>ERZ777306.528-NODE-528-length-75763-cov-8.157896_pt1 | contig 75763 bp, 65 predicted proteins | sample MGYA00374966_ERZ777306 | MGnify/ENA primary metagenome ERZ777306 (study PRJEB29329, sample SAMN06343882) | mouse gut metagenome | isolation source: Mouse cecum | place: Austria: Vienna | collected 2014-11-15 ...
ATGTAAGAAGTTATATCTAAACACTGGCTAAACACAGGTTTTTTACCATGCGCCTCGTTTTTCATTCTGTCGGCAGGATGGTGGGGAAGGGTGATGAACGTGGAAACAAAAAAAACCTGCGGGAAAGTCCCACAGGTTGATTCTCTCTGATGTTCGTATGTTTACTTATGCTTCGGGAGCAGTAGTAGCCACAGTCGTGTCAGCAACAGCGCTGTCACCGGCAACAGAATCAGTAGCCAAAGAATCTTCAACAATGCTGTCAACAGCTACGCTGTCAGAATCTGTACCTACAGCGTTTGCATTAGTGTTACCGCCGCAAGAAGCGAAAGAGATAGCTGCGAAAGCTACGAACATGAAAACTAACTTTTTCATTGGTTTTGAAATTTTTTAGTAAAACAATCAATTGCCTTTATTAAAACGGTGCAAAGGTACGGACTTTTTTATACTCTGCAAGTTTTTCTTTCTCTTTTTTTGCGATTTCTCCTGTTTTTAACACTGTTTTTATATTAATCACTTGTGAATCAGTACACCTTCTTAAAAAAATAATCTGCAAATATCCGTACTGTCCCGAAATGTGCTAACTTTGCGGCACTTTAATGCTGGCTCTTCCGGCTCCGGAGCCGAAACCGGGCCGAGACCGGCGGCTTTTTATGTAGCTTATGCAGGAGACTCCTATAATATATAATAAGAAAGCGGTGTTCGTGACGCTGGGATGCAAGTTGAATTTTGCGGAAACGGCATCTTTGCGCGACGAGCTGTTGAGTCGCGGTGTGCGGCAGGCGGAGGACGGTGAACAGGCCGACATCTGCATTGTGAACACTTGTTCGGTGACGGACGTGGCCGACCACAAGTGCCGGCAGGCCATCCACAAGCTCACGCGGGAGCATCCCGGAGCCTTTGTCGTGGTGACGGGGTGTTACGCTCAGTTGCAACCCGAGCATATTGCCGGGTTCGAAGGTGTGGATTTGGTGCTGGGAATGGAGCAGAAAGGCGACATTGTGCGCTATCTGGAAGAAAGACTGGTCCGCAAGGCCTGTCCTGAAGCAGGCACCGCGGCCTGTCATGAGGCCATTGCCGTGCCCACACGCGAAATCCGGACATTTGTTCCTTCCTGTTCGTGTGGCGACCGTACCCGCTATTTCCTGAAGGTGCAGGACGGCTGTAATTATTATTGCACCTACTGCACCATTCCCATTGCCCGCGGACGCAGCCGCAACGCACCGGTTGCCTCGCTTGTGCGGCAGGCGGAGGATGTGGCGGAGGCCGGCGGAAAGGAAATTGTCCTGACCGGAGTGAACATCGGTGACTTCGGACGCTCTACGGGCGAGACCTTTTTCGACCTGGTGCGGGCGCTCGACAAGGTGGACGGTATAGAGCGTTATCGCATTTCCAGCATCGAACCGAATTTGCTGACGGACGAGATCATCGACTTCTGCGCATCATCGCGCGCTTTCATGCCCCATTTCCATATCCCCCTGCAAAGCGGGAGCGATGATGTGTTGCGTCTGATGCGCCGGCGTTACGATACAGAGTTGTTTGCCCGTAAGGTGGAGAAGGTGAAACAGGCCATGCCCGATGCTTTCATCGGTGTAGATGTCATAGTGGGAACCCGTGGTGAGACGGAGGCATTTTTCGAGGATGCCTGCCGCTTTATCGAAGGACTGGACATTTCGCAGCTGCACGTCTTCAGTTACTCGGAGCGACCCGGAACCAAGGCGTTGGAGATTCCCCACAGTGTCTCGCCACAGGAGAAGCACGAGCGCAGCCGCCGTCTGCTGGAACTCTCCGAGCGTAAACGCCGTGCCTTCTATGCCCGCTATGTGGGCGACTGTAGGTCTGTGCTTTGGGAGCATGCCCGAAACGGTGGCACATGGCACGGCTTTACGGACAACTACATCCGTGTGGCGATGACGGAAGGCACCGTCGGTGACAATGTCTTGCTGCCCGCCCGTCTGGGCGATTTTACCGAAGAAGGAAAGGCCCTTCAGGCTTTGCCCGTATAATTTCCCCGAAAGAACAAACATGAAGAGAATAGCGGTAGTGATACTCAACTGGAACGGCGCGTCGATGATGCGGAGTTTCCTGCCTTTCGTTGTGGCCCATTCCTCGGACGAGGCTGAGGTTGTAGTGGCCGACAACGGTTCCGACGATGATTCGTGCGCGATGCTTCGGAACGAGTTTCCCGAAGTCCGGCTGATAGAACTGGGGCGGAACTACGGGTTTGCCGACGGTTACAACAAAGCGCTTGAACAGGTGCGGGCAGAATATTTCGTGTTGCTTAATTCGGATGTGGAGACCGTGGCGGGATGGTTGCGGCCGATGCTGTCCTATATGGATGCCCACCCCGAGGTGGCGGCCTGTCAGCCCAAGCTGCTGAGCTACCGCGATCGCGGTAGTTTTGAATATGCCGGCGGAGCAGGAGGTTTCATAGACCGCTACGGCTACCCGTTTTGTCGGGGACGCATCTTTGCCGATGTGGAAAACGACCGCGGGCAGTATGATGACATTGTTCCGGTGATGTGGGCCACGGGGGCCGCCCTGATGGTACGCCGCCGTGACTGGAAGGAAGCCGGCGGACTGGACGGACGCTTCTTCGCCCACATGGAGGAGATTGACTTCTGCTGGCGGTTGCGGGCACGTGGCCGGGGCATCGTCTGTATCCCCGGCTCTGTAGTCTATCATGTGGGCGGTGCGACGCTGAACCGGGAGAGTCCGCGGAAGACCTTCCTCAATTTCCGCAATAACCTGCTGATGCTCTATAAGAATCTGCCGCAGGAAGAGCTGCGTCATATCATGCGGGTGCGTGGCTGGCTGGACTGTATCGCCGCACTGAAATTTCTGCTTACGGGCGATCTGTCCAATGCCCGCGCCGTGTGGCGGGCACGAAGGGAATACCGCCGCCTGCTCCCCGGTTTCAGGGAGGCGCGTGCCGTGAATATGGCCGCCGCTACCGGCGCGCGGATTCCCGAAAGAACCTCGTGTAGCATTCTTTTCCAATATTACTTTTGCGGAAGAAAGACATTCGGCTCGCTGAAGGATAAGTTTTGAGGGAGCTCTGTCATTTTGCTATTGAATTGCGTGGTCTGTGTAGCAAAATGAAATAATATTTATGATATATCTTTTCGGAAAGATATTCTTTGTGAGATGTGGGACGTTTTTTTAACATATTATTTGCTGGAAAAAAGGGAAAAACGTACCTTTGCCGCGCATTTATAAAAAGGAGGATCAGTGAAAGCTATTTTTGTTTCTTTTTTCAGTCTGTCTGTTCTTTTTTCCGTTTCATCTTGTGAGTGGAACCGTGCGTTCATGGGGCAGCCCGAAGACGGAACGGTGAAGATAGAGCGTTTTGACCGTGTGGTCAATGAGTTCGTACATACGGGTAACTATTCTTCCTGGCAGCAGCTGACGATAGACTACCCGCAGGAGACATCGTTGCTCGTGGAGCGTGTACTGCAATTGGGAACACTGGAGAACGAGAGCATCGGCGATACGTTGCGCACGTTCTTCAACGATTCCGCCCTTCAGGTGTTGAGAGGCGATGTGGACCACCGCTTTGCCGATCTCACCGTTTTCGAGAAGCGTTTGCAGGGAGCGCTCCGCAGTTTGGCAGAGAAATGTTCCGACTTTGAGACTCCACGTGTTTATGCCCAAGTGTCGGCACTTAACCAAAGCATCGTTGTGGGCGACAGTACCGTCGGCATCAGTCTGGACAAATATATGGGAACCGATTATCCCCTTTATCGGAAGTATTTTACCGAATGCCAGCGGGCAACCATGAAGCCCGACCTGATGGTACAGGATTTTCTGCGTTTCTATCTTGCCGCCAAATATCCGCCCCGCCGGGTGTCGGACAGAACGCTGATGGAACGCATTCTCTATTCCGGAAAAATAAACTGGGTGGTGGCGAAGGTGCTCGATAAGTCCCTGATTGACGAGGCCACCCTCTGCGAAGAGGCCCGCGACTGGTATCGCGAGAACGAGCCGAAGGTTTGGAAGGCCCTTTCCGGCGAGGAATTGCGGAACACGTCCGACTCCACACTGATTTTTTCCGTACTCAGCCTTGCTGCCGAGCATCCTTATTTTAAAGACATTTATTCGCGCGGTGTAGGTACATGGATCGGTATGCGCATCATCAACGCATATATGGAGAGCCATCCCGACGTAACGGTGGACGAACTTCTTCAGACCGATGACCACGCCGTCCTGTTGGAGCAGTCCGGCTATGCGCCGCTCTGACCCCTCTCCCGATCGTTTTTTTCTATGGAAGCAGCTTTATATCTCATTCCCGTCACGCTGGGCGATACGCCGTTAGACAACGTCCTGCCGGCCTGTAACAAGTCTGTCATTCTGGGCATCCGCCATTTCATTGTCGAGGAGGTGCGCACGGCCCGCCGGTTTCTCAAACAGGTGGAAAAGGCCATAGACATTGATGTTCTGACCTTCTATCCGATGGGCAAACATGCCGACGCCGACCGTTTCTCGCGCTATCTCGATCCTTTGCGTGCGGGTTTGCCAGTAGGAGTCATCAGTGAGGCCGGTTGTCCCGCCGTGGCCGATCCGGGTGCCGACATCGTGGCCATTGCCCAGCGCGAGGGCCTTCGGGTGGTGCCGCTTGTGGGCCCTTCGTCCATCCTGCTGGCGGTGATGGCCTCCGGCTTCAACGGGCAGAGCTTTGCTTTCCACGGTTATCTCCCCGTAGACCCCGCCGGACGCATCCGTCGTCTCAAGGCGTTGGAGGCACGTTCCGTTTCCGAGCATCAGACTCAGCTTTTCATAGAGACACCTTACCGGAACTCCCGAATGATTGCCGACATCCTGTCCGCCTGTCATCCCCGGACGCGTTTGTGTGTGGCGGCCGGTCTCACCACGGACAAGGAATATATCCGCACCCGCACCGTCCGCGAATGGAAACAGGCCGGAGACCTCCCCGACCTGTCAAAGATTCCCGCAATCTTCGCCATTTACGGTTGAGACACCGTATGTAGGACTTGGTGCGAAGAAAAAAGTAGGACTGAAGGTCAGCTTACAGCCTTCAGTCCGATGATGGATAGAATCAGAGTAGTGATGAAAAACATCCGCCAGAAAGTGGCGGGATCGTGAAAGAACAGAATGCCCGCAAGCACCGTGCCCACCGCGCCTATGCCGGTCCATACGGGATAGGCTGTGCCTAACGGTATGGTCTGGACAGCCTTGGCCAGCAGGAGCATGCTCATGGCCAGCGACAAGACGAAGCCCGCCAGCCATAGCCAGTGGTCGGTTCCTGTTGTTTCTTTCGCTTTCCCGAGACAGAAGGCAAATCCCGTCTCGAAAAATCCTGCGATAATCAGTATCAGCCAGTTCATGCGCGTAGTCTTTATCTGCGTATCAGTTTACGGTATCGGGTGGCGAAGCAGAGAATAAAGGCGAAGCAGAGCATCGGTATGACAAAAGCCCATGCAATGGATGTATGGTCGGCGATATATCCCATGCTGACGGGAGCCAGTGCACCGCCCACGATGCTCATGATCAGGAAGGAAGAGGCGCGTTTGGTGTGTGCGCCTAATCCGCGGATGGACAGAGCGAAAATGGTGGGGAACATGATGCTCTCGCACAGAAAACACAGGAAGAAGGCAACGAGTCCGGCCGTTCCGTCGGCAGCCAGAATCACGGCCATGGCGATGACGGCGCCAAGGGCGCAGCCTTGCAGAAGACGCTCGGCGCGGATGCGGCTCATGGCCCAACTGCCGATCATGCGGCCGGCCATGAACAGCCCCATGCCGATAAAGGACAGCAGGATAGAGGCATCGCGGGCGCTGAGCGATGCGTTTTCTGTGGCATAGTTGATGAAAAAACTGTTGATGCCTGTCTGTGCGGCCACATAGAGGAAAAGGGCGGTCAGTCCGACCGTGAAGTGGCGGTGGCTCCAAAGCGGGCGGGCGGATTCGGACGCCTCCTGTCCGGCGGCCGGTATTTCCTCTTCTTTCACTTCGGGCAGACGGGCGCGGGAGAAGGCGATGGCCACGAGCAGTACCACGCAGCCGATGATGGCGTAGGGCATGGAGATGTTGCCGCCATCGTTACCGTTGCCGGAGAAAAGGAACAGGCCGCCTACGAGCGGACCGCATATCCATCCGAGACCGTTGAAGGATTGTGAGAAGTTGATGCGGCGTTCGGCCGATTTCTTATCGCCCAGCACGGTGACGTAAGGATTTGCGGCTGTCTCTAAACAGGTGAGGCCGCAGCCGATGATGAACAGGGAGAACAGGAAGAACTCGAACGACATCAGCCGGCCGCCCGGAATGAACAGCAGGGCTCCCAGACCGTAGAGCACCAGTCCGGTCAGTACGCCGATGCGGTAGCCGAAACGGCGGATGATGCTGCCGGCGGGCAGGGCCATCAGGAAGTAGCCGCCGTAGACAACGGCCTGCACCAGTGCCGAGCGGGTTTTCGAGATTCCCAACGCATCCTGGAAATGCTTGTTGAGAACGTCCAGAATACTGTGGGCAAAGCCCCAGAGAAAAAAGAGCGTCGTGATGAGTACGAAAGGGAGCAGATAGTTCTTCCCGTCGGAAGTCTGCACCAGTTTGAACTTTTTTGCCATAAACGGGATTTTAGATAATAGGATATAGTCAGAAAAATATTTCCGGTTTCTTAACGGTTGCAAAGGTACAAAAATGTGTTATGACGGATGTCGGAAGTGCCCGGTTTTTATACTTTTATTTAAAAAGTTTGAGGAAAGAGGGTGGTGGCACCAAAAAAATCGTACTTTTGTATGTAACTAAAACGATGTATGCCATGAATGCGAACGAACAGACTTGTCAGCAGATAGAGCGTGCCTTGCGCAAGGTGGCCTCTAAATTCCAGATGGAGACGGAGAATCCGCCTCTGACCGATTTCTATTTGCAGGTGAAGCAGGAGAGCGGCGAACTGCTCGTTTTCAATGACGATGAGGAGGAACTGACGCGATGCGTGGTGGAGGAATGGATAGGCAATACGTCTGAGAATTTCTATGAGGAGGTGCAGCCGGTATTGCGCGGATGTCTCGAAAGATTGCGGGACCTGATGAGCGGACTGCACGTGCTTCGTCCTTATTCGTATGTCCTGATGAATGAGGAGAAAAACATTGTGGCGGATTTGTTCCTGGTGGACGATGACGTGATTGTCATAGACGGGGAACTGATGCTGGGACTGGAAGAGGATCTTGAAAAGTTCTGGGAGGAGCTTTCTGCAAAATAAGAAGCAGCGGGCAATTCCGTCTTTGCCCTTGGGAATATGACCCCTAAAAAGTATGCCGGACATCACAAATTCTTCCTTGTGATGTCCGGCATACTTTTTAGGGTCCTGTGTGAGAGTCCGGATTTATTTCTGGGCCGGTGCAGCAGGTGCGGCCGGAGCCGGATTCTGTCCTTGTCCCGGCAGACTGACGGGAGCAGTCGTCATGTTGGTGACGATGGTGGCGGAATCTTTCAGTTGCGGAGTTACGTAGGTAGTGGCGATGCTCAATACCACCAGCAGACCGGCGAGGGTCCAGGTTGCTTTTTCAACTACATCCGTTGTCTTGCGCACACCCATGATCTGATTGGACGAGGCGAAGCTCGATGCCAGACCACCGCCTTTGGACTCCTGGATGAGCACAATGAACGTCAACATTACGGCAATAATTACAGCCAGAATCACTAATACTGAATACATTTCTCTATTGTTTATTTTTATTATTGATTATCAGTTTTTGCAGGAATCTAATTTGATCTGCAAAGTAACTATTTTTTTTTGGATAATTCAAGTTTAATTTACGGATTATTTCAATGGCCTTCTCATACCGGCCCTGTTTGATGTATATTTTTGCCAGAGTTTCGGTGAAATAGTCCTCTTCGTTATTCTCTTCAGGTGTTTCGGCTATTTCGGGCACGTATTCCGGTTTTTCTTGCAGGACGATGCGCTCGGGGGTCTTTTCGATGAAGTCGTCTATGAGCGATTGCCGTCGGTGGGAGGTCTCGTCCGTTTCGGTCTCGTCGGCCGCGGCGGCATCGTCCATCTGCATGAGAAAGGCCGCATAGTCTCTTGTCGCATCGGCGATGGTCAGTTTCCGGCGGGGCATGTCCTCCTGTGGTGTACAGTCTTTCAGGAAGTCGTCTATGAGCGATTGTGTCCGGTCGCCGGTCTGTGCCCGGCCGTTGTCGGTCGGGGACGTCTGCGGTCGGGGCTGGATTTTGTAGTTATTGCCCTCAACCATTTTGAATAATGCTTTCCGGTCGGGCAGATACAGGGCAGCACGGCGTAGCTCCTCGCCGAACGAAGGGTCGTGCAGGAGAAACAGATTTTGCAGGAACAGCAGGCGGGCGGCTTGGAAATAGGGGTATTGGGCCACCGCTCCGCGCAGGGCGTAAAGCGTGTCCTTGTCCAGTTTTTCAGGGTGTTCTGCCAGTTGGGGGATGTTTATGTTCATGCCGTTCATGGTTTCTGCTCTCTCTCTTTCTGTCACCAGTCTGCCACGGTGGCGTTGAATATCTGCTCGGTGATGTCAGTGATCATCTCCGAAACCAGTTTTTCCTGCACGGCCGAAAGTTGCTGGGTGGAATTATACTGTGAGGTGGCCGAGAACTGGCGTTCCCAACTCTGGTTGGTTTTCGGACTGTTGAACCGGATGTTTACGGTCAGTTTCAGCTGTACCTGTGAGGACATTCCGTCGGCCGAGATGGCTTTGTTGTATTGGTCGTAGGCGATGATCTCGCCGGATATCTGCATGTCTCCCTTCCGTTTCACCAGTTGCAGGCGTGTCTGGTTGGCATACATGTCCTGCAACTTGTTGTTGAACATGGCTTCCATCGGCGCCCAGCCGTAGGGCGCGCGGTTGGCGATGTTGTCAATCTGGATGGTCTTGACAACCTCATAGTTGATGGAGGTGCCCGTAAACTTGTAGCTGACACAGGCTGTCAGGACAAGCAGCAGGACGGCGCATCCCGCCGTCAGACCGGGACGAAACTTATTCCAGGCCATATTCCTTGATTTTTCGGTAAAGTGTGCGTTCGGAAATTCCCAACTGCTGTGCCGCTTTCTTACGGTGCAGGTTGTTTACCGCCAGCGAGTTCTCAATCATGTCCCTTTCCGATTCGGCCAGCGTTTTTGTGTGGGTATCGGCATGGGGCGCCGTGTCGTTCTCTTTGATTTCCTCGGCTTCCAGGATGGGCGATTCCTCCTCTTTCCGTTCGGCTTTCCGCCGGTAGGTCGCCGACGGTTGCATCAGGGTGACGTTGCCTTTTCCCGTCTGCACTTCCGGCACTGGTGCCGTTGCGGGGGTGTTGCCGGAGTTGACCAGTTTTTTCAACTCTGTGACGTCCCGTCTCAGGTCGAACAGAATCTGGTAGAGTATTTCCCGCTCGTTCTCGAAACTGTGTTCCCGCTGCGGTTTGTCTACGGTCACCAACTGGTCGTGGCGGTGTATTTCCGGCAGATACATTTTCAGAATCTCGGGCGAGATTTCCCTTACTTCCGATGTGACGGAAATGTTCTCGGCAATGTTTTTCAACTGCCTCACGTTTCCGGGCCACGGGTAGGACGCGATGACCTGACGGGCGGCATCGTCCAGACGGACGGGCGGCATTTGGTATTTCTCGCTCATTTCGAGCGCGAATTTACGGAAGAGCAGCACCGCATCGGCCCCGCGTTCGCGCAGGGCGGGGATGGAGATGGAGACGGAGTTGAGCCGGTAGAAGAGGTCCTCGCGGAATTTTCCTTCGGCAATGGCTTTCTCCATGTTCACATTCGTGGCGGCCACGATGCGCACATCGGTCTTTTTCACTTCGCTGGACCCCACGGGGATGTATTCGCCCGTTTCCAGCACACGCAGCAGGCGGGCTTGTGTCTGGACCGGCAGTTCGCCCACTTCGTCCAGAAAGAGCGTCCCGCCGTTCGCTACCGAGAAATACCCCTCGCGGCGTTCCACGGCTCCGGTGAAGGCTCCTTTCTCGTGTCCGAAAAGCTCGGAGTCGATGGTGCCTTCGGGGATGGCGCCGCAGTTCACGGCAAAATATTTCTTGTTTTTCCGCAAGCTGTTCTCGTGGATGATGCGGGGAAAGACTTCCTTGCCCACACCGTTTTCTCCCATGATGAGGACCGAAAGGTCCACGGGAGCTATTTTCAGGGCTATTTCAAGGGCGCGGTTCAAGCCGTCGCAGTTTCCCACGACGTTGTATCTTTGCTTTATGCGTTGAAGTTGCGTCTCGTTCATCTTGTTTCGGAAAGAAAAAAAGATGAGGCAAAGTTACAAAAAACTGCGGACATATCCCGTAGCCCATATCCGAAAATGAGAAAAGGCATCTCGTGGCGGCGTTTCATCTTTAGCGCCGATAAGTGACACGTGTGTTTGGTCCTGAATGTGAATGGAGGTTAATTAATATTTGGATTTCGCCCTCGGATGTATTATATTTGCACCAGCAAAGTAGAAGTATCCTGAAAAGCCGCCCATTAGGCGGCTTTTTTCATCGCTTAACGTGAAAAAAACATAGTATCTTTTTTAAAAAAGGTCCTATCTTGTTTAAAAAAGATACTATGTTGTGAAAAATAGGTCCGTTCCGGCCCGGTCTGCCTAAAACCTCTGAGTTAAACTTTTTAGATACACGTTAAAGTATGTATGCGAAAATATTTTTTCGGGTCAGTCGGTAACAGGGGGCGCCGGCGGCACCGTCATGATGATGCGGAGGCTGTCAGTTCATCCATGCGTTTCTTCATCTTGAACAGAAGATGAATCTGTCCCCTGTAGGTGGGATTGTTTCCGTGCAGTTCGGCCACGGCGAGGAAATTGTCGAAGGTGGTGAGCAGGTCCGGAATAAAAGTTGCCTCGTCTAATTGCAGGGAGGCAGGTATTTCTGTCTTGTGTGTTTCAAACCAGGCTCTCAGGGCCTTTATTTCTTCCGAAGAATGTCCGTTCTTAAAATCCATATTTTCTTTTTCTTTGTGCTGATGTGTTTTGCGGTTTGCCCTTTCTTCTCCGGTTTCCGAAAAAGAACGAAGGCGGATGCAATATTACTAAAAAAGCGGGACGGGCGGAAGGAAAGGCCTTGAAAAATTGCTTTCCATCGTTTTCGTTGTTTCTTTGATGAGTGCTAAGAGGATCGGGCCAATTGTAAAAAAATTAATGGAGGCACCGTCACTTCGGGTCTCCATTAACCAACACAAAAACTAAACTAGACTTAACTAAACTATTTATAAAAGTGTTATCATCACGACAACTAACTGTCGCAAATATAGAGATTAGAGTTTGTAAATGCAAGAAAAAAACAAAAAAAGTTTATACAGGGGTTCTTTTTTAACAATTGACGGTTTTATTGAGCAGATGATAGTCCAGTATGGTCATGGCTGCCATGGCTTCGACAATGGGAACGGCACGGGGCAGGACACAGGGATCGTGGCGTCCGCGCACTTCTATCCGGGCGGGCTGTCCCTGGCGGTTCACGGTCTGCTGCTCCTGTAAGAGTGTGGCTACCGGTTTGAAGGCTACCCGGAAGTAGATGTCTTCGCCGTTGGAGATGCCTCCTTGTATGCCGCCGCTGTGGTTGGAGGCGGTGCGGAAGGTTCCGTCGGCAGAAGGGATGAAGCGGTCGTTCAGTTCGCTTCCCGTTGCCGCGGCTCCCGCAAATCCTTCGCCGTATTCAAATCCTTTTACGGCGTTGATGCCCAGCATGGCCGCCCCCAGTGCGGCGTGTAGTTTCCCGAATACGGGTTCTCCCAGTCCGACGGGGCACCCTTGTATCACTCCGGTGATGATCCCGCCGACAGTGTCGCCTTTTTCCTTGATCCGCATGATGAGTTCGGCCATCTCCGCCGCCTTTTCCGGATCGGGGCACCGCACGGCATTGCTCTCGATGAGGGAGAGGTCGTAGGCACGGTAATCCCGTTCAAGGGCAATGTTCCCTACCTGGGAGGTGTAGGCCGTGACACTTATGCCCAGTTGCCGCAAGGCTATTTTGGCAAAAGCGCCTCCCACGCAGCGGGCAATGGTCTCGCGGGCTGAGGAACGGCCGCCACCCCGGTGGTCACGGATGCCGTATTTGCTCTGGTAGGTGTAGTCGGCATGGCTGGGCCGGTAGATGTCGCGCAGGTTGTTATAGTCGGCCGAATGCTGGTTCTCGTTGCGCACCAGAAATCCGATAGGCGTTCCCGTGGAGCGGCCCTCGAACAGGCCCGACAGGATCTCGACGCGGTCGCTTTCGTTGCGGGAGGTGGTCAGTGCGCTTTGCCCCGGTTTGCGGCGGAGCAGTTCTTTCTGGATGAATGTCTCGTCAATTTCCACACCGGCGGGAAATCCGTCTATGACTCCTCCTATTCCGTTTCCGTGGCTTTCACCGAAAGTGGTGAGACGGAAAATGTTTCCGAATGTATTCATTGTATATATAAAGAATCCGGAGACGGCACGAGAGTCCGTTTCGGACGGGTGCCGTTCCGGTAGTTGTTGCTGTATTCTTTTTCCGGACGGGTTTATCAGTGGCAGTGTCCGCCGCCGCAACATCCGCCCTCATGTTCGTGGTGGCCTTCGCATCCGCTGCCGCAGTCGTCACATCCGCATCCGCAACCGCATCCTTCGCCGCTCATCATGTTGATTAGGCCTTGGATCTCTTCGTTTGTGGCATCACGCGAGACAATCACTTCGCCTGTAAAATGGAGGGCTTTGCCCGAGAGAGGGTGGTTGAGGTCTACGATGACTTTGTCTTCCTTCACTTCGAGTATGATGCCCTGGAAACGGTTTCCGTCGGCATTGACGAGAGGGATGACGTTGCCCGGATAGATGACGCTCTTGTCGAAGCGGCCGTCTACGCAGAACATTTCCTTGTCCAGTTCGATCACGTGTTCCTGCATGTAGGGACCGTATGCCTCTTCTATGCTCAGGTTGAAGTCAAATTTGTCTCCGGCGGCAAGATCCTTGATTTTTGCCTCGAAAGAGTCAAGCGCCACTCCCATTCCGGAAATAAAATGGAAGGGATGTTCGGCCGGAGCCTTTTCAATCAGTTCGTGGATGCCTTTTTCGTTGTCGGAATAGAGTTCGTATGCTACTGAAATGTATTTGTGCAAGTTCTTTTCCATGGTTTTGTTTTGTATGTTTTTTAGATGGTGAATAATCAGGTCAGTTCCAGTTCCAGCTCTTTTCTCAGCAGGACCAGTTCCGGACTTTTCTTGAGCATTGCAGCCAGTTGCTCCTTGCGGCTGTAGGCGCGGGTCTGTTCCTGTTTTTCCATTACGTGGAACGACAGGGTTATTTTCCCGTTGTCCAGGTGTTTCCGCAGGTAGGCCAGTATTTCGGGAGCCATTTCCTCCATGTATATCTTTACCTGGTCGTTCTCGATGGCTACGTCGATGTGCCATCCGGCCTGTAGGTGGGGGCGCATGTTTTTCATGCGGCCGGCAATGGCGCTTTTTTCTTTGGGCAGAGCCGCGGCAAAGCGGTACCATTGGTAGTGCAGCTCGTTTTCTTCAAATGCCTTTTCGTTGTTTGCCGTGACGGGATTCTCGGGAGAGGCGCCGGAAACGGGAGGCTGTGTATGTTCTTCTTCTGTAGTGGTCTCTGCTTTTTTCCGGATGGAAATGGTTTGCAGTTTCTTGTATGCGGGACCGGAGGAAACGGGACGCGCCGTGCCGCTGTCCGGTTGTTGTCTGGCCGGTCTTGTTGTTGCGGTTACGGTTTCTCTGACAGCGGCTGGGGAGGAATTCTTGTTTTCCGCCGGTGCGGAGGATTCTTTTTTCTCCGCATGATTGAACAGGGGGGATAATTTCTTTGCAGGGCCGGGCCCCGAACCCGGCCCATCGTCTTGCGACGCTTGGGCCACTTCGATGAGCGTGATCTCTACCAGCAGGCGTTTGTTGCGGCTGGTTCTGTAATTGAGGTCACAGTTGTTGCAGAGTTTCAAGGCCTTGTAGAGGAAAGGCAATTTGCATCTTCCCGCCTGTTTGCTGTAACGTTGCCGGATGGAGTCGGCCACTTCCAGCAAGGGAAGTGTGACCGCATCGCGGCTCACCAGCAGGTCGCGGAAGTGAGAGGCCAGTCCGCCGATGAAGTGGTTGGCCTCGAATCCTTTTGAAAGTATCTCGTTCAGTGTCAGCAGGGCGGCGGGAATGTCGGTTTTGAGCAGGCTGTCGGTCAGTGAAAAATAGTAGTCGTAATCCAAGACGTTGAGGTCTTCAATCACTTTCTTGTAGGAGATATTGCCTCCGGTAAAGCTGGCCACCTGATCGAAGATGGAAAGGGCATCCCGCATGCCTCCGTCGGCTTTGTGGGCAATCACACCGAGGGCTTCTTCCTCGTAGGTGTATCCTTCGTTGTCGGCCACGTGCTTCAGATGCTCCACGATGGCTCCCGCTTCCATACGGTTGAAGTCGTAGATCTGGCAGCGGCTCAGGATCGTCGGCAGAATCTTGTGCTTTTCGGTGGTTGCCAGGATGAAGATGGCGTGTGCGGGCGGCTCCTCCAGAGTTTTCAGGAAAGCATTGAAGGCCGCGGCCGACAGCATGTGTACCTCGTCGATAATGAAGACCTTGTATTTCCCTACCTGAGGCGGGATGCGCACCTGCTCTATGAGCGAACGGATGTCTTCAACCGAGTTGTTGGATGCCGCGTCAAGTTCGTGAATGTTGTAGCTTCGGTTTTCGTTGAAGGCACGGCAACTTTCACACTGGTTGCATGCTTCGCCTTTGTCGGTCGGAGCGAGACAGTTGATGGTTTTTGCGAAAATACGGGCGCAGGTGGTTTTTCCCACGCCTCTCGGTCCGCAGAACAGGTAAGCATGTGCCAGTTTGCCCGTCGCGATGGCGTTTTTCAGTGTGGTGGTCAGTGCCTTCTGACCTATGACATGGTCGAATGTCGCCGGACGGTATTTTCGGGCCGATACTATATAATTGTCCATGAATTACGGGTGTTTCTGCAAAGGTAGCATAACGCAGACAAAGTACAAAGCGAAGCCTTCTTTTTTTCTGTTCATCTGTTGGTCAGGAGCGGCACGCTGCGAGGAGTGTTTCCCAGTTTTCGGCCAGGCTCCGCATGGATGGGTATATCAGGTCGGCGCCTTCGTCTGCCAGGGCTTTGTCCGGCAGCGGGCCTGTGTTGACGGCAATGGTGAAGATGCCTGCCGCCACTCCTGCCCTTACGCCTAACGGAGCGTTTTCCACGACAAAGGCCTCCCACGGCCTTACGCCGGCTTTTTCGAGTCCTTTCAGATAGGGTTCCGGATGAGGCTTCCCGTGGTGTACGTCTTTGCTTGAGACGATGCGGTCGGCCGAGAAAAATTCCGGGTAATGGCTTTCCAACCGTTCCAGCAGAGAAAGCTGTCCGCTTCCCGTCACCACCAGAATCTGTAGCCCCGAAGCCTTTACTTTGGTCAGCAGTTCTTCGGCTCCGGGCATTTTGGGAGCTTCGGGGCAGGTGTTGAAGGCCTTGCATTTTTCTGCGTAGATCTGTTCTATTTCCTGTGACGTTGCTTTTCTGCCCCATTGCCGTTCCGTGAGCAGGTTGATGGTGGAGGCCGCTGTGCGGCCCTCGTTCATGTAGGCTTCTTCGGCTGAGATATGCAGGCCGAACCTGGTGCATACGCTGGCCCACGAACGGGCATGGGCGGGCATGGAGTCGAACAGGACTCCGTCCATGTCAAAAAGCACGGCTTTCGGTTGAAGGGTCTCGAAGCCGTGCCGGTTCAGATAGGAATGGATGGCTTGTCTGGGCATTTGTCGTTTCCGTGAAAAAGAAAGGACGGGCGGTTTTCCCGTTTCCTGTGTGAGGGGGGGAAGAGCCGTCCGTCCTTGTTTGTCGGTTTTTTATAATTTTGCTTTGATGGCTTCGCTTTCGGCCTCATAACCGGGTTTGCCTAACAGGGCAAACATGTTTTTCTTGTAGGCTTCTACGCCCGGCTGGTTAAAGGGATTTACTCCCAGCAGATTGCCGGAGATTCCGCAGGCGCGTTCAAAAAAGTAGATGAGCTGTCCGATGTAGTACTCGTTCAGTTCGGGGACCGCAATGCGCAGGTTGGGCACTCCGCCGTCCACATGGGCCAGCTGTGTTCCCAATTCCGCCATCTTGTTCACCTCGTCCACGCGGCGGCCTTCGAGGAAGTTCAGACCGTCCAGATTTTCCTCGTCATGAGGGAAGAGAACCGTGTGCTGCGACTTCTCTACCGAGATGACTGTCTCGAAGATGGTGCGCTCGCCGTCCTGAATCCATTGTCCCATAGAGTGCAGGTCTGTTGTGAAATCCACTGCGGCGGGGAAGATGCCTTTGCCGTCTTTGCCCTCGCTTTCGCCGTAAAGCTGTTTCCACCATTCGTTCATGGAGTGCAGCTTGGGCTGGAAGTTTACCAGAATCTCGATTTTCTTTCCTGTGGCATAAAGGGCGTTTCGTACGGCGGCATAGACGGCTGCCGGATTTTCTGTTGTGGGGATGTCGGTTCCTGTAGCTTTCTCCATGTCGGCGGCTCCCTTGACCAGCTGTTCGATGTCATAACCTGCGCAGGCAATGGGGAGCAGGCCTACCGGTGTGAGTACGGAGAAACGTCCGCCCACGTTGTCGGGGATGATAAAGCTCTTGTAGCCTTCTTTGTCGGCCGTGACGCGGGCCGCACCGCGGCGGGCATCCGTTACGGCTACGATTACCTTGCGGGCCGTTTCTTTGCCGCGCTGTTCCTCGCACTGCTTTTTCAGCAGACGGAAGGCCAATGCCGTTTCGGTAGTCGTTCCTGATTTTGAAATGTTGATGACACCGAATTTGCGGCCTTTCAGGTAGGAGCAGAGTTCGGCAAGATAATCTTCTCCGATATTGTTGCCGGCGAAGAGAATCACGGGATTCTTGCCGTCGTTTACCAACCATTCAAAACTGTTGCCGAGTGCCTCGATGACGGCTCGGGCCCCCAGATAGCTTCCGCCTATGCCGGCCACGACAATGGTGTCGCAGTTCTCGCGGAGCACTTGTGCCGTTTTTTTCAGATCGGCCAGATGGTCGGCCGTGGTGGAGGAGGGCAGGTGCAGCCATCCCAGAAAATCGTTGCCCGGACAGGTGCCGTTTTCGAGTGCTTCGTTGGCGGCTTTCACTTCCGCTTCCATGTTCTTTACGGCATCTGCGGCCAGAAATTGTTCAGCCTTGCTGATTTCCAGACGGATATTCTTCATAATCATTAATCTGTTAGTTTTCAGTTTGCAAAAGTACGATTTAGCGGGAGAAGGGCCAAACGAAACAAGTCTTTTTAACCTAAAAACCGTCCTTGGAACGTTCCTGTGCCGGACGGACCTCGCGGATGGCGGCCGAATCGTTGGTGGCAGGTTTTTCGTTTTCCTCTTTAGGCATGGGCATGAAACCGTTGGTCTGACGCACGTGGTAACGTGTCATCTGTTCGTTCGAGACGAACCAGTTTCCTTCCAGTTCCTTGTCGGGGCGGACGATGTGCATGTAGGTGTCGGAATATATTTCGTGCCGGTTCATGTCCCAGAACAGTTTTTCGGTCCGGAAGGTAGTTCGGTTTGCATCGTTCTTGATGAAGACACGTCCTCTCAGTTCCCACAGGTTCTGGTTGTAACAGTAGGCTGTGTCGGCCGTGATGTGAAGGTTGACATGGAATTTCTCATCGAAGCGTTCCAGAAAGATACCTTTGGGAAATACCTGACGCGGAGGGTTCGTCTTGTCAAATACCTGCCACTCCTCGGCTACGATCTTGTAGCGGATCACGCCCGAATCGGATATCAGTTTCGATACACCCGTGGTGATCATCGCCGGGAGCGAGTCCCGGTTTTCCACGGCGTTTCCCATCGGGGGAGCGTCGGTTCCGCATCCCGAGGGTACGGTCATACACAAGACAGACAGGAAAAACGGTGCAAAGGCTTTTCCTGCCTGCCGGAAGGCGTTTATTCTACTTTCCATTTCATGAACCAGCGTTCGTTGAACGAAAGTCCGATGCACAGGCGGAGATAGTTCTCAGTAATCATGCCGGCGAATTTAGGCTTGACATGTTCGTATTGTGCGGAAATGTTCACGATGGAGCGGTTGTTGTGGAAATTGATGACGGGGAGTCCCACACCCAGGCTTACGCAGTAGTCACGCGGTCCGTCTTTTCCGTCAACTTTGGTATAGGGAGTGGAATAGCTGAAGCCGGCGCGGTAGCGTACGAAGTCGCGCCAGCGCACTCCGTTCGGGTTGGGGATATATTCTCCGCCGACCGTGATTTTGTGCAAATCCGTATAGTTTCCTTGGCGGGCTACGTACTGGTACTCACCGTTCTGAACCTCGACGGTCGGCATGGTGACGTTGCTCCATTTCTGCAATTGATAGTCCGCACCGATTCTCAGATTTCCTTTGTGTGTCCATACGAGGCCCGCTCCGAAGGTGTGGGGCAGTTGGTAGGCATTGGAGGTGGCGAGCGTATCGGCTCCGCTGACATTGCCGGATGTGATCTTCTGGTTATAGAAATAGGCGGTCGATCCTATTCCGTGTCCCAGACCGTAGGTGAGGCCGGCCGTCAGTCTGTCGTTCTTGTTCAGGCTGAATTCGTGTTGTATGCCGAAGTCTATTTTATAGGTGCGGACATCCGCGTCATAAAAGCGGCGGGTCGAGGCGATGTTTGCATCGTTGAACGAGGCCAGTACCGTGTTCGAGACACTGCCCCAGAGATAGCCTATATTGGCACCGATGGAAAAATTACGGAGCGGTTGCCAGCCGAGTCCGGCGTAGACTTCGTGCAAGCCGCCGTCGCCGCTGTAGTTCATGGTCTGGATCACTTCTCCGGTCGGCAGGTCCATGCTCCTTGAGTTGTTCATGCTGTAACCGATAGTGCTGAAGGGCAGAAGTCCGATGGACATACCCAGTCTGGGAGAAACGCGGAATCCCATGGAGACGTAGTCCACGGAGGTGTTATGTGCGTTTACCTTGCGGCCGTTCTGCTCAAGATTGCCGTTTTGCAGCGACAGCCCGATGTCGAAAATAAACGACAGGGAGTCTATTGAGGAATAGGATGCGGGGTTCTTCGCATTCAGTTCCTTGCCGTTGCGCATACCGTAGGCCAGTCCCGACATGCCTTTGTTAAAGCCTTGGGCACGGTCGTTGAGCAGACCGAATCCATAGCGGGAGTAGGGGGAGTTGCTGCCGTTGGTCTGGGCGGTGACAAGTCCGGAGCAGACTGTCAGGGCCGAGAGCAGCAGGAGTTTCTTGAGATGTATCATATTCGGTGTGATGTTGCGTTAGTGCGATGTGTGGCCGGAGTTGGTCTTCAGCAGGCGGTTCAGGCCGTAGGCTACCAGGTCCGGCTCGGTCAGCAGGCGGAATGCGGTCTCTGTGTCCGGACGGCAGATGTCGCCTCCCGTGAGGAACACGCGCAGATTCGGGTAGCGGGAGGCCAGCAACCGGATATAGCCCTCCGTCTCGAAGCGTATTCCTTGTATTACGCCGGAGCGGATGGCTGTTTCCGTGTCCTTTCCCAGTTCGGGGATTTCGCCCGCTTTCTCTACCAGGGGCAGGCGGGCCGTCTGCTCGTGCAGGGCTTCAAGACGCATGTGCAGGCCCGGAGCGATGTTCCCTCCCGCATAGAAACCGGATGCGTCGACAAAGTCGTAGGTGATACACGTTCCGGCATCTATGACCAGCAGATCCGTTCCGGGACAAAGGGTGATGGCACCTACTACCGCTGCCAGGCGGTCGGCTCCCAAGGTCTCGGGACTCCGGTAGCCCATGCGGAGGGGAGAGGGGGTCTTTCCCGTTACGCGCAGTATGCGGCAGGAGAGTTGTTGCAGTGTCTCCTCAGTCCGGTCGTCCGTATGTCTTACAGCCGATACGGCGCAGGCTTCCGGCCGGTATTTCCGGTACAAGTCATTGAGCGGGCCGGACAAATCGTTGTCCGTGTCGGTCTTGCAGACAATGCGGTCATTGTCAAAGACCGTCAGCTTGGTCCGTGTGTTGCCGATGTCAACGGTAAGATGGACGGAATGACTGTCGGATAGGCACATAATTGCTGCAAAGTTACGTCTTGCATATAAAATGCCAAAGTAAAAGCGGATTTTTTATTGGTGTCCGGTAAATTTTTTCCGGCTATGAGCAGAACAACATCACTGCTTTCAAGCGCATATTCATAGACCGGTTTCTTTTTGCCGTTAAAACCTATTTTTAGCCGGTTTGTACGCGTTTCTGTATGCTGCGAAAGTTGACAAACTTTTTTTATGTGACGTGTAAAGAATTTTACAAGGCACGTAAAAACTTTTACAAGGCGTGTGAAAAAATTTACAAGGCATGTAAAAAGTTTTTCTCGGCAGCTTACTTTTTCTTGGATTCCATCTCCCCGTTTTTACCCTGTAGGGAAAGATGGAGAGAGTGGACAAATCAGCCTGCGTAACTGTGCATGCCTCCCAGAATGTAGTTGACGCCGAAGTAGGTCATCAGTACCGTGGCGAACGCCAGAAATAGGTAGAGATGGAAATAGAGCGGCCGGCGCAACAGAGGCAATGAGCGCACGTGAAGGGGAAAGGCGTAGACCAGTAGTGTGACGAGCGCCCATGTCTCCTTAGGGTCCCAGCTCCAGTAAGTGCCCCAGGATTGGTTGGCCCATACAGCTCCGATGAAAATGCCGGCGGCAAGAAGCATCAGGGCCGGATAGAGCATCAGACGGTTCATGATGGTCAGCAGGTCTAATTGCCGGAATATTTTTACCGTTCCTACCCGGCGGTTTGCGAAGTGGATGCACAGGGCCGTGAGACTCCCGATTGCCGTGAAGGCCAGCAGAGAGTAGGCCAGCATGATGACTACTACGTGCAGACTGAGCAGAGGTGAGACCAGTACGGGCATGAGCTGCGATATTTGGGAAGGATTCTGTCCCATTGTCGATACCAGTAAAGTAAGTCCGCACAGCAGGAACCCGAAAGGCAGGAAGAACGGGAAACGGCGGCACAGGACGAGGGTGAGCAAGGCTGTAGCGAAAGTCATGAACTGCATGGTCTCGTAGCCGTTGGAGAGTGGCCAGTGGCCGCTGATGTAGCCGCGCAGTGCGAGGGTGGAAAGCAGGAAAAGGGTCAGCAGGCCCAGCATACCTTGTGCCGCTGTCAGCAGTTTCCTATCGAAAGAGGGGTGGTCCGGTTGTTTCCGCAACACACTGCGGTAGCTGGCAAAAAAAGTCAGCAGGCCGCAAACGAGTGACAGGATGGCGGCTGTGCGGCTGTGGCGGATGCGGTTGTATAGGATTTCCGTCCTGAAACGGCTCTCGTGGGGCAAATGTCCGCTGCCCGCCTGTTCCTGCTGGTATTTCCGGATTTTTTGCAGTGCCTCGTCTGCGCGTGTGTTCTTTCCGTGCAGGATTTGCCGGGCTACGTATTCCATGCTGCCGTTGATGAATTTCCAGTTTTCCAACGGCAGCTCGCGGGGCATGGCGTCTGTCCACGACAGCCATTGCGGCCGGTTGCTTCCTGTGGGCCGGAAGGGAAATATCCTGATGGCGGCGCCCGTACATACCGTTTCGGCGAGCCGGCATTTTCCGTCGGCCTCCAGTATGTCCTTGTCCGGTTGTCCGGAAAGGGCCGCCTCCAGTTTGTAGCCTTGCGGACTGTAGAAATCGCTGAGGCTTGCGTATTCCGACCGGATGCCCAGCAGTTCGCGTGTGCGGCGGCTTTTGATACGTATCATCGGTTCGTCCCGCCAGTCTTCGTAGTAGAATATCCAGCCGGTCAGTACCTGTTCGGCCGTCAGACCGTTCCAGCTGTCTTTGCCGCAGAGGCAGATGCAAAAGTCGGTGGCCAGCGTCTGCACCGGACATACGCGGTCGTTATGGTAGATGTACAGTTCTCCGAAGTGGCGGGCCAGTCCGCGCTGGAGGGTTTTCGGAGTCTCGGCCCCGGCTGTTGCGGGAAGAGCTGCCAGCAGCAAGATCAAAGAGGTGCGGCGGAGCAGCGGGTGCCGGAGCAGCCGGCGGAAGTCGCTACGGGGATTGAAAAAGAAGAGGATGCCTGCTGTCAGCAACAGCAGGTAGCCGGTATAGGTGATGCCGATGCCCCACGGATCGTGGGTAATGGTGAACGTGGAGCTTTCTCTGTTCATGGAAGTCTGGTAGAAACGGAAATTCCGGCAGTCCAGAATGCGGTTCATCGAGATGGTGTCGCGAGTGCTTTTCCCGTTATCCTGTTTCACTTCAACGATGCTGACATAGTCGGTAGCAGCCAGTGTTCCCGGATGGTAATCCGTGTGGCAGTCGATGAGACGGATGCTGAACGGCAGGCGGGCCACATGTCCGTTGTCTAACAGAAAACCATTGACGGTTTTGCCTCCGCGAAAGAGGGTCAGGGAGCCTGTCTCTCCGGTGAAGTGCGTGACGGCAGCTCCGGCGAGGATGACGGCAAAAGCCGCATGGAAGAGCAGGGTGGCGGGATGCTTGCCGCACGGGCGGCGTGTCAGGTAGACCAGTGAGGTGATCGTGCATACACACCACAGGGCCAGTGTGAGGGGAGAGGTGTAAAGCAGCCGGCGGGCCGTATCGCTGTCCGTGAGATGTTCTGTGACAGAGGCTGCGACCAGCACGACTGTCAGCAGGGCGGCCGATCCGAAGGAAAGATAGCGGAAAATGTTTATGGTTTTCATGTTGCAAAAGTAAGAATAATATACCGTTAGCGGATAAGCCGGCAGCCGGAAATACGGCTGTCTCCGGCATATCGGTTCCGTATGGGGTTCACTGGGCCGGAGAAAATCCTTCATCGTTTCCGTATACCTTATACGGAAACGATGAAAGAAAAGGGTGTGTGCGTTTCAGATGGCATCTACGAATTTGCAGATGGCGTCGCGGTCGGCCTTGGGCAGTTCGCGGAACTTCTCGGTACAGCGACGGGCGTCGCTCTTGGGCGAATAGCCGTGCCACATGATGGCTTCGAGGACATTGCGGGCGCGGCAGTCGTGCAGGCGGTCGGCCGTGGCGGAACCGGTGCATTTCTGGTGTAGCCCGCGTCCCCATAACGGTGTGGTGCGGCACCATCCCGTGCGGATGTCATTGGCCATGTGCAGCTTGTGCTGTACCATGTCGGTGTAGGGCCAGATTTTCTGGTGCGGATAGCGCGGCATCCGATGGGCTCCCTCGCCTGCAAGGAAATTGTTGGGGTCGCGCACGATGTCCTCGCCTGTGGTCCATGACGGCCGGTGGCAGTAGGCGCAGCCTATTTCCTCGAACAGCTTTTTGCCGCGTCTGACAGCGGCATCGTCTACATTGCGGACGGCGGGAACGGCCAGTCCGCGGTGCCAGATCATGAGGTCGATGTATTCCTGATCGGTCATCTCTACCGGAAGGTCTTTGGCGGTGAGATAGTTCTTGATGCGCTGTTCCATCGTGCCGTTCCACCAGGAGGCATGTTCTTTCTTCGGGTCAACCTTGGCGATGTATTCCTCAAAGCCGGCCTGTACCTCAGGATCTTTGGAGGAATATTCCGCGTATGTGCCGGCGGCATCCAGATAATGGTAGCGGCGGTCGGAGCGTGTCACGTTGGTGATGTTCCAGATGGCATTGGCTCCGGCTCCGTCCATGACGGGACCGCGGCTCAGGGCATACGTGTAGCGGCGCACGTAGGGCGTGCCGTCGCCTTGCAGCGTATTGGCGTAGTAATTTTTCCATTGTCCGTTCTCGAACATGGCGGGGTTCAGTCCGTTCGGCATATAGCCGTCACGTTCCTGTTTGGCCCATTCCTCGATGATGTCCTTGTCGTCGATGGCATCGATCAGTCCGCTGCCGTAGATGCCGATGGTGCTTTCCAGCAGGACGTCGTATTCGCCCAGTCCGTCAAATCCTTGGTTGTACACGTAGACGGCCTCTTTGGGCATCGTGACTTTCGGATATTGCAACTCGTAGGTCTCGCCGTCGGGGAATCGGTTGTTCCATTCGTCGGTGGCGGTCAGCCATTCCACCTTGATCTTGCTTTCGTCTACCGGAGCCTTGAAGGGAGCCGTGGCGTGGCTTTGCGGCATCCCGGCCAGCCAGTTGACGTAGGCGTTCGTGGCGGGGTTGTAAACCACCAGCAGACAGCCGTTGCCGATTTCGTTGGTGCTGAAGGAGCCGGAGGGAATGCGCTGTCCGTGTCCGTAGCCGGGATGGCAGTGCATGCACGAGGTGCGGATGTAGGCGGGGCCGAGGCCGTGGCGCGTTCCGCCGAAATTGCTCATGAAGGGTTTCTCGAACAGGGCTTCGCCGTTTTTGAACGACTGGTAGAGACCGGCTTCCTCAACGGCCGGTGTCGGTTGTTCGTAGGCGTTGGAGGTGGTCAGATAGGCCGTTCCCAGTTTTCCGCCGGCATAGTACCAGTCGGGCTTTTCGTTCTCGGGAGCGGTCGGGGTGGTATCGGTGATCTCGTCATCGCTACAAGAGGACAGACCGATGAGGAAGGCGCCTAACAGGAAGGGAAATTTGTTCATCTTGTAATTGTTTGGGTAGGTTTATTGTTTGGTGAGTTCGGTCATCACCTTGGACAGTGTGGAGACGAGATCGTTGCAGGCTCCGATGGCTGTCTCTGCCTCCCTGCCGGTGGCATTTTTTCTGAACGGTTCGGGTATCAGCCCGATCTTGGCAATGGCATTGTCAATGTCGGCACGTATCTGCGTGTCGAGGGCAGGGTTTACACTTTTCACATAGTCGGAGATGGAGGCATCGCCCGTTTTGCTGCCGCAGTAAGAATTGCGGATGGAGCGGATGTTGTCCTGAAAGTCCTCAACGGAGTTGAGTGAGTAGGGCGATTCGATGTAGTTGCGGTCCTCGTCGTTACCGGCAAGATGAGGCTTGCCGATTTTCGTGTTGCCCACTTCGTCGGCAATGTCGATGCAGCCCTGGATGATTTCTTCGGCCACGGCCTGAAAGGTGATGAACGTGGAACCGGGTTTGCCGGCGTTTTTCATCATCCAGCCGTATTGTTCGCCGTAGCCCAGTCCGGCTTCTTCAAGGATGTTCCGTTTCTCTTCGGAGATGGCATCGTCACCGGCCCAGCAGGTTTCTAACAGCACACACTGGTTTCTCAGGTCTTCGGCCACCGTCACGAGGTAGGTGAGTTCCTCCGCCGTATAGTGGGCAGGATTGTGAGGGAGTGAATGGTTCTCGTCAGCCGTCAGTTCAAAAAGTACGTACTCGATGGCGTGGAATCCCAGCAGGCCGTAGCCGCCATTGTTGTCGATTTTCCACTCCTTTCCGTTGCGGATGTCGGTCAGCAGGGCGTCCATGGAGGCTTTGTCTAAAGGCCAGGAGTCTATGTGCGGGTCGATGTTGTGGTTGGCTGCCGGTCCGAAGAGGAATGCCTCGGAAAGTTCCCAGCTTTTGCGTGAGCTCTTCCAGTATTCGCCGGCTTCCCTGATGTCGGCTTCGGTCAGGGCGTGACGGCTGAACTTGTCCTGAATGTCCAGACATTTGTTGTAGAGGCGGATGGCCTCATCGGCCATTGTCTTGTAGGTGGGCAGGACGGTATTGTCCACATAGGGGACGGCGGCGGCTTGCAGAACCTGTTCTTTGGTGGAAAATCCTCCGGCCGTTGCCTCGTTGTCATCGGAACAGGCCGTAAAGCCTGTTGCCAGCATCAGGCCGCAAGCTGCGGTCAGTGTGGTCTTGATAAATCTGTTCATGGAGATCGGTTGGTTTATGAGTTTGTGAATTGATAAATCCTTACAGGAAGAAACCGGCGTAGGCGATACCTATCGAGACGCTCGGCTCGTTGGCGTAGCGGCTTCCGGGCAGTCCGATGGCATATTCTCCCTTGATGACGATGTCGCGCATCGGCTTGTAGTTCAGTCCGGCGGCCAGACGCTGGCGGCCGCACCAGTCGTAGGACAGGGTGTTTCCTTCCGTCTTATACATGGAGTCGTAGGAGTCATACCGTCCGAAGACATAGAGTTTCCGCTCCTTTCCCGACAGTTTGCGGGAAAGGGAGAACAGGTCGAAACCGGCCTCAATACCTACGGCGTATGCATCGGATGCCACATATTCATGGGCCGAGGGCGAGGCCTGCGGCATTCCGCGGTTGAAGGCAGAGATGTGTGCCGCGTCGCTGAGGTGTCCGTAGTCGGCATAGCCGCGTACAATCCACGAGGCACGGTCTACGGCAAAGTCAAAGGACCCGATAGCGACAGTTCCCTTGATGCCGTTGTTCTTGCCGTTGTCGGTTTCCCGCAGCGTGTTGCGGAAAGAGTTGCCCACGTAGCCGCTGGCCGAGAGACGGATGCCCCGTGAGGGGACAAAGTCCAGACGGGCCGCGCCGGCGTATGTGTTGGCTATTTTGAACTCGTAGGGCGAAGCCGACCCGTCATGAATCCAACCCTTGCTGCCGAAACGCTCGCTGTCCAGTCCGGAAACGAACAGGGCTTCGTATCTCAGGTTGCTTTCTTCGTTCCATAATCTTGTCTGTCCCCAGACGGAGATACCCGTTTCGTGCCAGGTGCAGGGCATGATGGTGTTTTCTCCTTCCGGACGGTATACACCGAAAAACTCGGTGGGCATGTGATGGCTGTTGGTCTGTCCCACAGGCACGATGATATGTCCCATGCGTAGGTTCAGTTGCGGGCAGAAGGACTTCTGGATCCAGAACTGTTCCAGCGCCACTTCGCCGCCGCGCTCGATTTCGCTTTCATATTCGCCGCCTTCTTCGTTCTCCACTTCTACGGCACTCTCCGTCCCGCCGTGCTCGAATTCTATTTCCGAACCCATGGACCAGCCTTTGCCGAAATCATAGCCTATGTAGAGAACCACGTGGGGCAGGTCAAAGCGGCCGTGGCTTTGGGCATCTTTCTTGCTTTCGGGGTCGGTGTAACGCAGATAGCTGTCGCTGTAGAAGTTGCGCGTCATGACGGCTTCGCCATAGCCGCCGATGGTCAGTCTTTTTCGGAAGGTCTGATGCCGTACCGGTTGTGCGGAACCTGTCGAGTCGGGAGGAACCGTGCTTGCCGAGACCGGGAGCATTGTCAGTGAAAGGGCCAGAAGGCAGCCTGCCGGGATTGCTTTTTTTCTCATATCCTTATTCATATATAATATATAACACAGTGTGTGAATTTTTGTTTGCGGATGCAAAGGTAGAGTAAATGCAAAGGCCGGTCAATCGCAAGAAAACGGTAAAATGGAGGAAGGGCAGGGGAGGACGGCCTTCGGGCGAAATCACAATTTTTTACTACAAAATACCCGGAAGTGGGTATGTGGAATGTCGTGGGAAAGCGGTAAATTTGCCGGCAGAATATAGTTCTGAGAGTTATGTCAGTAAATTATCGCGAGACGGATAAAATGTGTGATGTCATCTGTGACGAGCCTTCCCTGTTGCAGATGATGAGCCGTTTCGGTATACCCCTCGGTGTGGGAGACAAGACCGTGGGCGAGGTGTGTGGGGAGCATCAGGTGCATGCGCCTACGTTTCTGGCTGTGGCCAACTGTATGAAGTTTGGGGCAGAGATTGCCCCCTATTATGTGGAGAACGTTTCGGTCCAGGCTTTGGTGGCCTATCTCGGTCAGGCACACAATTATTTCCTGAACTTCCAGTTGCCCGCCATCCGTCGCAAACTCATCGAGGCCATCGACTGCTCGCAGAAAAACGAAGTGGCCTATCTCATTCTGAAGTTCTATGACGAGTATATGGGCGATGTGCGCCGGCACATGGAACACGAGAACCACAAGATCTTTACCTACGTCAACTCTTTGCAAGCCGGTCGCAGGACGTGCGGTTTCGAGATCGCGCAGTTTGCCCGGAGCCATGTGGGCATAGACAAGAAATTGCAGGAACTGAAAAACATCATCATCAAATACTACGCCGTAGCCGACACTGCCGATTTGCTGAACAACGTTCTCTTTGACATTTTCAATTGCGAGACTGATTTGCGGCTGCACTGTGAGGTGGAGGACGTTCTTTTTGTTCCAGCCGTTCAGCGGCTGGAACAGCAGGTGGCGGTCATGAGCACAGAGGCGGAAACGCCCGATGCCGACCGTCAGGCTCCGCAAGAAGCACTCAGCGAGCGCGAACGCGAGATTGTGGGATGTGTCGTAAGAGGCATGACCAACAAGGAGGTGGCCGGGAAGTTGTTCATTTCCGTCAATACCGTGCTGACGCATCGCAAGAACATTTCCCGAAAGTTGAATATCCATTCGGTGAGCGGTCTGACCATTTATGCCATTGTGAACAAGCTGGTCAATCTGGATGAGGTGCGTATGGTCTGATTCTGCGGATTTTTCCCTTCTTTACGGTTTAGCCGACAGTAATAATTCTGAACAGAATTTTTTGCACTTCGTTCTTGACTCTAAGGGGCGAAACCCAAATGTTGATTAACCTACGTTTACATTTGGGCGGAAACGCCTGTTTTCTTAAACGATGCTAAACGTGAAACGACGAGGCCCCTTTTTCTTGAATCCGGGAAGAGGTTTTGGGCGGACGCTGGCAACGGAAAAAAGGATTTACAGATTCGTGAGTTTACGGATGAAGGTGCGGGTGGATTCTCCTGAATTTTTCAGCGCCTGCATGATTTCCGCCTGTAGGCGCGCCGGAGAACTGAAGCTCTCGGCGAGACTGAGGATGAAACTCTTGTGCTTGGTGTGGGCCTCGGGGTTCACCACTGCGTTGAAACTGTTTCTGATCAGTTCCACTTCTATGGTTCTTCCCGTCATGAAGGGATCCCCGTCGCAGTGGGCGGCCCCTTCCGTGGGGCGCGTGATGCGTATGTGCCGGGCCTGTAATGTTTCCACGTGGCTGTTGTTGGCCAGCTTTTTGTTGAAAAGTCCCAGTGCTATTTGCGGTGCTTCGAACAGGGCGAAGGGCGAGATGATGATGACATCCATCAGGCCGTCCTTCATCGAGGCGTGGGGGGCGATGAAAGCGTTGTTGCCGTATTGCGAGGCGTTGGCGCAGGCAATGAGGAAGGCCTCGTGCAGCTTTTCGTTCCCGTCGATCTGTATCTTATAGGTCTCGGGGCGATAGGTCAGCCCCTCGCGGACGGTGTTTTCCACATAGGACAGCGGTCCGCGCCGGCCGGCAGCGGCAAATTTCAGGCTGACGAAAGCATCGAACCCCACGCCGCACGTACAGAAAAACGGCCGGCCGTTGATGCGCCCGTAGTCAAGCGAATGGATGGTGGCACGGTTGATGATGCCGACAGCGCGGGCCGGCTGCATGGGGATTTGCAGGTGTCGGGCCAGTCCATTGCCTGAGCCGCAGGGAATGATGGCCAACGCTGTTGGAGTATGGACCAGTGAGCGGGCCACTTCGTTGACGGTTCCGTCGCCGCCGATGGCCGCGACGATGTCTGTCCCCGAACGGGCGGCTGCGGCGGCCATTTCAGCGGCATGTCCGGCATGGGTCGTGGGACGTATCTCGTAGTCGAAGCGTTCTTTGTCCAGATATTTCTCTACACTACGTAGGGCTGCGTCTTTCTTGCCTGTTCCGGAAATGGGATTGACGATAAAAAGTATCCGCTTTTTGCTCATATTGGTTCTCTCTCTGTTCGGGGATGAATGCACATTCTCGGGACTGCAAACTTAGCAAAAAAAATCCGAAGATGGAAATCTCCCTGTGCCGTGTTGGTGTTTTTCGGTTTTGGCAATTGTGTTTTTCGGTTTGCCACCAAGTCGGGAAGTTGTTTTTTTTAGCAAATAGGAAATATTATTAATAAAATGCGTATCTTTGCTGCGTTTTTTAAGGCCGGGAAGTTGCGGACAGCCGTCCGCAGGCTGCAAGGTCTGTATTCATTATTATAATATGGGAATATTACAAGACAGATTGGCGAAGTACACGTTGCCCCAGCAATATATGGAAAAAGGAGTGTATCCTTATTTCCGCGAGATAGAGGGGAAACAAGGCACCGAGGTAGAAATGGGGGGACATAAGGTCCTGATGTTCGGGTCTAACGCCTATACGGGCCTGACGGGTGACGAGCGTGTCATCGAGGCCGGAGTGAAAGCCTTGCGCCAGTATGGAGCGGGCTGTGCCGGCTCCCGTTTTCTCAACGGGACGCTTGACCTGCATGTGGAGCTGGAGCGCGAATTGGCCGAGTTTGTGGGTAAGGACGAAGCCCTTTGTTTTTCTACCGGATTTACAGTCAATGCCGGAGTCATCGCCTGCCTGACCGGTCGGGAGGATTATATCATCTGTGACGACCGCGACCATGCTTCGATCGTGGACGGCCGGCGTTTGTCATTCTCGACGAACCTGAAGTACAAGCACAATGACATGGCCGATCTGGAGCGCCAGCTACAGAAGTGTGCCCCCGAGGCCGTCAAGCTGATTGTTGTGGACGGCGTGTTCTCCATGGAAGGCGATCTGGCCAATCTTCCCGAAATTATCCGTCTGAAGAAAAACTACAATGCCACCGTCATGGTTGACGAGGCCCACGGCATCGGAGTGTTCGGCCGTGACGGACGTGGTGTCTGCGATCATTTCGGCCTGACAGACGATGTGGATCTCATCATGGGAACGTTCAGCAAGTCGCTGGCCAGCATCGGCGGTTTCATCGCGGCCGACAAGTCCATCATCAACTGGCTGCGCCATACGGCCCGCACCTATATATTCAGTGCTTCGAATACACCTGCGGCAACAGCGGCAGCCATGGAGGCTTTGCACATCCTGCAACGGGAACCGGAACGCATTCAGGCTTTGTGGGACGTGACGAACTATGCGCTGAAGCGTTTCCGCGAAGCCGGCTTTGAGATCGGTGAGACGGAGTCGCCCATAATCCCGTTGTATGTGCGCGATCCGGAGAAGACATTTGTGGCTACGGCCCGTGCCTTCGATGAAGGAGTGTTCATCAATCCGGTGATTCCGCCCGCCTGCGCACCGCAGGACACACTGGTGCGCGTGGCGTTGATGGCCACCCATACCAAAGAACAGGTGGACAGGGCGGTCGCTGCTCTTTCCAAGGTGTTCAAGGAACTGGAAATCATCAAGTAAGAACGGAATAGACGTTATAAAAACACTCAGGGCTTCCACCGTGACGGGGAAGCCCTGAGTGTTTTAGTATGCCGTGCGGAATGGGTTTGTCAGAGGTTCTTCAGGCAATCGCGCAGCGAATCCTCCCACCAGGGGATGTCTATTCCGTAAGTCTCCTTGATTTTGGACTTGTCGAGTACCGAATAGTGCGGTCGGGGTGCCGGTGCGGGATATTCTTCCGTGTGGAGCGGGCGTACGTGGCAGGAGGCGATGCCGGCCATGCGGTGAATGGTGCGTGTGAAGTCGTACCAGGAACAGACACCTTCGTTCGTGAAATGGTAGACCCCCGGCACGATACCTTGTTCGACGGCCGTCATGATGGCGCGGGCAAGGTCGCGGGCATAGGTGGGCGATCCTATCTGGTCGAAGATTACCCCCAGTGATTCCCGTTCCTTGCCGAGACGTAGCATGGTCTTGACAAAGTTGTTGCCGAAAGTAGAGTAGAGCCATGCCGTGCGGATTACCATTGATCCGGGGCAGGTGCGGATGACGGCTTCCTCACCGGCCAGTTTCGTGCGGCCGTACACCGTGTTGGGGCAGGTGGGATCGTCTTCGCGGTAAGGAATGTGTCCTGTTCCGTCAAAAACATAGTCCGTTGAGATCTGTATCATAGTGCCTCCGACCGATGCGACGGCTTCCGCCAGATAGCCTGGGGCGGTATGATTCAGCAGTTCGCAGAGTTCCGGCTCGCTTTCGGCTTTGTCAACGGCCGTATAGGCGGCACAATTGATGACGATGTTCACCGCATGCTCTTCGATAAAGGCATAGACGGCCTTGCGGTCCGTGATGTCCAGTTCATCCTTGTCCGTAAACAGGAAGTGGCAGGAGTCCGCATACAGCGGGGCGAGCAACTGCATTTCGTTGCCCAGCTGTCCGCGGTGGCCGGTGACGAGTATTTGTTTCATCTTTTTTTTGTATGGTGTTTTTATATTTGCAACCGTTGAGGCGATGGAAGAGGCATGGCAGGGCATTGCTTACAGTTCCAGCGGAGCCTCCTGGTCTTTCCGGTAATAGTCGGAGAGTTGTCCGAGCAGAGTGGAGATGTCTTTTGCCGAGCGTTCGGTTTCCGGAGATATTTCTTTTTTTTGCAGGCGTAGCAGCAGGAGCCCGTAGAGCATTTCCAGACAAATCTGTAATTCTCCCGCCTCGTGGTCGGCATGCTTGGTGCGCAGTTCCACAATATAGGGCAGTACCTTGTAGTACATTTCACGGTAGTAGGGAAAGTGGGAAGAGCGGAGCAGACGGTCGTGCAGTTCCGTCAGTTTCTGCTGTGTGTTCAGGTTGATCTGCAAATGTCCGTGTTCCGTTTTGCCTTCCGTCCGCATCATCTCACACAGGTCGGCATACCATTGTTCCGTTTTCCGACGGCAGCTGTCGTCCAGCTCGAAACGGCTGAGGTATTCCTTTCTCAGGAGTTCCGAGTCGCAGCCGTAGGCGCGCAGGATGTCTTCCACCTGCCACATGTAGAGCAGGTATTCCGTCAGGTTCTTTTGGCGTAATTGGTCGGCTATGATCATCTTGTCAGTCTTTTTGTCTATAAAGGAAAATACAGGCTTGTTCCGTGGAGGTTCGTTCAGTAGAGCGACAGGTGGAACAGTGTCATGATGGCGTATATGACGGAAGCGGCCAGCACGATGGTTCCGATAGAGCGGTTCAGGCGGAGAATGCCCCGCAGGCCGAAGTTCCTTCTCATGCGGTTGATGACATACGTCAGGCCTACCCACCACAGCATTGCGCCGGCCACGATGGAGACGTAGCCCACACATTGCCCGAACAGGTTACCCGGAATGACAAACGTGAACATGTTGAACAACGCCAGAAACAGGAAAATGATCAACGGGTTGGACAGCGTGACGAGAAACGATGTGAAGAAATTATGGAACAGTGTGCCTTTGTTGTTTGACACGGGCCGGATGCATTTGCGGGGATCCGTGCGGAACATGTAGATGCCGAAAATGAAGAGCATCACGCTGCCGATGAGTTTCATCCAGAAAATGTTCCGCTCGTTGTCGATGAAGTCCATGACAAAGGCCATGCCCCAGCCGGTCATCAAGGCATATATGATGTCGCTGAGGGTGGCGCCGGCCCCGGTGGCAAGCCCGTATATGCGCCCTTTCTGCATCGTGCGCTGGATGCAAAGGATGCCTACCGGCCCCATGGGAGCCGAAGCGATGATGCCTACCAGCAAGCCTTTCAGGAACAGTTGGATCGTACTGCCGAATTCTGCGAAAATATCCATACTGTTTGCAAATTTCGTATTTTTTTATGAGAAACCGAAACTTTGTTCTGAATTTTAGCAGGCGGACAGACTTACGGGTATTAATAATTTGTCGATTATAAAATAAATCTGTATATTTGTGCGGTAACAAATCTAATGTCAAAATATACGGAATTATGGAAAACGAAGCAGAAAAACCTTATGTAATCGGTCTGGATATGGGAGGGACTAATTCCATCTTCGGAATAGTGGACCAGCGAGGAACCATCAAAGCGCAGACCGCCATCAAGACCAAAGCCTACCCGGATGTACACGACTATGTGGCAGCTGCGGTGGAAGCTCTGCAACCGGCGCTGGACGTGATTGGGGGCATAGAGCAAGTCAGAGGTATGGGGATCGGCGCTCCCAATGGTAACTTTTATACCGGAAACATTGAGCATGCCGCCAATCTGGCCTGGCCCGGAGTGGTACCCATCGCACAGCTTTTTCAGGAAGCTCTGGGCATCCCCGTCCGTGTGACCAATGATGCGAACGCCGCTGCGATGGGAGAGATGACCTACGGCGTGGCACGGGGAATGAAGAACTTCATCATGATAACGCTGGGCACCGGTGTGGGCAGCGGTATCGTTGTGGACGGAAAAGTAGTGTACGGAAGTGACGGCTTTGCAGGTGAGCTGGGCCACCTGGTTGTGGACCATACCTCCGAGGGCCGTTCCTGCGGCTGCGGTCGTAGTGGCTGTCTTGAAACCTACTGTTCGGCTACGGGTGTGGCCCGTACAGCCCGCGAGATGCTGGAGAAAAGCACATTGCCGAGCAAGCTCCGCGAACTTAATCCGGCAGAAATCACATCGTTTGATGTGTTCCAGGCCGCCGAGGCCGGCGATGCCGTAGCTCTTGAAATCTTTGAGTTTACCGGCAAACTGCTTGGTACGGCCTGTGCCGATTTCGCCACCTTCAATTCTCCCGAAGCCTTTGTCTTCTTCGGCGGTCTGACCAAAGCCGGCGATTATCTGATGGAACCTCTCCGTAAGGCTTACGACGAGAATATCCTTTCGCTCTACAAGAACAAGGCAAAGCTTCTGGTGTCCGCTCTCAACGGTAGTGAGGCCGCTGTGCTCGGAGCCAGTGCGCTGGGCTGGGAATGACAATTCCTCTTGTCCCGTGGAACAATTAGGTACGTTTTCCGGCAGGTATCTCCTTTTCTTTTTTTCGAAAAGGGTGCCTGCCGGCTTTTATGGTGGCGACACCCTTTTCTGTATAGATAAAAAGAAAAAACTTTTTGTCATGTAATAAAATATGTGTAAATTTGCACCGCAATTTTGCAAAATCTAATAATTAATCAATTTATCCGTATGATGAATCAGTACGAGACCGTTTTCATTATGACTCCCGTTTTATCTGACCAACAGATGAAGGAGACGGTCGAAAAATTCAAGGGTATTCTCACCGCCGAAGGCGCCGAGATTATCAATGAAGAAAGCTGGGGCCTCAAGAAGATGGCTTATCCCATTCAGAAAAAATCCACCGGTTTTTATCAGCTCATTGAGTTCAAGGCCGCTCCCGAAGTGGTAGACAAACTCGAAGTTGGCTATCGCCGTGACGAGCGCGTCATCCGTTTCCTTACCGTGAAAATGGAGAAGTATGCTGCTCTGTATGCAGAAAAACGTCGTAACAAAAAAGCAAACAAGGAGGACTAAGCAATGGCACAAGCACAATCCGAAATCAGATATTTGACCCCGCCTTCAGTAGATGTCAAAAAGAAAAAATACTGCCGTTTCAAAAAGAGCGGAATCAAGTACATTGACTATAAAGATCCCGAGTTCCTCAAAAAATTCCTGAATGAACAGGGTAAGATCCTGCCCCGTCGTATCACCGGTACCTCTTTGAAGTATCAGCGTCGTGTGGCTCAGGCCGTAAAAAGAGCGCGTCAGCTGGCTCTGCTTCCCTTCGTAACCGATTTGATGAAATAAAAACGTGGAGGTATAAGATATGGAACTCATTTTGAAAGAAAACGTAGTCGGTCTGGGCTACAAAGACGACATTGTAAACGTGAAGAGCGGTTATGGTCGCAATTACCTTATTCCTACCGGCAAGGCTGTAATCGCGTCTCCGTCCGCCAAGAAAGTTTTGGCCGAGAACCTGAAGCAGCGTGCTCATAAACTTGAAAAAATCAAGAACGATGCCTTGGCTCTGGCCGAGAAACTCGGAGCTGTCGAGACTATCAGAATCGCAACCAAGGTGAGCGCTACCGGTGCCATTTACGGTTCGGTCAACAGCTTGCATATTTCCGAAGAACTCGGTAAACTCGGTTTCGAGATAGATCGTAAGACCATTATTCTCAAAGACGTGAAAGAAGTAGGTTCTTACAAGGCTACGGTGAAACTTCATAAGGAAGTATCTGTTGAAATTCCTTTTGAGGTAGTGGCTGAAGAAGCATAAGGACACAACTGAAAAAACAATAGAATGTGCTGCTCTCCTGCAAAGGTGTGGCGGCACATTTTTTATCATGGAAACCGATGCGCTATTTTATTTTTCTTTCCTATGACGGGACAGCCTATCACGGTTGGCAGATACAGCCCAATGCCGTCAGTGTGCAACAACGGCTTAATGAGGCACTTTCCACGTTGCTGAGGAGTGCTGTTGAGGTTGTAGGTGCCGGACGCACCGATACCGGAGTGCATGCCCGTATGCTGGCCGCGCATTTCGATACGGACCTGGAAATAGACACGAATCGTCTGGCCGATAAATTGAACCGTCTGCTGCCTCCGGATATTTCCATAGGGCGGGTGCGTCCGGTGCGGAGTGATGCCCACGCCCGTTTTGACGCCCTGTCACGCACGTACCATTATTATGTGTATACGCGGAAGGATCCTTTCCGCCGTCATTTCGCCACGCGGTTGTTCTTCACTCCGGACTATGAGCGGATGAACCGTGCCGCGCGTCTTTTGCCCGAGACCCGGGACTTTACCAGTTTCAGTAAGTTGCATACGGATGCGAAGACGAATTTCTGCAAGGTGACGCAGGCCCGTTGGGTGCGTGTGGATGAGGACTGCTGGCGTTTCGAGATAACGGCCGACCGTTTTTTGCGCAATATGGTGCGCGCCGTGGTGGGGACGCTCCTTGAAGTGGGTCGCGGGCGCATGGACATTGAAGAGTTCGCGGCCGTGATAGAGCGCAGGAACCGTTGTGCGGCCGGCGACTCCGTGCCCGGAAACGCCCTTTCGTTGGTTGATATAGCTTACCCTGAAGATTTGTTTCTCGATTAGAAAGCCGGCGCGTGATGTGGTTGTTCTTTGCTTTTCTGTCTGCGGCATTGCTGGGTTTCTATGATGTGTTCAAGAAACGCTCTCTCCGTGATAATGCCGTCATACCGGTCCTGCTGTTGAATACCGGTATCTGCTCCGCTTTTTTTCTGCCCCTGATGGTGGCTTCGGCAGGCGGTTTTCTGCCGTCTGCGAGCCGGTATTTCATACCATTGGGCGATTTGTCTTCGCACACATACATTGTGGTGAAGTCCCTGATTGTACTTTCGTCGTGGCTGTGCGGTTATCTGGCTATGAAACATTTGCCTCTGACGATTGTGGGGCCTGTCAATGCCACACGTCCGGTCATGACGCTTGTTGGCGCTCTGCTGATTTTCGGCGAGAGGCTGAATGGCTGGCAGTGGGTGGGAGTGACGCTTGCCGTAGTCTCTTTCTTCCTGCTGAGCAGAAGTGGAAAGAAAGAAGGCATCCGTTTTTCCCGGAACCGGTGGATCTATTTCCTGTTGGCCGCGGCCCTTCTGGGTTCTCTGAGCGGACTTTACGACAAATATCTGATGGCTTCCGTTTCGGAAGGCGGTGCCGGGCTGAACCGGATGTTTGTGCAGAGCTGGTATAATCTGTATCAGTTGCTGATGATGGCCGGTGTGTATCTGGCTTTCCGCAAGTCGGTGCGGAGGCAGTCTTTCGAGTGGCGATGGAGCATTCTTTTTATCTCCGTATTCCTTACGCTGGCCGATTTGTCCTATTTCTATGCGCTGAGCCTGCCGGGTGTCATGATCGCATTGGTTTCGATGGTGAGACGCAGCAGTGTGCTGGTTTCGTTTCTTTTCGGGGCGTTGGTGTTCCGCGAAAAGAATTTGCGGGAAAAGGCTGTCGATCTGTTATTGGTCCTTTTGGGAATGGTGTGCCTGTATGTCGGGACCTTGACTTAAAAGAAGCGGTGTTCCTTTGTCTCCTCCCAGTGTCCGTTCGTGAAGTCCGGGATGCTGACCGGCCGGCTGCCCTCGCGTGCCGACAGTTGGCTGAGTTCGGACAGGCAAGACCATTCCGCGGCATCGTATACATCAATATCCAGTGGCAGACCGTTGCGCAGGCAGTGAATCAGCCTGCGGTCCATGGTATAGTTCATTTCATTGGGAACACCCATGGCGTGCCCCTCTTTCCATATTTCCGAGGCTGGACCTGTGGCATATTTCTCCATCTCCTCCAGAGCGGAACTTGCTGTAAGGGGATGGCCCGTGTCTATTGTCTGTACGGTGGGGACGGGATATTTCTGAACGAATCCGGTAGTTCCGCAAACGGTTTGCAAGCGGCTGTATGGGCGCGGTGTGGTGACATCCAGTTGTAGCAGGATGCTTATGCCCCGTACCGTATGGATCAGTGTCGAATTGACCCTTCCCAGCAGCTCGTCCGGTCCGCCGCCTTGTGAGGTGAGCGATACCAGATAGTCCATGCGGTCGCCCCGGTGCAGGTTGAGGAGCCATCCTATCGGGCCTATCCCATGGGTGGGGTAGGAATTCCCGCCATGCAGGGCACAACTGCGTTCCATCCATTGACGCGTGGAGTTGCCTTGTGTGCCTGTCAGCCCGAAAACATCGCGCAGGTCGTGTATGTATGCCCCTTCGCAATGGGTGATTTTTCCCAGTTTTCCGTGGCGTTGCATTTCGAGGGTGGCAAGGGTGAAGGAGTCGTAGCAGCAGTTTTCCGTCATGAAGCAGTGCCGGCGTGTTTCCTCGGCGGTATGCACGAGCAGGCGGCATTCCTCCAGCGTCCGTGCCGCGGGCACTTCTACGGCCACATGCTTTCCGCATGTCATGGCCTCGACGGCCATTTCGCAGTGTGTCTGCCAGTCCGTGCAGATATAGATCAGGTCGATGTCCCGTTGCCGGCACAGTTCCTTCCATGCCTCCTTTCCCTCCATCAGTCCGGCCTGTGGACGTCCGCTGTCCGAGAGTTTCCGGTTGGCGGCTTCCAGTCTGTCGCGGTCTATGTCGACCAGATAGCGTATTTCGGCTCCCTGGATGAAGGCATAGCGTTCGAGGGTCTTCATTCCGCGTTGTCCCAGACCGATGAGGCCGATGCGTACAACGGGCAGGGGAGGACAGCGCAGTTCCAGAACATGACGGGGATTTCGGTTTTTCATTTTTGGAGGGATGGTGTGGCTGAGAAACGGGAACGGGAGTATCTTTTTCAGACACTCCCGTTCCCAATATGTATGATCTTTGGATCCTCTATTAAAAAATTGCGGCAGTTTTCCTTTTACTTCTTGCGAGACTGTCCGTAGCGGCTCATGAACTTGTCAACGCGTCCTGCGGTATCCACGAGTTTGGACTTGCCGGTGTAGAACGGGTGAGAAGAACTGGAGATTTCAAGTTTTACAACCGGATAGGTCTCTCCTTCGAATTCTACGGTGTCGTTCGTTTTGCACGTAGAGCGGGAGAGAAACATGTCACCGTTGCTCATGTCTTTGAATACTACGGGACGATAGTTTTCGGGATGAATGCCTTTTTTCATTGTCGTATGGTCTGTTTTGTTTTATCGTTAATTAAATTGCTGGTAACAATTTGTGTAATGGTCTGATTTCTGTGCAAAGATACGACTTTCCGGAGAGAGAGGCAAACGTTTCGTGGTGTTTTTTCTTTTTCCGGGTTGATTTTCGCAAAAAAAGCGGCCGGCCGGTCCGGCTTTTGTCCGAAAAATAGGCCAACTCGAAAAAAATGACTAAGTTTGCCGGTATGAAAAAGATGCTGCTGTCTGTTGTCCTTCTGTCCGCATCATGGAGCGGAGCCGTCTGCCAGCCGGTAGACAGCGTTTTTGCGCGGATGCCGTTAGAGGTGTTGCCCTTGCTGGAGCGGAATCCCCGCTTGGACATGCTGGACCTTTATAACTATAAAATCCAGGCAAAGGTGGAGAATGTGTTCGGAGGTTCGTCCGTCCTGTTGGCGAAAACGGATGACTATCTTCGTCTCCGCCTGACCGAAGTGAGCCATTGGGAACTGAAATGTCTCCCTCTTGGCGGGGATTGGATTTATGTCTGCGTCCACTCGTTGCGAAGCGGGGCAACCGAAAGCCGGATCGCGCTGTATGCCTCGGACTGGAAAACGGTGGAGGGTGCAGGGTTTGGATGTCCTCCGTTGCAGGATTTCTGGCAGCCTGCCGACAGCATCTCCGAAGAGCGCAGGGCGGAACTGCTGGCAAAGCTGCAGCCCGTACATGTCGAGGCACGCTGGTCGCCCGATGCTCCCGAACTGAATTTCTCGGTTTCGGTTTCCCATCTTTCGCCTGAGGACCGTGAGGACGCAGCGCGTTGTTTGCGTCAGGTGGTGCGCCGGTGGAACGGTGCGGAGATGACGGAATCCCGGTAGGCCTGTCTGGTTCTTCCTCAGCATGTGCGGCTATTCTGAAGTATTTTTGCCTGCGGAAATGGAGGGAGTCGTTTCATGTTTGGCGTCGATTGGGAAAACGGGAGTTTCGGCCTGAATGTAAACGAACGTTAAACAGTGTTTGGATTTCGTTCCTTGATGTATTATATTTGCACCAGCAAAGTAGAAGAACCCTGAAAAGCCGCCTAACGGGCGGTTTTTTTCGTTGCTTAACGTGAAAAAAAACATAGGATCTTGTTGAAAAAAGGTCCTATCTTTTTCAAAAAAGATACTATGTTGTGAAAAAAAGGTCCGTTTCCGTTCGTTTTCCAAAAAAGTTTAAAGTTAAACTTTGGATGTATGCGTTAAATCTTGTATAAGAAAATTTTTCCAAAGAATCAGACAGGCCCTTTTGGATGGGCTTTTAGGAATTGGCAGTGGACAGGTCCTGTTTCCCATTGAAAAAAGCCGCGATGCAGCGGCTTTTTCGAGGTCTTTTTCCGGTTGGTCCCGCTCAGTCGCGGACGATGCGCAGACTATATTTCGATTCGTATATATAGTCCGTCACACCCAGTTCCAAATAACCGTAGTCCAGTTCGCGGATGGTAGCGACCAGGTCATCGCGGCCGTCAAGGTCGAAGTCGATGTAGAGATAACCGTGCCGCACTTCCCAATAGCCCTCCTCATCCAGATCGCCGCTGTGGTCGAAAGCCCTCAGCCGGCCGTTGGCGAAAAAGTAGATGATGTCGCCGTAGCGGTAGGGACATTCGCCGTAACGGGGCAGGACGTCGGTTATGATCCATTCGCCTTCAAGAACTTCGGTGGCCCATCGGTCATCATCGTCCTCGCACGAGGTGAACGCGAAAAGAGAGGCCAGAACCATCAGGGTGATGCTTACGGAATGTTGCAGGGTTTTCATGATTTCTTCTTTTGTTTGGAGATGATGGACAAAAATACAGAAAAAATGTGAGATGACGAAATCGGTTTGTCATTCGTTTTCGGCTTTCAACACTACGGCACGGCTGTGGCGGCCATCCATTTTGATGACGGCGGGACGTGGCAGGCGGACGTGGCGGACGTATTCCGTCTCGGCGAGGGCGGGCAAGGCATCCAGATACTCCTCGTCGAAAAGCCCGTCGTTGCGGTAGGGGTTGATAGTGAGATAGCCTACTCCGAAGGATGTCAGGTTCTGGAAGAAGTGGGTGCCCTGGCTTGGGTCCACGCGATAGTGCTGCAAGCCGCATTCCACGATGACGCGGGCCTGGCTGATGTGGGGCCATTTCACGGGAATGCCGAGCCAGGGATCGCTGCTGCCCCAACGGCCCGGGCCGATGAGCACGTAGCCGCTGTCATCGGCAGCGAAACCGCGGTTCAGTTTTTCTATCTCGCGGGCGATGAGCTGACTTTGTCCCGGATCGAAGGCAGAGGATTTTACATAAATGACGTCCTGCACGTCGTTGACGGTGCCGTTGCCCAGCGCGCTGCGGGCATTGACGATGCACCGCTCGTCCGGAATGAGGCTGAGGTCTTCGTCGACGGTGTCCTTGCTGTCTACGATGGGGCGTATCTGGAGCAGGAAGAAGTGGGCGGTGCCGTTCTCGATGTTCATGGCAAATTCTATCTCGACGGGACGGCCCATTTCTTTTGCCCCGATGGATAGCAGGCGGTCTATGGTAGGGGCCAGCGGGTACAGTCCGTGTTGCAGGATGTTGGTGTAGGAGATGATTTTCCTTCCGCCGGGATAATAGCCTTCCCGTATGGTCTGGTCTTGCGGATCGTAGGTTGAGGAGATGAGCCGGAGGGTGCCGTGCGCGTCGGCGTCTTTCAGGTTGAGGCGTTTCAGGTTGAAGGCATCATCCGTATGGAAGTCTGCTCCGGAATAGTCCGTATCGAGGGCGTAGAAGATGCGCTGTGTCTCGCGCAGGGCCATGTCGGTGGAACTGAGCTGGAGGATGTGGCGCGGATGGCGGGGGGAGAATCGGAGGGTAAGTCCGCCGTCGACGATGTATTTTCCCAGTCCCAGGGCGATGTTGGCGATGCCGTCTTCCGCTTTCTCCTCGCCGATGGGGTAGAAGTTGAGTGAACGGGCCACTCCGGACAGGGTCGGGTAGAAGCAGGCGGCCGGGCTTTCGGGGGCACCGTGGGGAGATCCTACGACTTCCTGAAGCACAATGGCCATTTTTTCCTGGTCTATCAGATTCTGCGTGGCGGTGAGGTAGGCCTTGCTGTCGCGGTAGAACACCGAGGCGTAGACCGCCTTGATGGCAGACCGCAACAGGTGGAGCATGGTTTCCTTTTCCTGTACGCGGGGAATCATGTAGGTGGAGTAGATGCCGGCGAACGGCTGGTAGTGCGAATCCTCCAGCAGGCTTGACGAGCGGACGGCTATGGGGTGGTGTACCACTTTGAAGAGAGCCATGAGATCGTCGAGCAGATGCTCGGGCAACTGTGCCTGTTCGAAGGCGGAGAGGATGTCTTCATCGGAAGCGTCGGGCGAGAGGGCGATGGGGTAAAGATTGTTGCTCTCCATGAACTCGTCGAAGATGTCGGTACAGATGACTACGGTCTTGGGGATGTCTACCGTGAAGTTCTCGCTTTCCAGTTTCGGATAGCGTTTGACCATGGTGCCCATGAAGGCCAGGCCGCGGCCTTTGCCCCCGAGCGATCCGTTGCCGATGCGGGCGAAGTTGCTGTATTCGTCGAAACGTTCTTTCTGGTAGATGGCCACGACACCTTCGTTTTTCATCTTGCGGTAGCCCACGATGAGATCGGAGATGAGCTGACGGGCCTGTTCCATGTGGTCGTAGTCGCAGACATCCACCTTTTTCAGGATGACGGCGGGCGGAAACATGGCCCGTGAGAAGAAGAAGCGGGAGAAATGGTTGTGGGAGAGATGGTGGCGCAACGCTTCGTCGGGAATCTGGTAGAGCTTCTTTTGCAGGTCCTTCAAGTCGCGGATGCGCATGATTTCCCGGCCGGTCGAAGGATTGACGATGACGAAGTCTCCGAATCCGAAATGAGCCATGATCTCGTGCCGCAGGTCCTGCGGATAGCTTTTGGAGTTTTTGCTGATGAAAGAGGCGTGGAGACGGCCGGCATATTCGGCTCCGCTGTCCTCGCTCGACTCCAGCAGCAGCGGCAGATGAGGGTCGGATTCGCGGAAACGGCTGCAAAGTTTGTAGCCGGCCAAAGGGTCTTTCTTGCCGCCGTTTTTGAAACTCATGTCCGAGACAACTCCCAGGACGTTGTCCTTGTATTGTTCATAGATGGCAGTGGCCTCCTCGTAGGTGCGGGCCAGCAAGATCTTGGGACGGCCGCGCATACGCATGGTCTTGAGATGATCGTTGAGAGCTTCCTGCGAGAAGTTCTGGCTTTGTTCGAGGACGAAACGGTAGAGGTGCGGCAGGGCCGATGAATAGAAGCGGATGGAGTCCTCCACCAGCAGTATGATCTGTACGCCTACGGATGCCGAGTCGTTGGGCGCGTTCCATTTGTCCTCGATCAGCTTGATGATGGCAATGAGTAACTCGGCATTTCCTAACCAGGAGAACACGTAGTCTATGCTGGAAAGGTCCTCCCCCTCGATGCGTTTGCTTACTTCCCGGGAGAAGGGAGTGAGTACCACGATGGGGATATTGGGATAGTGGAGCTTGATCTCCTTTGCAGCCGAGAAAATGTCGCGGTTGTCCATGTTGGGCATGACAATGACCAGCTCGAAATTGCGGTCGGCCAGTTCTGCCATGGCCTCCTGCTCGGTGGTGACCTGCGTGAAGCGCGGCGGATAGCGGAGACCCAGTGAACTGTATTCGTTGAACATCTGTTCGTCTATGCGTCCGTCGTCTTCGAGCATGAAGGCATCGTATTTTGTAGCGATGAGCAAGACGTTGTAAATGCGTTTGTTCATCAGTTCTGCAAAAGGTGTGTCCCGCAGAACGAGATCTTTCAGTCGGGGAATGCTACTCATGGTTGTGGGCCGTGGTCTGAAGTTAATAGAAATGGTAATGTCCGCCGTCCGAACCGGCGTGGCGGCACAACAGTTCCTGCGCGAAGCGGACGGTTGCTTCCACACGGTCTTCGGCTCCGTCATATCCGTTGATGAGCAGGAGCAGGCGGGTGGTTGACGGGGAAATCATCGTGCGTACACTGTCGCTGGTTGGGGTGGCGATTCCGCCAAGGCTGTCGCGGTAGACGGGAAGATGCTCTATGTTCAGCATTCCGCGGCCTATGCCTTCGTAGGGTTCGTCTTTCCGGCCCAGATCCAGTTGCAGGACATTTCCCTCTATTTTGCCGGCATCGAGAGCGGCAGTGGAATAGCCGCTTTGCAGGGAAACGAGGTTCCCGATATCGACAAGCGTGTCAATGGAGTACAGGTCTTTGCCCTGAAGAATACGGCGGGCCAGCTGTTCGCAGGCGGGGCGGTAGCGGCTCGGATCTTTTCCGGCGGCCTTGTAGGCGGAGCGGGTAGCAAGGATGCCGCTGCGCAGTTTGATCGTTTCGGTGGTGAACCGGGTGCGCAGTTCGTTGCCGCAGGCACGGATTTCCTCCCAGAGCGTGGGGCTTGTGGGAAGATTCCGCACTTCGGCGAAAAGAGCGGCTCCGATGAATTGCGGACAGATGGCTTTGAACGTATCGGACGGATGTATTTTTATTTCAGGCATGGCGGCGGATATGGTTTTGGGGTTATCGTTGTTCTAGATAGTGCAAGTCGAATGTAATGAAATTTGTTTCAAATTACTGAGACGCAGCCTATCTTCTGCAAAGATCGGCAAAAGGGCAGGTGGTGCAGAACCGTTGGGTCTCGGTGGGGAGGAAAGGACGTTCCGGGTCCAGAATTTCGGTAATCAGCTGTGTGACTTTCTCCTTGAACTCCCCGGCCAGCTCCTGAAAATGGAGGACAGTGGTCTTCTCTTTCCGTTCTCCCAGTTCGATGTAGGGGCTATAATCTTTTTCCGCGGCTTTGTGTACGAAGAACAGGGCCGGCACGATGGGGTGACTGGTTTTTCCGCAGAGGGTGAGGGAATAGAGGAACGTCTGGAGAATGTAGTGCGGATGTTTCTCGGAAGGCCGGAACAACTGGTCCATGTCTTTGGCGCTTTCCGGATTGCCGCCGGTCTTATAGTCCACGACGCGCAGGCTGGTCAGTCCGTTGAGGTTGACCAGGTCCAGGCGGTCTATGTTTCCTTTCAGCCGGACGGTGACATTTCCGGAGTGATAGGGAACGGCGAGCGGCAGTTCTGTGTCTTTCTCAGTAGCCACTACCTGGAAGGGAGTGAGTGTCAGGTCGTGGCGGATGAGCTGCCGCAGGTAGGAGCGTACCACCTCTTCGATGATGATATTCCGTTCGATACCGTTGTCCTCGAATGACCGGCGTACGTATTGGGTCAGTAGAGCCTCCCCGCCATCTTCCAGAAAACGTTGCAGGGTTTCGGCCGTGATAAGTCCGTTGCGTTCTGTCAGTTTCTCGTTGTATATCAGTTCGGCGGCATGATGGAACAGGGTGCCGAATGTGTTCGGTTCGATAACATCGGCGGGGGGATCCGGTTCTTTGAGGCGGGCGACTCGTTGGAAATAGAATTGCAGCTGACAACGCAGATAGGTGTTTATGGCCGAAGGGGAAAGCGTCTGCAACAGTTGGGGCAGATTGTCCGGTTTGGGAATTTCCGACAGGGAGGCGGACATTATCTCGGGCGGACTGAGCAGCGACAGATGGCGGACGGGCAAGTCCGTCTCTACTTGCAGCTGGGTCATGAAACGGGATTTCTCTCCTTTGGAAATACCGTTGGAGTTGTTGTTGTATACCATTCGGATATGGCTGGCCCGCTGGATAAGCCGATAGAAATGGTAGGCGTAGATGGCGGTATTTTGCCGAGAGGTGTTCAGGCCGAACTCGCGGCGCAGAGCATAGGGGATGATGGAGTTTTCCGTTGCTTTCCGGGGCAGGTTTCCTTCGTTCACCGAGAGCATGAGCAGGTGGTCGAAGTCCAGGTTTCTGGTTTCGAGCATTCCCATGATTTGCAGTCCCACGGCAGGTTCTCCGTGGAACGGTATGGAGGTCTGTCTCATCACTTGTGTCATGAGACGTTGGAGCGTGACGAGTGAGATGCCGTGCAGTCTTCCTGAGGTGAGCAGATTCAGGAAGCGGTTGGTGATGGTATAGGCCTGGAAGCAGGCTTCCGAATAGAGAGTCTTTTCTATGGAGTCGTATCCTGCCGTGTTTTGCTCTTCGTCTTGCCGAGCCGCCCGGCTGATGGCGGCGGCAAGTTCTTCAAGATAATCCTGTAAAGAGACGGAGGAGTTCTTGCCGGTGCTGAAATTCCGTACCAGAGAGAATACCGGAGTGTGGGTGAGCGGAAAACCTTTGGTGATGTTCACTTCCTTGAGACGGGAAGGCAGGGCATGCAATACGGATTGTAGCAGGTTTTCGTTGCAGAGAACAATGGCTGTGCGTTTCTCGTCGTTTGCCAGATGCTTGTCTAACCATGAGGCTATCGTGCTTACCTGTGCGTTTTCCGTCGGGGCCTCTACGAATTCAATGTCTTTGGGTGTACGGAGGTTGTCAAAATATTCTCCGGACAGTTCATTGGGGAATTTTCTCAGATTCTCGCGTAGAAACGTCCCCGCTTCTGCGAAAGAATATTCCCGGACGTAGTAGACATCATAGTCCCAATAGAAGAGGGCTTTTTTCTGTTCCTGCAAGAAGGTGAACAGGCGTTCCTCCACTTTTGTGAGCACATTGAACCCTACCAGTACATAGCGGTCCGTTTGAGAGGGCAACCGGATGGTTCCTGCTTCCAGATTCTCTGTCACCTCTCGGAAAAGCGCTCCTTCGTAGGCCAGTCCGTCGGCTTTTAGCCGTTCGTTGAGTTGCCGGTAGATGGGAAGCAACTGGTTCCACAGCTCCAGAAATTTTTTTCGGATGCGCGAGTTTTCCTGTAAAGAAAAATCCTGGAAGAAATCTTTGAGTACCTGTTCCTGTTCCTCGCTGACAAACTCGTAGTCCTCCAGTTGCTTTATCTCTTGCAGATTCCTGAACAATCGTGCCACGTCGGCCATGTTCTTGTCCACATCATCGAAATCGGCCAGCAGTTTTTCTCCCCAGCCGTAAAAAAAGTCCAGTGTCTCATCGTTTTCCGTGAGTTCGGTGTACAGGTCGTATATCCGGCATATAGAATCAATAGCATCGGCTATTTTTAAGGAGGAGAGCGAACTGAAAAGCTCGTTGATCGTCTGATACTTCGGAGCCCAGACGGGTTTCTCTTCATCTGTACCGGTCAGGTATTCGTCAAAGAAAAGTCCGGCCCGTTTGTTGGGAAAGATGAGTGTGATGCGGCTCAGGTCGTTTCCGAATTTTTTTCGTAAATCGTTAGCTACGTGTTTCAGAAAAGGTGTCATTCTCTTTGAGTTTTTAAGATTGAGGCGGAGCCACGTTTTCCAGTTTACCGGTGTACATGTACCAGATGAATCCCTGAATGTCCTTATGGCCCATTTTTTTGAGCAGAGCCATGTATTCTCTCACCTGTTGCGGATATTCCGGTTTGGGATTTCCGAATTTGAAATCGACGACAACGGTTTTCCCGTTGCGGGTCATTACCCGGTCCGGCCGTTTCTTCAGAAGCGTTCCGTCGGGATTGCGAGAGAGGATGCTGCATTCATTGTACAGTTCCCAGGAACCGTCGAACCAGGCGGAGGTCATCGGACTTTCCAGACGTTTCAGAATGAACTTTTTCAGACTGTCCGGTTCCGTTTGGTGCGTGAGTACGCCCAGTGTTGCCATTTCCCGGATGGCGTCGTCAATATCGTCAATGGTCCGGATGGTGGAAAGCAGACGGTGAAGCAGTTTGCCGCGGACAATATATTCTGCATTGTCAGACATTTCCGTTCCGTCATTGAGGAAGGCTCTGGACTGGTTTGACTGCTGGAATTTTATGCGGTTCTCAAACAACTGCAACCGGGTGGTCTCGGGGATCGGATTAATTTCGAGGGGATTCCGGCATTCTTTTTTATCGGACAACGGTTCAGTTTCGGCGGGTATGGAGGGAACACCTTTTTCATAGATGATGCTGTCTGTTTCTTCCTCCGTATCGGCAGGCTCGGCTTGGAGCACGGAGCGGATCAGGTCGCCGATGGTCTGTACTGACGTGCTTCTGTCATCCTGTCGGTACCAGACCAGCAGATTTTCCTTTGCCCGTGTGAAGGCAACGTACAGCAGATTCAGATTCTCGATGCGGCGTTGCCGGTGCTCTTTGCCGTAGTCTTCGGCATAGATGGATTGTCGGATGGATTTGCCGGAAATGAGGGGGATCGGGAGCAACGGAATTTCGTTGTAAGGAGCTCTGTCCGGCTCGCACCATAGCTTGTCGTCTCTGTTGTCTTTTTCTACCGGCCAGTCGCAGTAGGGGAGCAGGACGGTATGGAAGGCCAGTCCCTTCGATTTATGAATGGTCAGTATCCGGACACCGTCAGCGGCTTCGGCCGGAATGGCTTTACGGGAGAGTGTTTCCTCCCAATATGCCAGGAATTCCGTTATGTCCGAAGGTGTCTCCTCCAAATATTCCAGTAGCTGGTCCATAAAGGAAAAAAGGAAAGGCGAAGCTCCCGGCAGTTCTTCCAGCTGGAAGATTCTCATCAGTTTCAGGCAGAGTTCGTAGAGCGGGGTGCCGGCCAGTGTTTCACGCTTCTGCGTGAAGGCTTCAGGCAACAGATCCCGGTCTTCTCCCGTAATGATATCTTCCCAGGAAAGTTCCTTGTGCAGGATGTCGCGGCTATAACGGCGGATGACATAGGTGCGTGCGATGGTGTCTTTTCTGTCATTCAGATAGCGCAGGGCATGGATAATCATCTGTATGCCTCTTGACGAGGAGAGGAAAAATGCCTCGTCCGAAATCAGCGGGATGTCGGGAAAGGATTCCGCGAAAACGTCAAGCAGTTTTCTGGCGGAAGAATTGTAGCGCACCAGAATAGCCATTTTGTTGTAAGGCAGTCCGTCACGATGCAACTGCTCGATGCTGTCCGCCAGGTCCGCTTCCATCGTCCGTTCCGGTGAATCTTCCGAGGCGGCCATGCCCGTGACCTTTACGTAGCCTCCCGCTTTTCCTGCGGGTTGTTGCAGGACATCGGCATATATATTATATATGGAGTCGTCATTTTCAATCTCGTCCAGAATCCGTGCGGCGGAGGGGAAAAAATCGTTATTGAATGCAATGATGTTGTCCGTGCTCCGGTAATTGGTGTCCAGATTGCGCAGCACCGGCCGGTTGTTCGGGAAAGCATTCCCGATATTTCCCAGAATGCTCCAGTCTCCCCCTCTGAAACGGTAAATACTCTGTTTGATGTCGCCCACCAGCAGACAGCTGTTGCCGGCCGACATGTTTTCCACCAGCAACTTTCTCAGGTTGCTCCATTGCAAGGTCGAGGTGTCCTGAAATTCGTCGATCATGATATGTCGGAAGCGGGTACCGGTTTTCTCGAATACGAATGAGGCATCTTCTTTGTTTGTGATTCGGTCAAAGAGCAGCGGGGTCCTGGCCAGCATGAAACGGTTGTTCTCCCGGTTGATTTCCGTGATGGTCCGGTTAATCTCGTTGAGCAGCCGTAGCGGGTTGAGCAGCCGCAGGCTCAGGGCGCAACTGTTGATGATTTGGCATCCCCGATGGCGCAAGTCTTCCAGTACACGCAGATATTCCTGCATTTCTTCGGCCAGTGCGATGCGGGCACCGTTTTTAGCATCGGCCTTTTTGAGCCAGCTTTCGGTAGATTCCATATATTTGATGATGGAATCGGACGGTTCTTTGGGATTCCTTTCCAGAATGCTTCTGACGTATGGCAGAAGGCGCACTTTACCGTATGCGATGGTTTCATATCCGCCGGCTCTTTCGCAGACAGTGTCATCCAGCTGTTCGGCGGCGTTGACCATATAGTCCGTGGCTTCTTCCGTCAGATTCCGCAGCTTGTTTCTGTATTCGTTCAGCCGTTGGCTATCGTCCAGCACCTGCCGCAGGCTTTCTTCGTTGGTCTGGAAACGCTCCTTCAGGATGTCGCGTGCCAGTTTTTTTATTTCGAAGGAGACATCCCATCTTTTGTTCTCGTCAATGCGTTCCTGGATATAGCCCAGCACCCATGCTCTTACAGAAGGGTTGTCTGCGAGAGAGTTCATGAGTCTGTCTACGGCGTTGTCTATTACGGTCTTGTCGTCAATGTCTACCTTGAAGCTGGCTGAAAGCCCCAATTCGCGGGACAGGCCGGAAAGCAGGGATTGGAAAAAGGAGTCGATGGTTTCCACCTTGAAATCATCGTAGTCGTGCAGGATAGCCCGTATGGCATCAGCCGCTCTTTTTCTTACTTCTTCAACTGTCAGGGCCGGTGTGCGTTGTAGGACGGCATCCATAAATCCGTCTGTTGTGCCATCTGTCTCCGGCTGCGACAGATCCCAGAGTTTCTGTAGGATGCGTTCCTTCATCTCGGCCGTGGCCTTGTTGGTGAAGGTGACGGCCAGAATGTGCCGGAAGGCGCCGTTGTCTTCCGAGAGCAGCAGAGCGATGTATTCCGCTGTCAGTGTAAATGTTTTCCCCGATCCGGCGGAAGCTTTGTAAACGGTCAGATTCCCCTGCATGTGTTATGTGCCTTTCCTGTTTCTTTTTTGAAGGCAAAGATACAAAAGTTTTTCTATTGGAAAGAGAAAGAGAGCAAACCGGATGATACGGTTTGCTCTCTTGATGTGAGGTGGGCAAAGATGGATTCGAACCACCGAAGGCGTAAGCCAGCAGATTTACAGTCTGCCCCATTTGGCCACTCTGGTATTTGCCCCCTGTATTTCAGTAATACGCTGCAAAGGTATGAATTATTTTTGGAGTTGCCAAGCGTAATCCACCATTTTTATTGCCGTGAGGGCAAATTCGCTGCCTTTGTTTCCTAATTTCCCTCCGGCGCGGTCTTCCGCCTGTTCTTCGCTGTTAACGGTAAGCAGGCCATAGACAACGGGTTTGGTGCCGCTGGCATTCAGTTCCGCCAGTCCTTGTGTAGTTCCTTGGCAGATGTAGTCGAAGTGCGGGGTGTCGCCGCGTATGACGCATCCGATGGCGATGATTCCGTCAACCAGTCCGAAACGGGCCAGTTGGGAACAGCCGTATATGAGTTCAAAACTACCGGGGACGTGACGTACCGTGATGTTGGTTTCGCTCACGCCGTTCTCTTTCAGTGTCTCGACGGCGGCGGCAAGGAGTTTTTCGGTGATGTGGCTGTTCCATTCGCAGACAACAATGCCGAAGCGCATGTCGGTGGCGTCTGGTACGGGGGTGCCGCTGGTATTTTCGTTCAGGGCGAATGATTTGGAGGACATATCTTTTTTTCAGTAAGTTTTATTTTAATGTCAAAGGTTGGGAAATCCTTTGTGCAGGTCCCAACCTTTTATAATTGCTGTTTCTGTTATGCTTTATTTTCCCGATACGCGTTCTATGTAGCGGTCGATGTCCGGTGACATGATGGCTCCGTTCTGTGCGGGCTGGGGAGCGGACATGGCGCTTGTCGGATATTCGTCACGGATGCGGGTGTAGAGTTTCAGGGCCTCTTCGTTTTTCTTCTGGCTCTCCAGCAGTTTTCCGGCTTCGAGCAGGGAGATGGGGCTCAGAATAGGATTGTCAGCCAGATCTGCGGCTTTCTTGAATGTCTCGATGGCCTTGTCGGTCTGGTTGTCCGATGCATAGCAGTTGGCCAGCGCGAAAACAGCCTGAGGCGAAAGCGACTGGTCACCGCGCGGTGAGAAGTCTTCCAGATATTTGATGGCTTCCTTGGTCTTGCCCGATTTGGCGTAGCAGAGACCTGCATACATCTTGGCTGCGTTGGCGGCATCGGTGAAACTGTATTCTCCCGCGATCTTCACATAGCCGGGGAAAGTCTTTCCATCGCCTTTCAGCGCCTTTTCGTAATCTCCTTGCATCAGGTATTGCTGGCCGGCGGTCAGCAGGCTCTGTGCTTTCTCTTCGCGCGGTTCGAAGTAGCCGTATTTCAGGGCAAAGAAACCGCCCACGATCACTACTATTGCCACGGCACCGGCGATGACGGCCTTCTTGTACTTGATAATGAATGCTTCCGACTGGCTCAGAGCGTCGTTTACATCCAGAGACTGAGTCTGTTTTTGTTGCGTCATAATTATTTTGTTTCTTTTTGTTTTCAGTTTTGGCAGCGCAAAAATACTATTTTTCAAAATATTAGTCAAGTATTTTGGGCTTTTTTTTGGAAGGCGGGTATTTTTAGTTCTTTTTTTATTGGGAGAGACGGGGGGAACGTGTATTTTTGTCTTTCGAAATAAAAAACAGTTTTTTCATGATACTTGAAGAAATCTCCATAGTAAATTATAAGAATATTGAGCAGGCGGATTTGCAGTTCTCGCCTAACGTCAACTGCTTTGTCGGTTCCAACGGGATGGGGAAGACAAATGTGCTCGACACGATCCATTATCTGTCTTTCTGCAAGAGTGCCGGCGGGCCGTCTGACTATCTCAATATTCGTCACGAAGCGGATTTTTTCATGATCAAAGGTGTTTACCGCAATGAGGCGGGCGGTAGCGATACCGTCAGTCTGGCCGTCCAGCGTGGCGGACGGAAGCGGCTGCGGCGCAATGATAAGGACTACCGGCGCTTTTCCGAACATGTGGGACTTATTCCGCTGGTGATGATCTCACCATCCGATTCCGCTTTGGTGCAGGGTGGGAGCGAGGAGCGGCGCAAGTTCATGGACGCGGTCATCTCGCAATACAATACGGCCTATCTGGAGAGCCTTATCCGTTACGAGCGCACCCTGAAGCAACGCAATGCCCTGCTGAAGCAGGAAGCGGAGCCGGACGGCGGGGTGTTTGAGGTGATCGAGGACATGATGGCGATGGATGCCGCCGTGATTTTCGAGGAGCGGTGCAAGTTTGTCGAGGAATTCGTGCCCGTTTTCCGTGAACTGTATAATAAGTTGTGTAATACGGAGAACGAGGAGGTGGGCATCACCTACGAGTCTCATGGTTTTCGGGGCGACCTGAAGCCTCTGTTGTCCGAATGGCGCGAACGTGAGCGCATAGTGGGGCATACGCTCCACGGTGTACACCGCGATGAACTTCAGCTCGACTTTAACGGTTATCCGGTCCGGCGCGAGGGGTCGCAGGGGCAGACCAAGACCTATTTCATCGCCATGAAGCTGGCCCAGTTCCTGTTTTTGAGGTTGAAAGGAGCCTGTCGCGCTCCCATTCTTCTACTTGACGACATCTTCGACAAACTGGATTCCGGCCGTGTGGCCCGCATTGTCGATTATGTTTCAGGCAGCGAGTTCGGGCAGATCTTCATTACCGACACGAACCGCCGCCATCTGGATCTTATTCTTGAGACTACCTGCCGGGAGTACAGACTCTTTACCGTAAGGGATGGGGTTATTTATCCGGATTGCTGATCCCGGTGTCGTATGGAACGCAGAAAATCCGAACCGCTGACTGATGTTCTGCTGCGCTTCATGCGCCAGGCGGGACTGGAGAGCCCTCTCAATGAGTACCGCCTTGTGCAGGCATGGCCTGAGGTGGCGGGTGGTGTTGTCGCCGCTTATACCCGTGAGGTTTTTATCCGCAACCAGACGCTTGTGGTGCGTCTTTCCTCACCGGTGGTGCGGAGTGAGTTGCTGATGCGCCGTCGCGAACTGGTTTCGCAGCTCAATGCCAGTGTGAGGGCGGATGTCATAAGGGACATCATGTTTCTCTGAAAGGAAAAAATCATCGGCCTATACCGGTTTGCTGTAAGCAAGTTCAGGGTAGTGGAGCCGGATGATAGCATTTCCCGTAAGAGGGAGGATGTCGGCTATTCCTTCCTCTTACGGGAAACCGGAAATTTACGGTGTGCTTTTTTTATTCTGCCGTTTTCTTCGCCAGTAGCCGGGCCATCTGCTGTTGCAGTTCCTGTGCTTTTGCGGCAGCGGTTCCGGCGAAATTCTCACTATTGTCCGCATAGATGATGCCGCGCGAGGAGTTGACCAGCAAGCCGCAGTCCTCGGTCATGCCGTAATGGCAAACCTCCTCTAACGAGCCTCCCTGCGCGCCCACTCCGGGAACAAGCAGGAAGTGATGGGGAGCGATGCGCCGGATGTCTTCAAACAGGCGGCCTTGTGTGGCACCCACCACATACATCATCTTGTCGGGCCCGGCCCATTGCTGCGAGGTGAGCAGCACTTTCTCGAAAAGCCGTTGGCCGTCTTTGTCCTCCACCAGCTGGAAGTCGTGCGAGCCCTTGTTGCTTGTCAGGGCAAGCAGGATGACCCATTTGTCTTCGTATTGCAGGAAAGGAGTGACGGAATCTTCTCCCATGTAAGGAGCTACGGTGAGGGAGTCGATGTTCATCTCCTCGAAGAAAGAGCGGGCATACATGGCAGACGTGTTGCCAATATCTCCGCGTTTGGCATCGGCGATGATGAACTGGTCGGGGTGGTTCTCCTTGATGTACCGGACGGTTTTGTCAAAAGCTTCCCAACCTTTCAGACCATAGCATTCGTAGAAGGCCAGGTTGGGCTTATAGGCCACGCAATAAGGGGCTGTGGCATCGATGATAGCGCGGTTGAAGGCGAAGATGGGATCCTCCTCCTGCAAGAGATGGGCCGGGATTTTTTTAAGGTCGGTGTCCAGCCCGACGCACAGGAAAGACTGCTTCCGGCGGATGTTGCGGACAAGTTGTTCTCTGTTCATGATGTGACGTATGTGGGTTTGTATATGTTTGTGTAACGATGAAACAAAATTACATCTTTTTTCCGATTTGGGGGATTGTGTGGCACGAAATGCGTAATTTTGCGGCGAATTTTGAAAAACAGCACAATTCGTATGGAGACAAATCTTCCCGAAACGGGGGCGGCCGTCCGCAAACCGGCCCGCATGGAATGGCTGGATGCCATGCGCGGTTTCACCATGATTCTGGTCGTGGCAAACCATGTGAGCACTATCGGTTTTGGAGAGAACATCAAGACCTCGGCGGCCTTGTCGTTCTTTGTGCTTTTCCGGATGCCGCTGTTCTTTTTCATCAGCGGTTTTCTGGCCTATAAGTCTTCTTTTCTGTGGACGGGGCGCAGCCTGTCGGAAATGCTGTGGAAGAAGTTCCGCATCCAGGTGTTTCCCACGGTGCTTTTTCTGCTGGTCGCGCTGGCATTGCTGGCTCCAGACTTCGGGGCCGGAATGATGTATGCCCTGAAGTCGCCAACGAAATACGGCTACTGGTTTACGTGGGTGCTGTTGCAGATGTTTGCGCTCTACTATGTCTTCTCCTATTTTGAAGCCCGGCTGTCGCCGCGTCGCAGGGTATGGCCGGTGGCAATGTTGTGGGCCGTCTCGCTGGCGGTTTATGCTACGCTTTATATGCCTGCGTGGTTCTCTTATCACAAGGCTCCCTTTTTCCAGTATTCCAGTCTGGGGCAGACGATGATGTATTTTCACTTTTTCCTTTTTGGGAATATCGTGCGTCGCTACTGGGGTCGTGCCCAACGGCTTATGGATTCCGGATGGTTCCTTCCGGTGGTGCTGGCGGTGGCCTTCTTCTGCGTAATGGATACCCTGAAATGGCATACGCTCCGGTTGCAGTGGGCCAATCTGCCACGCACGGCTTCCATGTATCTGCTGCTGACGCTTGTCATCATGTATTTCCGCCATTATGGAGAGGCCTTTACCGGCCGCACCCGCTTGGGGCGCGGATTGCAATACATCGGGGTGCGCACGCTCGATATCTATCTGATCCATTACCTGTTTATCCCGCATGTGGGGGCTGTCGGAGCCTTCTTCAACAATCATCGGGGAAATTTTGTTTTCGATACGCTTGTCTCTGTGGGTGCGGCGTTGCTCGTGATCGGTTTCTGTCTTGTGACGTCCAATCTGTTGCGCATCAGCCCGTGGTTGCGGCTCCATCTTTTCGGCCGCAAATGAGGCGTGTTTTCCATAAGAACATTTATATTCATAAGTCAATACAATGAACAAAAGATTTTCGTTTCTGTGGAGTCTGGTCTGCATGGCCGTCTTGCTCCACGCACAAGCTCCGGCCGGCTATTATGCTCCGGCCAAAGGAAAGAAAGGAAGCAGTCTGAAAACTGCGCTCTATGCGATCATCACCGACCACACGGCTCGTTCGTATGACAACCTGTGGACGGATTTCCGCAAGACCGATGCCCGTGCCGACGGCAAGGTGTGGGACATGTATTCTTCCATCACCAACTACACGTTCGGCAACGATCAGGCCGGAAACTACAAGCGCGAAGGAGATGTATACAACCGCGAGCACTCCTTCCCGAAGAGTTGGTTCGACGATGCCAAACCCATGTACACCGACCTTTTCCATCTCTATCCCACCGACGGATATGTCAACGGCCGGCGCAGCAATTATCCCTTCGGCGAGACCAAAAATCCCACCTGGACTTCCAGCGGCGGTCACAGCAAGCTCGGCCCCAGCTCGGTTGCAGGCTACAGCGGTACGGTCTTTGAGCCGGCCGATGAATACAAGGGCGACTTCGCGCGTACCTATTTTTATATGGCTACCTGCTACGAGAATCTCATAGCCGGCTGGAACAGTCCGATGCTGGCCGGAAACAGATATCCGGCCTATACCGAATGGGCCATCCGTCTGCTTCTGAAATGGGCAGAGGAAGATCCCGTCAGCCAGAAGGAAATTGACCGCAACAATGCCGTCTACGGCATACAGCACAACCGCAATCCCTATATCGACTATCCCGGTCTGGAACAATACGTCTGGGGCAGCAAGACCTCTACGGCCTTCGATCCTGACAATTATGAGGGAGGCGGTGGAAACCCCGATGTGCCCGGAACCGAAGTGCAGGCCCCTGTTTTCTCGCCCGTATCGGGAGTGGTCGAGGCTGGTACCACTGTGACTGTTTCGTGTCCCACGCAAGGTGCTTACATTTGTTTCAGTGTGAACAACGGCGAGGAACAGGTGCTCTATCCGCCTGTCAGTCTTGTTATTGACGAGACCACAACGGTAACAGCCCGCGCCGTTCTGGGAGACAAGGAAAGCGAAAGTGTTACGGCCAACTATACCGTAGCTTCCGGCGGTGAAGAGGGCGAAGGTGTCTATGTTAAGGTGACAGATCACTCACAGCTCGTGAACGGTGCGAAGTATATCATCGTGTGCGAGAAATACGGACGTGCCCTTTCGGGGCAGGGTAAGGACATCCGCAGTTATGCCGAGGTGACGGTTTCGGACAACCGTGTCGTGACTGCGACAGGCAGTGAGGGATATCCGTATGCGCTCACGTTGGTAGAGGCCGGCGGAAAGTATTCGTTCCACGATGCTGCATCGGGTTGCTATCTGGCCCTGACCTCATCGGCAAACAAACTGCATACGGCAACGGACAACAGTGCGGAAGAGGCACAGTGGACCGTTACTTTCAGTGGGGGCTTCACTCCTGTCTATAATGCAAAATATACGGACAGACGCATTCAGTATAATGCTTCTTCGCCCCGTTTTGCCTGCTATACCGGCAGCCAGCAGGATGTGTCGCTCTATGTTTCGCAGCGCGACATTACCGGTATTTCCCTTCCTTTTGCAGGCGAAGGCAGGGTGGATGTGCTCACGCTCGACGGCCGGATGGTGCGTAGTCGGGTGCCGGTGGAGAAGGCTTTGAAAGGCCTGCCCCGCGGTATCTACGTAGTGGGCGGAACGAAAGTGCTGGTGAGATAGAATAGCTGCCACCGCTGTAATAAATGGTGTTCCACATGCCTTGCGTAAGGGTACGCAGGGCATGTGGAACTTTTTTGGGGGTATGGGGCGGCAATTATAATATTCCCCCCCCTCGTCATTTTTTACAAGGCGTGTAAAAACTTTTACAAGGCATGTAAAAAGTTTTACAAGGCCTGTAAAAATTCTGATGTGTATTCCTTATGTCGGTTGACTGTTCGGGGCATCCCGTAAGAGCGGAATTGCAATTTCCGTTCAGTGTTCCGTGGTTTTATGGAGAAGGGAATGCCTGTGGATAAAACATCAGTATGTATTGGCGGATAGTTTGCCAGGACAGTTTGCCGGATACTGTTTTTTCTTTTTATGTTTCGTTTTGTTTGCGTTCTGCGTATTTTTTGCTTACATTTGCAGTTATATATTCTCATTTCACTGACATATAATAAAAATACCACCGGAATGAAAAGAATAGGATTACGCAGTGCGTTCTGCACGGAGGGACGTCGTATGGCCGGTGCCCGCGCTTTGTGGGTGGCCGCAGGCATGAAGCGCGAACAGTTCGGTCGGCCGATTATAGCCATTGCCAATTCATTTACGCAGTTTGTGCCCGGGCATACGCATCTTCACGAAGCGGGACAGCTCGTAAAGCAGGAGATAGAGAAACTGGGCTGTTATGCCGCCGAGTTCAACACGATTGCCATAGATGACGGTATCGCGATGGGGCATGACGGCATGCTCTATTCGCTCCCGTCGCGTGATCTTATTGCCGACTCCGTGGAATATATGGTCAACGCGCACAAGGCTGATGCGCTGGTGTGTATCTCCAACTGCGACAAGATCACTCCGGGAATGCTGATGGCAGCCATGCGGCTCAATATTCCCGTGGTGTTTGTCAGTGGCGGGCCGATGGAGGCCGGCCGGTGGAACGGAGAGAATGCGGACCTTGTGACGGCGATGGTAAAAGGAGCCGATGAAGGTGTGAGCGATGCTGAACTGGAAAAACTGGAGCATTGCGCTTGTCCCGGTTGCGGATCCTGCTCGGGTATGTTTACGGCCAATTCTATGAACTGCCTGACCGAGGCATTGGGTCTCTCTCTGCCCGGTAACGGCACCGTGTTGGCCACGCACGTCAACCGGCGGCGGCTTTTCGAAGATGCCGCGCGCCTGATTGTGAAGAACGCCTTCCGCTACTATGACGAAGGCGATGAAAGTGTGCTGCCCCGCAGCATTGCCACGCGGGCGGCTTTTCTCAATGCCATGGCACTCGACATAGCGATGGGCGGCTCCACCAATACCGTGCTTCATTTGCTGGCAGTGGCCAATGAGGCGGAGGCAGACTTCAGCATGCCGGACATGGATATGCTGAGCCGTCGTGTGCCGTGTCTTTGCAAACTTGCTCCCAACACGCAGAAGTATTCCGTACAGGAATGCAACCGTGCGGGCGGAGTGCTGGGCATTATGGGAGAACTGGCGCAGGCCGGTCTGTTGGATACATCGGTGCGCCGTGTCAACGGACATACGCTTGGCGAGGACATCGCCTTATATAATATATGTGTAGGTGAACCTTCGCCCGAGGCCCGCCGTATCTATGGCAGCGCGCCGGGAGGCTGTTTCTCGACGCGGATGGGCAGTCAGGAGAATTGCTGGCCTTCGCTCGACAAAGACCGGACGGAAGGCTGCATCCGTGATGTGGAGCATGCCTATTCCCGCGATGGCGGGCTGGCGGTTCTCTCGGGGAATATAGCGCGCCATGGCTGTGTGGTCAAGACGGCGGGCGTGGATGCGGATATCCTGCGTTTCAGCGGGCCTGCCCGTGTTTTTGATTCCCAGGAGGCTGCCTGCGAGGGTATTCTGGACGGCATGGTGAAGGACGGCGATGTTGTGGTGATTACGCATGAGGGGCCTAAGGGTGGTCCCGGAATGCAGGAAATGCTATACCCCACATCCTATCTGAAGAGCCGTCATCTGGGAAAAGCCTGTGCCCTTGTGACGGACGGACGTTTTTCGGGTGGAACCTCGGGGTTGAGCATCGGACACGTCTCGCCCGAGGCTGCCGCGGGAGGAGAGATCGGCAAGATTCTGGACGGCGACATCATAGATATTGATATTCCCGCCCGTTCCATCAATGTACGCCTTACCGAGGAGGAACTGTCGGCCCGTCCCATGAGACCGCTTCAGCGTGTGCGGACGGTATCGAAAGCCCTGCGTGCGTATGCCTCGATGGTATCGAGCGCGGATAAGGGTGGAGTGAGAATTGTTGACTGAGGTATATTGTAAAAACATCTGTTTATGAACCAGAATATCATTTCCGGTGCGGAAATACTGATGCGCTCGCTGGTGGACGAAGGCGTGGAAACGCTTTTCGGCTATCCCGGCGGAGCCATCATGCCGGTTTACGACGCGTTGTATGATTATCGCGACCGGCTGAACCATGTGCTTGTGCGGCATGAACAGGCTGCGGCCCATGCGGCGGAAGGATATGCCCGTGTGAGCGGTCGCGTCGGAGTATGTCTCGTTACGAGCGGTCCCGGTGCTACCAATACCATCACCGGCATTGCAGATGCTATGATGGATAGTACGCCCATTGTGGTCATTACCGGCCAGGTGGGAGTGCAGATGCTCGGGTCCGATGCTTTTCAGGAGTGCGACGTGGTAGACATTACGCAGCCTATTTGTAAATGGTCCTACCAGATCCGTTCCGCTGCTGATGTGGCATGGGCCGTGAGCCGTGCTTTCTATATTGCCCGCAGCGGCCGTCCCGGCCCCGTGGTGCTGGATTTTGCGAAAAACGCCCAGATGGAAATGGCCGAATATGTTCCGGCTCATATAGATTTTATCCGCAGCTATGTGCCGGTTCCGAAGATGGACAGGGCGGCCGTTCGTGCTGCTGCCGAACTGATCAACGCAGCTGAGCGCCCGCTGGTGCTGGTGGGGCAGGGAGTGGAGCTTGGCAACGCTCAGAACGAACTGCGGGCTTTCATCGAGAAGGCGGGAATGCCGGCCGGCTGTACGTTGCTCGGTCTGTCGGCCTTGCCTTCGGACCACCCGCTGAATGTGGGCATGCTGGGTATGCACGGCAGTCTCGGGGCGAACAGGCAGACGCAGAAATGTGATTTGCTCATTGCCGTGGGTATGCGTTTTGACGACCGTATCACAGGGCGCTTGTCTACGTATGCGGCGCAGGCCCGTAAGATACATTTCGACATCGACCTTTCGGAGTTCAACAAGAATGTCAGGGTAGATGTGGCGGTTCCGGGCGACTGTAAGGAGACGCTGGCCGCCGTCACCGCCTTGCTGCAACAGCAGGAGCACAACGCCTGGCGCGAGACTTTCAGACCGCATGACGAGGAAGAGAACCGGCGGGTCATCGAACCGCAGATCCATCCTTCGGAAGGGCCGCTCCGGATGGCCGAGGTGGTACGCAAGGTGACGGAGATGTCGCGCAATCGGGCGGTTCTTGTCACCGATGTGGGGCAGAATCAGATGTTTTCCGCCCGCTATTTCAAGTTTACGCAGAACCGCAGTATTGTCACGTCGGGAGGCATGGGAACGATGGGGTTCGGTCTGCCGGCGGCCATTGGCGCCACATTCGGCGCTCCCGAACGCACGGTATGCCTGTTTCTGGGCGATGGCGGGCTGCAAATGACGATAGAGGAACTGGGTACGGTGATGGAACAGGGTGCTCCGGTGAAAATCATACTTCTGAACAACAACTATCTGGGCAATGTGCGCCAGTGGCAGCAGTTGTTTTTCCGCCGTCGCTATTCCTTCACGCCGATGATGAATCCTGATTATGAGAAGATTGCCGAGGCTTATCGGATTCCTGTCCGTACCGTGACGGAGCGGAGCGAACTGGAGAGCGCCGTGGGCGAAATGCTTGCCGCCCCCGGACCGTTCCTGTTGCAGGCTGCCGTGATGGAAGAGGACAATGTCCTTCCGATGTGCTGCCCCGGCAACGATGTGGATGACATGATCCTCGAAATTCCGGAAGCCTCCCGCTGAGGCATATCCGTTCCGGAGGAGTTCAATAGAACAAGATAGAAGTTTTCGCTTATGGAAGAAAAGACATTATATACGCTCATCATATTTTCCGAAAATTTGGCCGGTGTGCTCAATCAGATCACCAACGTTTTCACGCGTCGGCAGCTCAACATCGAAAGCCTCAATGTTTCGGTCTCGGGGATAGAAAAGGTGCATCGTTATACAATCACCTGCTGGACGGACGAGGCCGCCATACGCACTGTGACCCGGCAGATCGAGAAGAAAATCGACGTGATCCAGGCACAGTATTTTACGAGCGATGAGATCTATGTGATGGAGCAGGCCTTGTATAAGATCGCCACTTCACGGTTGCTTGAGAACAAGAATATTTCCAAGGCCATCCGTCTGCATGATGGAAAAATAGTGGAGGTGAACCCTACATACAGCATCGTCTCGAAGGAGGGGCTTCCCGGAGAGATTCTTGAACTCTACCGCAAACTGAAGGAATACGGCTGCCTGTTGCAATATGTGAGCAGCGGTGTCATGGCGGTGACGAAGAGCCGGCGTGAGGAACTCAGCGAGTTTCTCGAACTTCGCGAGGAAGAGTTCCGCTTGCGGAATGTAGGACAACAGCAATAAGAGAGGAGGAAAGAACGTATGAATCGGAATGCAGGAAAATTTCCTTTTGTCGTAGAGCCTTTTTCGGAAGACTTTACCGGTTGTTTGTCTTGGCGCTTCCTCGGAAACCAGTTGTTGCGATGTGCCAGCCTTCATGCCGGCGCCCACGGATTCGGGTTCGACGAGATGCAGCGGAGCCGTCACGTGTGGGTGCTTTCCCGTCTGGTCGTTGAACTGGACGACATGCCGCGTACTGGAGAACGTTATACCATCGAGACGTGGGTATCGAAAGTCTACCGTCAGTTTACCGACCGTTTCTTCTCCGTCACCGGTGACGAAGGACGTGTTTACGGGTATGCATACAGCGTCTGGGCGCTTATCGACATGGACAGCCGTGAGCCGGCGGACCTCGCCGCGCTTTCGCAGGGCGGTGCTTTGTTTGCCGTGGACGGGCGCGGCATCCCGATCAAGGGACCCGGTCGCATTCGTGTGAAGAGCGACGATTCGGTGCGTAGCCTCTCCGCCTGTTACAGCGATCTGGATATCAACGGCCATGTCAATTCCATCCGTTACATAGAGATGGTGTTGGATCTCTTTCCCCGCGAGTATTATGAGAGGGGAGGAGTGAAACGTATTGAGACTGCCTATTGCACGGAAGCCTATCTTGGAGATAGGCTCCATATATATAAGGAAGAGAAGGCCGGCGGTATCGTTGTTGCTGAGATCCGCAAGGAGAGTGGGGATGTCGTGGCACGTTGTGAAGTTACTTTTAGGAATCCGGACGAATCATAGTGTCAAACAATTAAATAAAGCAGAAAATGGCAAAAATGAATTTTGGCGGTGTCATAGAGGAAGTCATGACACGCGAGGAATTTCCGCTTGAAAAAGCGCGCGAAGTCCTGAAAAATGAAACGATAGCAGTACTTGGCTATGGTGTGCAGGGGCCGGGACAGGCCTGCAATCTCCGTGACAACGGTTTCAATGTGATTGTGGGTCAGCGTCAGGGAAAAACTTACGAGAAAGCCGTTGCCGACGGCTGGGTGCCCGGAGAGACGCTCTTCTCGCTTGAAGAGGCGGCCGAGCGTGGAACAATTATCTGCATGCTGTTGAGCGATGCCGCGCAGATGCAGCTGTGGCCCTCTGTCAAGCCGCATCTCTCTGCCGGAAAGACTTTGTATTTTTCCCACGGATTCGCTATCAACTGGAGCGACCGTACCGGAGTGGTGCCTCCGGCAGACATCGACGTCATCATGGTCGCTCCCAAAGGATCGGGCACAAGCCTCCGCACCATGTTTCTTGAAGGCCGCGGCCTGAACTCCTCTTATGCCATGTATCAGGATGCTACGGGACATGCCCTCGAAAAAGTCATTGCTTTCGGTATAGGCATCGGGTCCGGCTATCTGTTCGAGACTACCTTCAAGCGCGAGGCCACGAGCGACCTCACCGGAGAGCGCGGTTCGCTCATGGGTGCCATACAGGGACTGTTGCTGGCCCAGTATGAGGTGTTGCGTGAGAACGGACATACTCCTTCCGAGGCTTTTAACGAGACGGTGGAGGAACTGACACAAAGCCTTATGCCTCTTTTCGCGGCCAAAGGTATGGACTGGATGTATGCCAACTGCTCCACCACGGCGCAACGTGGTGCCCTTGACTGGATGACCCCGTTTCACGATGCCGTGAAGCCCGTGATGCAGCAGCTTTATCAGAGCGTGGTGACCGGTAACGAGGCACAGATCTCCATTGACAGCAACTCCAAACCTGACTATAGGGACAAGCTCGAAGAAGAGCTGAAGGCCCTGCGCGAGAGCGAGATGTGGCGTACTGCCGAGACGGTCAGAAAGCTCCGTCCCGAGAATAATTGATTGCTACCGCGTACCGTATGGAACATACCTGCCCTGCGGAAAGAAACGGATTTCTTTGATTTCCCTTTCTTTTCCGCAGGGTATTCTGTTGCGCTGGAAGCCCTGCGGAAATTTTTTATTTCCTTTGCAACAGGTTTCGAAAAACTTCAACTTGAAAATTATCGCTATGAGAGCAAAAGAGAATTATGTTGTAGGGATTGGTGAGGCTTTGTGGGATGTGCTTCCCGATGGGAAGAAAATTGGTGGCGCTCCGGCAAATTTTGCTTACCACGTGTCACAGTTCGGTTTGCAAAGCCTGGTGGTAAGTGCCATTGGAGATGACAAATTGGGAAATGAGATTATGGAGACTTTCCGTAGCAAGGAGTTGAATGTCCTGATGGAAAAAGTGCCCTGTCCCACCGGCACGGTACAAGTCCAGGTTGATGGCGCGGGAGTGCCTTGCTATGATATTAAAGAAAATGTGGCGTGGGACAATATTCCGTTTACGGAACGGCTTTACCGGCTTGCCAGGAATACATGTGCCGTTTGCTATGGCTCCTTGGCCCAGCGCAACGTCGTGTCCCGCGAGACTATCAATTCCTTTTTGGATGCCATGCCCGACGGCAAGGGACAATACAAGATATTTGATATCAACCTCAGGCAAGGTTTCTACACCCAGGAAATCATCTGTAATGCCATGCAGCGTTGCAATATTTTGAAAATAAATGATGAGGAACTGGTTACGATCAGCCGTATGTTCGGATATCCGGAGGTGGATTTGCTGGAAAAATGCCGGATTCTGCTTGCGGAATATGAATTGGAGATACTTATCCTTACTTGCGGTATAAACGGCAGTTACGTATTCACGCCCGGGGATGTTTCGTTTGTAGAAACCCCGCAGGTGGAAGTTGCCGATACGGTCGGTGCGGGAGATTCGTTTACCGCTGCCTTTATCTCTGCCTTGTTAAAGGGTAAGACGGTTGGGGAAGCACATCGGTTGGCCGTAAACGTATCCGCTTATGTATGTACGCAGAGTGGAGCCATGCCTGAACTGCCGCACAGTCTGCTTGGAAGCATCCTGTAACCGACGGGTCGTTTAAATCCTCAGGACCTGAATACACAGGTTCTGAGGATGATCCGCCTCATGGAGAAATCAGGAAGAATATGCACTGGATTTTATCAAAGAAATCTCTTTTCCAATGGAAAGTTCACTCACAAAAGTGGTGTCATGACTGACTACAATCAAGGTTCCATGATATTCTTTCAAGATGGAACTCAGTAAGTCAACGTTCACAATGTCTATGTTGTTGGTAGGCTCGTCCGCAATGATTATGTCTGGCGTATTGCTGCTTACCATCAGGCAACAAAGTGCCAGTCGCATTCTTTCACCGCCACTCAGGCAAGCGCATTTCTTATCCCACATTTGTTGTGTGAACAGGAAACGGTTCAGGCATGTCTTTATCTCATGCTCTTGCATGGCTGTGCCGAATTCAGTGATTTGTTCCAGAATGGTCCGGTCGTTCCGAAGAAAGGAGTATTCCTGGTCCAGATAGACATAGTTCAGGTTGTCGGCCCTGCAAATAGACCCTTCCGTTGGATTTCTTAACCCCGCCATCAATTCAAGCAATGTGCTTTTACCGCTTCCGTTGGCGCCTGTCAGTTTTATGCGCTCTCCGCTGTAAACGATGAAATCCAAACCCTGCTCCCACAATGGTGGCATTCCGGCATAAGCGAAGTTAATCCCTTTTGCCTCTATCATCTTTCGTCCAAAATGGAGAGTGGAAGAATGGAAGTCTATCTTTATGGTGCTTGCATGGCTGATAGAAGACTTGATTGTCCGGATCTCCTCATTCATACTCTGAAGTTTCTCCTGTTTTACTTTGCTTAGCTTTGAAGTGGAGTTTTCCGCCCTGTTTTGCAGGTTTCCCATGGCAATGCGGGCTATACCTTTCTTTTCATTCCGCTTTTCTCCGCGTACATTGTGTTTCTGTTGGCGTTCCATTGCCTCCTTCGCTTCTTGCTTCGCCTTCTTCAACTCCTTTTGTCTGTTCTCCAGTTGCGCCGTCTTAGATCGGAGCTCCATATCTTTCCACTCCTTATAGGCATTATAATTCATGGGATAGAAATGAATGCCACCGATAGACATTTCATATATCTCCGACATCCGGTTCAGCAACTCCCTGTCGTGGCTGACAATAACTATTGTTCCGGGAAACTCGGCAATGAAATCGTACACCATTTCCCGTCCGGACAAATCCAGATGATTGGTAGGTTCATCCATTAAGGCCAGCCTTGGACGGTGCAATGTGATTCCTGCAAGAAAGACTTTCGTTTTTTCTCCTCCGCTTAACTTGCACATGGGCATATCCAACGAGACATGAGATAAATTCCACTTGCCGAGAGCTGATATGGCCTGTTCCTCTATATCCCATTTTTCATTCAGGCACGTGAGGTTTTCTTCTGAAACTTCTCCTTTCAATATGGCGTGCAAAGCATCCAGTTCCTTCGATATGTCAAGGGCTTCCGCCACTGTCAACCGATTGTATTGCCCCATATGTTGCGGAACGAAATAGGGAGTATCTTTCCAGATAATCGTACCAGACGCCGGTTTCAGCTTATGGGCCATTATCTGTAAAAGAGTTGATTTTCCAATGCCGTTTTCTCCAATGAGTGCGCATTTGGTATGGGAAGAGATGGAGAAATTTAAATTCTGAAAAAGGATTTCCTTGTCGGAGTGGATATATGTAAGATTCTGTATTTGAATACTCATGATAAATATAAAAAATAAAACAACATCGGCACAAATAAAAATTTGCGTCTTAACGTAGAAGATAACAGATGTGGAAGTTTTGTTTTTTTACATTCTCATGGGGCTGATTCAAAATCTCTGCAAAATTACAGTCTTTTTCTGAAAGTGCAAAATATCAATGGTATTTTGATGAAACGTAGGGGAACGTATCTTTGAAATGCGGGGGGATGCTTTTGATCGTAAGAACGACATTTTCACCACAAGTTCTTCGTTTGTTTTCCGTATGACAAGTGTCTTCGCAAATTCCTTATTAACAAGCAATATAAAGACTTTCGCCCTTTTTATTAGCCTTTTCCAGAGATTATTTGTAAGTTTGCATAGACATTCGAATTCCTTTTTCCAAGAAGTAGATGATACGGTTGCATGGAGAGGAACCGGATGTGATAAACTGAAAACAAATGATGAGAACCAAAGAGGAAATAACTGGAAACTGGCTGGTGAGGTACACCAAAATGCCGCTCAATGAATTTGGAGAGTATATTCTCCTTACGAACTTCAATAATTATGTGGACCTGTTCTGCGAGCAGTGTGGAGTGAGTCCTGTAGGTTTTGGTGCCAATATGCGGGCCGCTACGGCCCTGGGCATAACGATGATCAATTTCGGCATTGGTAGCCCCAATGCCGCGCTGATCATGGATTTGCTGGCGGCGATACATCCCAAAGCCTGTCTTTTTCTGGGTAAGTGTGGTGGCATCTCCAACAAGACTCAACTGGGAGACTACATCCTGCCTTTGGCGGGAATACGTGGAGAGGGTACGTCGAATGATTACTTTCCTCCTGAGGTGCCGGCCCTTCCGGCTTTCATGCTGCAACGGGCTGTCTCTACGGCATTGCGCGACAATAGTTATGACTATTGGACCGGTACTGTCTATACCACAAACCGGCGTGTGTGGGAACACGACGAACGTTTCAAGAAATATTTGCGCGAGACGCGCGCCATGGCGGTGGACATGGAGACCGCGACGCTTTTTTCCTGCGGATTCTTCAACCATATCCCTACAGGTGCTTTGCTTCTGGTGTCGGACAATCCGATGGTTCCGGAAGGAATCAAGACGGAAGAGAGTGACAATAAGGTTACACAGAACTATGCCGCTGTTCATGTCCGTGTGGGTATCGAGGCCATGAAGCTGATTATGGGAGAGCGGAAGACGGTGAAGCATCTGAAGTACGACTGGTAAAATTACAGGAGAAGTAGTATGACGGTCTATCAGCCGACAAAGAAAAAAACGGCGCTTACTTATGAAACCATTATCCGCGATGTGCGCGGAGGGGACATAAAACCTGTCTATTATCTGATGGGGGAGGAAGGTTATTACATTGACCGGGTGGCAGACTTCATTGTAGCGACTTTGTTGCAGCCGGAGGAACGTGATTTCAATTTGATCACGCTTTTCGGAGCTGAGACGAATATAGAGACTGTTATCAACAGTGCCAAAGGATTTCCGATGGGGGCACAGCATCTCGTGGTCGTAGTAAAAGAGGCACAGAATCTCTCCGGCCTTGAACGTCTGGAATTTTATCTGCGCAATCCTCAGCCTTCGACAGTGCTTTTGTTTTGCCACAAAAACGGGGCATTGGACCGCCGGAAGAAAATTGCGACGCTCATAGAGAAGGCTGGTGTGCTTTATGAATCGAAAAAACTCTATGACAGCCAGCTCCCGGCTTTCATACGTGATTATCTCAAACGGAAACGTCTTGCAGTTGATCCTGTCGCTGCGGACGTGTTGGCGAGTTATGTTGGAGCTGATCTTAGTCGTCTGTCGGGAGAATTGGATAAACTGGTTCTTTCGCTTTCTTCGGGTGAAAAAACGGTCACTCTGGCATTGGTGGAAAGCAATATTGGCATCAGCAAGGATTTTAATATATTCGAGTTGCAGGACGCTTTGGTTCAGAAAGACGTATTGAAAGTAAATAGAATTGCGAATTATTTTGACAAGAATCCAAAGATTAATCCCATACAGAAAACACTTCCCGCCTTGTTTCGTTTCTATTCTCAGTTAATGTTGGCCTACTATGCTCCCGAAAAAACAGAGAGAGGAATTGCCGCTTGGCTGGGTTTGACTGACTGGCAGGTCCGCAAAAATATAATGCCGGCAATGCAACGCTATACTGGGACAAAGGTCATGAAAATTATCGGAGAGATAAGGCGGACAGATGCCCGGTCAAAAGGGGTGGGGAATCCTGGCACGGCCAATGGTGAACTCATGAAGGAACTTTTATTTTTTATGCTTCACTAATTTTGAGATACCGGAACCGGAAAAGAACAGGCCGGAGGTTCGTCAAGAACCTCCGGCCTGTTCTTTTCCGGTTGTCTTGTTGAGCATGCAAAATGAGGAGGGATAGGAGAGGGAGATTCTTTCGTGCAGGTCTGTTCGGTTTACAGATGGTTTGCCTGTATAGTGGATAAATAAGTTGAATCCGGACATATTTCAGTGAATTTTGAGCTTGTTTTAGGGTGAAAACTGTTCTGTGTAACTCGATTTTTTGAAGATTTTGGCCGGAAAATATACAATACCCTATTTTTTAGCCCCAGATTCTGTTTTTCAATATTTTTATTTTATTCATTGTGTAACAGTGTTTTATGAGTAATATGGCTTTCTGTGATTTTGATAAACGAGATAGCCTGCATAGTTGTGTGTTTTTGCTTCAATAGTGCAAGAAATCGGTAAATTCGGAACTGGAAACTTTAGAATTAGAAAATATTTACATTTACATTCATTTATCTACAAAAGTAAATCGAGAACAAATCTAAATTGTAAAGTTTAAATTTAGAAATGCGTAAGTATGAAAAGTGTTGTCAATTATATATTTGTAAACGTAAATCCGTAAGATGTAAAAACATAAATGTATATTTATCCATATAGTTATTTCTTGCTACAATATATTAAAAATCAGATATATAATCTGTTTTATTTATGCTTATTGAATAAAATGAAAGGAAATTTCGGCATAGGGCTTAAAATTGAAGAAAATTCACTTTGATATTATATAGTTATATTCAGATAACCAGTATATTTATGTAATTTATTGTAGGAGTTTAGAGGGTTGATTCTCCAATCAACATTCGTAAATGTATATATATCATGAATGCTTCTTTAGTGGTTTATTAAATTGTAAATTTTCAAATCTTGATTAGCTTTTGACTTTGTTATTTACAATTGTTGTCTATATGAAAAAGTTTTTTTACTTTTGTATATCCTTTGGTGGAATGGGGTTTTTATTGGATTTTGGGCATCGATGTCCTGATCCGTATAAAAAAATCGTTTTTTAGAGATGACGGGTTGGGCGGAATGGAAATTTGTTCCCAAAGTTCTGCTGAGTGAGAAGGGTACACCGATGATAGAATTATGACTGAGTAAAACGAAAAGTATATATATGAAAGAACGAATCAGGCAGGTCATGGAACAGGCAGGAATGTTGCAGCAAGATTTTGCAATGAAGTTGGGAATTTCTCCGGCATCATTGTCGAGTATTTTTAAGGGGCGGACGAAGCCGACCAATAATCATGTGCAGGCCATTCACCGTGCATTTCCTCAAGTAAATGTGAACTGGCTGCTTTTTGGTGAAGGAGAAATGCAGGAGCGTCTGCCCGAGACTGATGGCGGGGAGGCGGAATTGCCTGCATCCGTCAGTCATCTTGATGGAGGTGTGAGGAATACAGAAAGCATGAACGGAGGTGGAATGTCTTTGATGTTTGAGGACGATCCGTTGTATGATCTTCCTGCTGCCGGGGAGACTTCCTGCCAGCAGCCGGTTAATTCCCGATGCGAGAAGCCAACAAACAGAAGAGCGGGTGGCAGTGTTGAGAATAATGTGAAAAATATTGACAAATATATTCGTAAGATTAAAGAAATCCGCGTTTTTTTCGATGATGGAACATACGAGGCGTTTGTCCCGTCCGGCAAATGAGGGTCAGACCGGTCAGATAGATCTCTGAAAAAGGATTTCTTCGTATAGAGCCGCGGCATCGCGGCTCTATTATGGTTCTGCCGTTTTCGGAAGTGTGCAGTTATAAATAAAGGCATGTAAAAGTTTATTCCGGGTACCCTGTGAATGCTGCATCCATAGCATCTACGTCAGTACCCATATAGTTTTATGTTACTGTCCGCAGAACTTTTTAGTGGAATATGTTTATGGGGACCGGCAAATAGAAATATCTCGCCGTTTTTTACAAGGCGTGTCAAAACTTTTACAAGGCATGTAAAACTTTTTACATGCCTTGTAAAAATTTCATATACTCATTTCTTATGTCTTATGGTCTGTTGATAAAATCGCCGGAGCGCGAAAAAAATATAGTTGAAATCGGCTGGAAATACCTGAATCAGGAAAAGTTCCTCCATCAACCCGATGCAGACCTTCAAATCATGTTTACTGAGGCCGCAGACTCTCCGCCGAAAGCCTTGAATGTTAAAGAGGAGGCTTGTCAGACGCAAAAAAATAAGCAAAATTTCTGACTTTCATGAATTTGGAATGAAATCTTTATGGTTTGGCGGACAGTAATAATAGTTTTATTCTGATGGTGGCTCCGAAGCTGTTCCCGATTGTGAACCATCGAAAAATGCACTCTGGAGAATCATCGCTCCAGAGTGCATTTCTGTTGTTTTTCCTGCTGTCTGTGGGCCGGTTTTTACTTTCCGGTGGCTTCGATCACGAAAGTGAAAGTCTGGTCGGAATATGGAATCCGATATTTAGAGAGCGGCCAGGCTCCCCATGAGTCGATGCAGCCGAGGCCCATCTGGCGGTCGGATATGTGTACGGCGGTGAAGGGACGGGAAGTCAGATCGCCTGAGTGGGACTGGTGTGCATCCTTTTGCGGTCCGTCGTCCAGATCCTCTGTAAGGTAGTTCAGTGAACTGCATTCCAGCGGTGCGGAGATACCGTAGAACTTCAATCCTTTTCCGCTGTTTTCATCCAGAACTTCCCACCAGCGTATGTCCGTATGGTTCCCGCTCTCCTGTGGGCGTACATAGCCCCAGTACTGGTCGGAGACGTTCTGGGTGTAAAGCCCGATGAATTCCGAGTCGTGGCGGTCGATGTAGTTTTCTACGGGACCGCGGCCGTAATAGCGGATGCGGCGGAATGTTTCCGGCATTACCAGCTGCATGCCGAAGCGTGGAAGTTGTGGCTGCTGTTGTGCGTTTTCGTCAACGTCGAGTTTCTGATTGATGATGAGCTTGCCGTCCGCCGTAAGCGTGTAGGCCAGTTGCAGGTTGGCTTTCACTCCCGGCATCTCGTAGCGTGCGGTTACGGTGTGCATGCCGCCTTTTGCCGAATCAGTGAGTGATATCAGTTTCATCTCGGGCTGTTTCCATGCAGCCAGTTTGTGCTGGATGCCGGCTCCGTAATCGTTATCGGTAGTGGCGCGCCAGAAGTCGGGTTTCAGGGAGAATCCTTTCTCGAACACCGGCTGTCCGTCAATGTCGAGATAGTCCATCCATCCCGTATTTTTGTTGAATGTAATGCTCATGCGGCCGGCCGAGAGCGTGAGGCAGGCCAGCTGCTCTTCTTTCAGCACACCGGCCGAAGCGGTAGGTGCCGGTTGCACGTCGGTGGCAGAAGCAAAACGGTAGGGAGTGAGTATAAACTGTTGGCGGGCGATGACATAGTTTTTCGGAAGGAGCGGTTCGGCTTGCTTTAGCAGATACTCTACGTTCAGCACCGTTTCCTGGTCCGTGTTGACGGCCGGGAACCCTTGCAGGCGGATTATCTTGCGTTGCTGCGGGGCCATGTCGAGGCTGCCTACAGTTCCTTGTGCTCGAACGGTGCCGTTTTCCAGCAAAGTCCAGTGCAGTTCCGTGTTGTCGAGATTCGTGAAGAAGTTCTCGTTGAAGATTTCCAGTTCTCCCTGGGTCGTGTCCGTCAGTTGGGTCCAGATGTTCTGGTAATGATAGCGCACCTCGGCCGCATGCGGATTGGGCTTCCGGTCCGGATTCATCAGACCGTTACAATTGAAGTTGTGGTCGCTGGCCGGATAGCGTCCGAAGTCACCGCCATAGGCATAGATGTCTTTGCCTTCTTTGTTTTTCACACGCAGTCCCTGGTCTACGAAGTCCCAGATGAATCCGCCCTGATATTTGGGATATTTGCGCACCAGTTCCCAGTATTCCCGGAATCCTCCCATCGAGTTACCCATGGCATGGGCATATTCGCATTGGATGAGGGGACGCTGCTCGTCGCTTTTGGCATAGTTCTCGCAGTGCTGGTAGGGCAGGTACATCGGACAGTAGATGTCCGTGCCGCGTGCCAGACCGGCGCGCTCGTACTGTACCGGCCTGCTCGGATCGTAGGCTTTTACCATGTCGTAGGCCTTCTCGAAATTCGGACCGTAGCCAGCCTCGTTGCCCAAACTCCAGGTGACGATGCAGGGGTGGTTTTTCAATACGTATACATTATTGCGGTTGCGTTCAAGATGGGTCTGTTCCCAAGAAGGTACTTTGGCCAGCGTCTTGTCACCATAGCCCATGCCATGACTTTCCAGATTCGCTTCGGCCACGACATAGATGCCGTATTGGTCGCACAAGTCATACCAGCGGGGATCGTTGGGATAGTGGCTGGTGCGCACGGCGTTGATGTTGTGTTCCTTCATCAGCCTGATGTCTTGCACCATGCGGTCTGTGCTCACCACGTAGCCCGTCAGCGGATCCAGTTCGTGCCGGTCCGCACCCTTGATGAGTACGGGGCAGCCGTTGACCAGGAATTGCCCGTTCTTGATTTCCACTTTGCGGAACCCCACTTGTTGCGTAAGGCTCTCGACTATGCCTTTCTTGTCTTTCAGATCAATGCGCAGGGTGTAGAGGGAAGGAGTCTCTGCCGTCCATTTCCGTGGATTCTCCACGTTCATCTTCAGCAAAATCTTTCCGTCGGACGGAATGGCTTTTTGCTCCTGTCTTACGGCCTTGCCGTTGGCGTCCAGCAGGGAAAGTTCCACTGTCTTGCCTTTGGCTTTTGCGGTCTCGATCCGGATGTCGAGAACGCCGTCCTTATAGCTGTTGGTCAGGTCCGGTGTGATAAATACGTCGGCGATGTGGCTTTCCGGGCGTGCATAGAGATAAACCTCGCGGGCGATACCCGTGAGGCGCCAGAAGTCCTGATCCTCCATGTACGATCCGTCGCACCAGCGCATCACCTGCATGGCGATGAGATTCTTTTTTCCCGGCGTCAGATATTTGGTCAGATCGAATTCGGCGGCCACCTTGCTGTCTTCCGAGTAACCTACGAATTTTCCGTTCACCCACAAGGCAAGGTTAGATGTGGCGGATCCTACGTGCATGTAAATGCGTTCACCGCGCCATGAGGCCGGAATCTCCACCGTCTTGCGGTACGATCCGGTGTAGTTGTTTTTCTCTTCCACGTAGGGCGGGTTGTTTCGGAACTGGGTAGCCCAGGCATAGCCTACGTTCTTGTAGGTGGCATCGCCGTAGCCGTTTATCTCGAAGAGGCCCGGTACGGGAAAATCCTTCCATTTCGAATCGTCGAAGTTCACGGTCTGGAAATCTTTCGGAGCATCGCCGTGATGGCGGGCAAAATTGAACTTCCACATCCCTTCGAGCGATAGATAGCGGTCGGAAGCCTGTTTGTTGTTGGCGGTAGCCTTCTCAACCGATTCAAAAGCAAAGAAGTCGGACCGCGGCGTTTCACAGTTCACGCGGTTGATTGCCTGATTCAGCCAGAAGTCTTTGGGCACCTGCGCCGTTGCCGTCATCGAGGCAGCAGCCAGGACCAGCAGGGTTTGTTTCAGCATAGTAGTGAATTTGTTGTTAAAGTAGTGAATTTTGAATAGGTACTATTATATATTTATGCGGACATGATACCGTTGGTAACGGATCATTTTTTCTGATAGACGCGTACATAGTCTATTTCGTAGTGCATCGGCATGGCGTTGGCATCCACTTTTCCTCCGCTGCTTCCCATGGCCAGGTTGAGCAACAGAAACATGGGTGTGTGGAACGGGTTGTCGCCGGCTCCGGCGGCATCGGTGGCGTTCACGGTGCGTGTCAGGGGAGTCTCATTCAGCAATTCGTTGTCCAGATATAGGCGTATGTAGTCTTTGTCCCAGTCCATGCGCCATACGTGGAATTGTGTGGCCCACAGCGAATCTTTTGCTGTGAATTGTGTGAAAGGCCGTGTCTGGGTGTTCCATGCGCTGCTGCCTTTGGCTCCTCCCCAACAGACATTGGCCAGAATGGAGCGTACCCCGCCGTATTCATAGAACTCCATCATGTCCACCTCGCCGCAGGAGGGCCAGGAATATTTGCTTCCTTTGAGCCAGATGGCCGGCCAGGATCCGCGGGCTGCCGGAATGCGGGCGCGCACCTCGAACCGGCCGTAAAGGAATTCCCTTTTTCCTTTGGTGATGACGCAGGCCGAGGTGCATTCAATGTCCTTACGTTGTTCGCCCCAGTGTTTTGAGCCGGGCTTGTAGGTAGGGTTGGGGCGCTTCTCGTTGCGCGCCGTCAGGATGAGCAGCCCGTCGCGGCAGTAGGCGTTTTCCGGTTGGTACCATTGCCATTCTCGGTTGCGCACAAAACCTTCCTCATAGCTCCAGCTTTGAGGGTTGGGGGCACCGTCGGTGTCGAACTCATCGTGCCATACCAGTTTGTATCCGTCGTTCTGTGCTCCCGCCGGACAGGCTGTAGCAATGGAAAGCAGGAGGGCCGTTGCCAGATGCTTGCATCCTCGTCCCGGCAGTAGGGAGTGTGACATGTTTTTCAAAGTTGTTTTTTTCATGGTATGAAGTTTATATACAAATGTGTCTGTACGAGGTCAGTTTTGCAAAGATAGGAAAAAAACGCGGTACTAAATTTTCGTATGACGGATAGAAATCGTATTTTTGTAGTGAAAAATATTTTTCACCTAATCAATAACGTTACAATTATGGTAAACTACAAAGATTTAGGCTTGGTGAACACTCGCGAGATGTTCAAGAGAGCCATTAGCGGCGGCTATGCCATCCCTGCTTTCAACTTCAATAACATGGAGCAGCTCCAGGCCATCATCCAGGCTTCTTCCGAGAAGAAGAGCCCTGTGATTCTTCAGGTTTCCAAAGGAGCCCGTGCCTATGCCAACCAGACCCTTATTCGCTACATGGCAGAAGGTGCGGTGGAGTATGCC
>ERZ777306.537-NODE-537-length-75173-cov-20.504327_pt1 | contig 75173 bp, 60 predicted proteins | sample MGYA00374966_ERZ777306 | MGnify/ENA primary metagenome ERZ777306 (study PRJEB29329, sample SAMN06343882) | mouse gut metagenome | isolation source: Mouse cecum | place: Austria: Vienna | collected 2014-11-15 ...
TCTGAGCAATTACGCACGGCCAGCGGCCGTCCATTCTAGCAACAAACAAGGCCCGCAACTTCACGTTGCGGGCCTTTCTTATAAATCTAAACACCCTAACCCACTGGTTCGCCCAAGGAAGTCAGCGAGGGTCGACAGGTGCCTGGAATTGTGCCGAACCGCAGCCGAGCAGCCTTCGCGCTGCGAGGGAAAGCGGTGAGGCGCAAGGCCGGGTGCCTGTCGGAGCCGCAGCGGCAGCTGCGTTGGGTTGCTCCTAGAACAACCCAACGATAGTGCCGTCTTCCAGCACGTCGATCTTGTGGGCCGCCGGGGCCTTGCCCAAGCCCGGCATGGTCATGATGGAGCCGGTGAGCGCCACGATGAAGCCGGCACCGGCCGACACCTTCACCTGGCGCACCGTGACGGTGAAGTCGCGGGGAGCGCCCAGCTTCGTGGCATCGTCCGAGAACGAGTACTGGGTCTTGGCCATGCACACGGGCATGTCGCCGAAGCCCAGGGCCTCCAACGACGCGATCTCCTTCTGCGCGGCCGGCTCGAACACCACGCCGTCGGCCCGGTAGACGCGACGGGCAATGGCCTCGATCTTCTCGGCGATGGAAAGGTCGCTCTCATAGGAGAACGAGAACGTCTCGGCCGAGCGGCCGGCCTCATCCCCGCTCTCGCAGAGGGCCACCACCTCGTCGGCCAGGGCCAGACCGCCCTCGCCGCCCTTGGCCCACACCTCGGACAGGGCCACGTTCACGCCCAGCTCGCGGCACTTGGCCTCCACCAGGTCCAGCTCGGCCTTGGTGTCGGTCGGGAAGGCGTTGATGGCCACCACGCAGGGCAGGTTGTACACATTCGTGATGTTCTCCACGTGCTGCAGCAGGTTCGGCAGACCCGCCTCCAGTGCTTCCAGGTTCTCCTCGTTCAGGTCGGCCTTGGCCACGCCGCCGTGGTTCTTGAGCGCGCGCACGGTGGCCACCACCACCACGGCATCGGGCGCGAGGCCGGCCAGGCGGCACTTGATGTCGAGGAACTTCTCCGCGCCCAGATCGGCGCCAAAGCCGGCCTCGGTGACGCAGTAGTCGCCGAGGGCCATGGCCATGCGGGTGGCCATGATGGAGTTGCAGCCGTGGGCGATGTTGGCGAAAGGACCGCCGTGCACGAAGGCCGGGGTACCCTCCAGCGTCTGCACGAGGTTCGGCTTCAGGGCGTCCTTCAGAAGCGCGGCCATGGCGCCCTCGGCCTTCAGATCGTGGGCGGTGACCGGCTTGTCATCGTAGGTGTAGCCCACCACGATGCGGCCCAAGCGCTCCTTCAGGTCGGTGATGGAGGTGGCCAAGCAGAAGATGGCCATGACCTCGCTGGCCACAGTGATGTCGAAGCCATCCTCGCGGGGCACGCCGTGGGCCTTGCCGCCGAGGCCGTCCACGATGTGGCGCAGCTGGCGGTCGTTCATGTCCACCACGCGCTTCCAGGTGATCTTGCGCACGTCGATGTTCAGCTCGTTGCCGTTCTGGATGTGCGCATCCAGAAGCGCGGCGAGCAGGTTGTTGGCAGCGCCGATGGCGTGGAAGTCGCCCGTGAAGTGCAGGTTGATGTCCTCCATGGGCACCACCTGGGCATACCCGCCGCCGGCAGCGCCGCCCTTGATGCCGAACACGGGCCCGAGCGACGGCTCGCGCAGGGCCACGACCACGTTCTTGCCGCGCTGGGCCAGGGCATCGGCGAGCCCGACGGTGGTGGTGGTCTTGCCCTCGCCGGCCGGCGTGGGGTTGATGGCGGTCACCAGGATGAGCTTGCCCGGGGCGTGCTCCTCCTCACGCAGCAGGTTGTAATCGACCTTGGCCTTGTAGTTTCCGTACAACTCGAGGTACTTCTCGTCGACGCCGGCGATGCGGGCGATCTCTCCAATGGGTTTCGGTTCGGTCGCCTGGGCAATTTCAATGTCGGTCAACACGTCGGGCCCTTCTTTCTCATGTCGCGGCGCCGGGAAACCCCGGTGCGCCTTTCCTCGTAGATGTGCCCTACACGGGCGACCATCGGCCGCCGCCGGGGCACTCCCCCATTCTAGCGAGGCGCGCAGGCCTGAGGACGCCCGCATCCCCAAAGGGCGCAACTTCCCCGCATTACGGGCACCGTCGCAGATGCCGAAGGCCGCCCAATGCCCCCTACGCCTCGGCGCGAGCGGCGATGAGGCGCAGGCCTTCCAGGGTCAGCTCGGAGTTCACCGCGGTAATAGTGGACGAGTGCGGCGCCACCACCGGCGCCAGGCCCCCGGTGGCGATGACCGGGGCCTCGTAACCCAGCTGAGCGAAGATGCGGCGCACCAGGCCGTCTACCCGGTCGGCCTCGCCCAGCATGATGCCGGCCTGGATGGCCTCCACCGTGGAGGTGCCGATAACCTTGGGCGGCACTACCAAATCGATCACGGGAAGGCGCGCGCCGTGGGAGAACAGGGCATTGGCAGACGTCTGCACGCCTGGCGCGATCACGCCGCCGCGGAATCGGCCCTCGCTGTCGACAACCTCGATGTTGGTGGCCGTGCCGAAGTCAACGACCACCACCGGCGCCCCGTACAGAACGCGCGCCGCCACCGCATCGGCCACACGATCGGCGCCAATCTCGGCCGGGCGCGGATAATCGGCGTCGAACAGGCCCTCGGCCGTCTTCGCCGAGCACACCAGCGGCGTGGCTCCCGCAGCATCCTCCACCGCACGCACCCACGCCTGGGTAAGCGAGGGCACCACCGAGGCGACGGCTCCCGCCCTCACATCCTCGAAGGCAAGGCTTTCCAGGGAAAACAGCGACGAGAGCGCCACACGCAGCTCATCGGCGGTAGCAGTGCGGCTCGTAGCGATCCGCCACATAGATTCAAGGCTTTCACCAGCATAAACTCCGATGACGGTATGGGTGTTCCCTATGTCGATGGCAAGTAACATAATTATGACAATCTTTCTCAATTTTCCAGTAAACTGTGACACAGTGTTTATAGTGACACTGCACCTGATTATATCAAGGTTCAAACGATATGCCCCCAACGGGCAATCGTCGAGATGACGAGAGAAAGGCAAGACCCATGATTGAGACACCGAGCCGAATCCTTGTCGTTGACGACGAGCCGTCGATCACAGAGTTCGTAAGCTACGCGTTGAGGAAAGAAGGTTACGAGATCGACGTCGTCGACAATGGCGAAGACGCTTTCGCCCTGGCAAGCACGAACAACTACGATCTTTTCGTGCTCGATATCATGCTGCCGGGCATCGACGGCTACGAGCTGTGCCGCCGCCTGCGCTCGAAAACCACGGCGCCCGTGCTGTTTCTTTCCGCTCGCGATACCGAGCTGGACAAGGTGGTGGGCCTGGAAATCGGCGGAGACGATTACCTGGCCAAGCCCTTCGGCGTGCGCGAGCTCATCGCCCGCGTACGCGCCCTGCTTCGCCGTGGCCAAGGCGGCGAGTTCCCCGGGGCCTCCAATTCCATTACCGCCTCCGGTATCACGCTGGACGAGGACGCCCACACCGCCGCTGGCGATCACGGCGAGATCGACCTCACCCCGCGCGAGTTCGAGCTTTTGGCGAGCCTCATGAAGAGCGCCGGCAAGGTAGTTTCCCGCGAGGATCTGCTGCGCGATGCCTGGGGCTGGGAGTACCTCACCGAGACCAAGACGGTAGACACGCATATCAAGCGCCTGCGCGACAAGATCCACGCCGCCGGCTACGACCCGGCCCTCGTGGAAACCGTCCGCGGCTACGGCTACCGTTTCAAGGCTTAAGTTCGCCGCGAACATACCCCGCACCCAAGGAGGCTCCCACCGGGAGCCTCCTTCTTTGTTGTATCTCCCCGAGATCGGGCCGCGGGGTAATGCTCAGTCGCTCAGACAGTCCTCGCTCGGCAGAACAGGACGTTTAGTCCTGTTCTGTTCGCTGCGGAACTCGCTTGGTGAGCACCACCCCGCGTCCCTCTACGCTCAACCATAGCCGAGCAGGGCGCGGATGCGGGGCGAGGGTCCGCGCGGAGTTCCGCAGCGACGAGAACAGCCCGGTGGGCTGTTCTCCAAAGCGAGGACTGTCTGAGCACGGCGCCCTTGCCCCGCAGCCGCGCCCGGACGACCCGCACCGGACAGGCCTACTTCACCACCGTGCGGACAGCATCGGCGCAGACGACGGCAGCCACGATCTTGCAGAAGTCCACCACCATGAAGGGGGCAACGGCGGTCAGGAACGCCGTGGCCAGATCCACCTGGCCCACCACCATGTACTGAGCGCACCCGCACGCATAGGCGATGGCCGTGAAGATGATGCCGGCAGCAAGATCGACGCCGAAGTTGCGGACGAACAGCACTGCGCGGCGGCCCGGCGAGAGCGCGGCCCGCTCGGCGCTCGTCAGCTTCGGAGCGCTCTTGCCCCCGGCCACGCCGAGGCGCGTACGCACGACGTACAGGAACAGCGCCGCAGCGGCCACACCGAGCAGATAGCCCCACAGAAAGCCGCCCGTCGGGCCGGCCAGCACGCCGATGCCCCCGCGCATGCCCGAGAACACCGGCACGCCCACGGCCCCTAAAAGCAGGTATCCCGCAATGGAGGCAATGGCCTCCTTGGGTGAGAGCACCACCACAGCGAAGGTGACGGCGAACATCTGCAGCGTGAAGGGAATCGGCCCCAAGGGCACCGTCACCCAAGCCGAGACGGCGATAATGGCGATCGCGAGGCCCACGAAGGCCACGGAGCGCGTGCGCGCGGAAGCGCTTGTTTTCGTACGTACCGTTTCCATAGTACTTCTCCTTTCGACAACAAGGAGATACTACGGCACGGCTTCGGAAGCCTCGCACGCGTTCCGCCCAAAGCGGCCAGAGGCATATGATTCAATAGTTTTTGTGCAACTGCACTAAAACTATCGTGGATCCGTTATGCGAGCCGATGCGCGTCCCGTGTCCTGCAGGGCGGCTTTTCTACCGTGCGTACTTGCGAGCAAGGCGACGCAGACGCACCATTTCCCAACCGATGAACAAGGCCGTGGTGAAAATGGAGAGGAAATCGGCAATGGGCATGGCGAACAGAAGCGCATCCAGGCCATTGTACTGGGGCGCCACGGCAGGCAGCCACAGCGGCATGACGTACAGAAGCGGCAGCAAAAACAGGATCTGGCGCGTCAGCGTGAGGAAGATCGACCTCGCCGGCTGACCGGTGGCCTGGAAGTAGTTCGCGCTCACGATCTGGAAGCCGACGAAGGGCAGCATGAGGAACTGCAGGTGTATGGCGAAGGCCGTGAAGTCCACCAAGCCATCGTGCTTGATACCGAACGCATGGGCAATGGGCGCGGCGAACAACTGCACAAGAGCGAACATGAGCAGCGAGATGGCCGTGGCCGCGCCAATGCCGTACCACAGCGTCTTGCGCACGCGATCCACCTTGTGAGCGCCGTAATTGAAGCCGAGCAGCGGCTGTAAGGCGATGGATATGCCCACGAGCGGCATGATGGAGAACTGCGCGATGCGCTGCACCACGCCGATGGTGGCAAGCGCATCGTCGGCACCGATAGGCGAGAGGGCGCCGTACTTCACCAGCTGGAAATTCAGCACGAAGTTCACCGCCGCCATGCCGGCCTGCACGCAAAAGCTCGGGAAACCGTAGGCCACGATGGTGCCGTCCATGCGCGGGCGCAGCCCCATAGTGGACAGGCGCAGGCGCATAGGCACGTCGGCCCGACCGCAGAAGTACCACAGCACCGCCACGCAAGAGCAGCCCCAGCCGAGCACGGTGGCAAGGCCGCTGCCCGCTACACCCCAACCGAGCATGATGACGAACAGGAAGTTGAAGGCCACCGAGCTCACCAGACCGATGACCATAGTGCCGAGGGCGCGGTTGGGTGCCCCGCACGTGCGGATGAAATTGTTCACGCCCAGGCCGATGCATTGCAAAATGAAACCCGTGCAGATGATCTGGATGAACACCGTGGCGTGCGGGCGCACCTCGTCGGTGGCACTCGAAAGGTTCAGCAGCCAATCGGTGGAAGCGGGAAACCATCCCAAAAAGGCCACGATCACGGCCATGACGAGACTGAGCGACACCACGTTGCCGAGCACGCGCTCGGCCTCCTCCCGCTTGCCCTCACCCAAGCGAAGTGCGGCCAGCGCGTTGCCGCCGTTGCCCACGAGCATGGCGATGGCCATGAACACCACCATGATGGGATTGGCCACCGTCATGGCCGAAAGGCCGATCTCCCCCACGGCGTGGCCCAAAAACACCGAGTCGATGATGGCGTAGGAGCCGTTGATGAGCATGCCTACCACCGACGGAATAGCGAACTCCAAGATAAGCTTCGGAATGGAGGCGGAACCCATGCGCAGCACCTTGTCGTCGGCTGCCGAACGTGCCTCCAGCTTCTCGCCGCGCGGGGCGGAACCGCCCGCAGCGCCGCCCTCTTTCCCCTGTGGGGAGAAGTGTCGGGCATCGTCGGGTTCTCGGCTCGTATGCTGCTCAGTCATGAATCGTGCCTTTCCTCATAAACCGAGCGCTATTGTAATCCTTACGGCAGCGGGATGACGTGGGCTTCGCCGGAGGACACGGGTACGATGCGGTCGGCGGCACGTACCAGCAGGCGACCGCGCTCGTCCACGCCGACCCCCTCGCCTTCCACCATAGTCTCGCCCGAGGCGTTCTCGATACGCAGGCGGCGGCCGTCGAGGAACGATACCGCGCCATAGCTGGCCAGCGACGGCTGGAAGCCCAGCTCGCGCCAGCGGCCGTAGTTCACGAGCACGCGGGCGAGCACCTCGCGCTGCACGTCGGTGATGACCTCCTCGCGCCGCGCAGCGCGCTCGTCTTCGGGCAGCGCCTCCACCACCTGGGTCAGCGTCGTGCCCCGTGGCGCATCTGCGTCGGGGGCGGCCATAAGATCGGTCATGTACTCGGGAACGTTGCGCCCCTCCACAGGCTGGGCGATCTCGGGCGGGAACACGTTGATGCCGATGCCCACGCACACCCCGCCCCCGCAGGCCTCGAGCGAGATACCGCAGAGCTTGCGGTACTCGTCGCCGCGGTTGCATTCGGCGGGCATGTACACCACGTCGTTGGGCCACTTCAGCTGAATGCCGTCCTCGAAGAGCGGCGCCGCCATCGCGGCGAGTGCCCGCTGCACCGACAGCCCCACCACCAGGCTCAAGGTGGCAAGGCCCGCACCGGCGACATCGGGCCGCAGCAGAAGCGACATGTACAGACCGCCCTCGGGGCTGTCCCAGAAACGGCCCTGGCGACCATAACCGCTCAGCTGACGGCGCGCACGGACGACGAGCCCCTCCGCTTTGCCTTCGCGCAGGGCGTTCTTCACCAATTCATTGGTCGAGACGACCTCGTCAACTACGGTGAGCTTCATTTACAATCGCCTCGCTTTCCCGACGCGCGCTTCTTCCGGGATCGCGCCTACAGCGGTGCCGTCGGCCAAATCCCATCCCGGTAAAATGTCCAACAGGGGCTTCACGACGAAATCGCGCTCGGCAGCACGCGGATGCGGCAGCGTGAGCTCGTCGTCGGAGGCCACATACATTTGGTAGTCCACGATATCGATGTCCAAGGTGCGCGGACCGTTTTCGACGGTGCGCACGCGACCGAGCGAGTTCTCGATGCCGTGCAAATAGCCGAGCAGCTCCTTGGGCGGCAGCCCGCTGCGCAAAAGCACCACCGTGTTCACGAAGCTATCTTGGTCCTCGAAGTAGGCCGGCTCGCTCTCATAGAAGGGCGCCATGTCGATGATCTGGGTATCGGGCAGGCTGCACAGCTGGCCGACGGCAAGATTGATCTGGGCGATCTTCGCCTCGGTCTCCTCGCCGGGCTCGGCCACGAGCGCCACGTTGGAGCCAAGGCCCAAAACAACGGCGGGTCGCAGGTCCTTCAGGGCCGCGACGGTCATGGCCACGTTATGCGTGCGTACCACCGAGGCCCCCAGCTCGCAGGCGAGCAACGCCTCGGCCGCCGAGGCCACATCGCGCTCGCGCGGTTCCTCGATTTTGTAGGCGTAGCCCACGTAGCTCTTGCGCGAGGCGGCCACCATCACCGGATAGCCCAGATGCACGAGCTCGTGCAGGTTGCGCATGAGCTCGATGGTCTGCTTGGGAGTTTTCCCGAAGCCGGGACCCGGATCGATGCAAATGCGCGAGCGATCGACGCCGGCCGCCTCCAGGACGCGGGCTTGCTCGGCCAGGTAATCGCGCACCTCGGCCACCACATCTTCATAGGATGGATCGATTTGCATGGTCTTCGGCTCGCCGGCCATGTGCATGACCACGCACCCGCAGCCGCTCTTAGCCACCACGTCCACCATGGCCGCATCGCGAAATCCCGACACGTCGTTCACAACGGAAGCGCCTGCCGCCAGAGCGCGCTTTGCCACCTCGGCGTGGCGCGTGTCCACCGACACACACAACTCACGCTCGGCAAGCGCGGCGATCACGCCGCCGATGCGCTCCCATTCCGTCTCGGCATCTACCGGGTCGGAGCCGGGTCGGGTCGATTCGCCGCCCACGTCGATAATGGACGCACCCTCACGTACCATCGCGAGAGCGCGCTCGATGGCCGCCGCATCATCGGCAAACTGTCCGCCGTCGGAAAACGAATCCGGCGTCATATTCAAGATGCCCATGATAATGGGCGTTGAGGTATCAAAGTCGAAACGACCGCAGTGCCATATCATACGTTGAGGGTCTCTCTTCCGTCAGCCAGCCTAAAAGGCAAGTGTAACGGTAGGAGAGACCCTCAACAACTGCGTTTCTGCGAAAGGTCTATTCGCCCTTCTTATTCGGGTCGGGGGCATCGGCGGTGGAGTCCGCCGCATCCTCGCGGTCGATCGCGGCGTTCACCTCGGCCTGATCGGGCATATCGGCGCGATCGGCATCCTCGGCGGCCTTGCGGTACGGGGCATTCGGATCCTGGTCGCCCGGCTCCACCGGCGCTTCGCGCCAGTGCGGGTCGGCCAAGGTCTCCCCCACATCGGACGTGCCGGCCGCATCGATCTGGGCGCCTTCCGCGTTGCCCTGAGCCGCGAGCAGCTCGGCATCCTTGGCGCGGGCAGCGGCCTCCTCGGCCTCCTTCGCGGCGATAATCTCATCCTCGCGGGCCAGGTACTCGTCCCATTTGTTGTCGAGCAGGGCCTCGCAGGCCTCGCCCTCCACGGTCTCGCGCTCCAGAAGCACGCTAGCCATGAGATCCATCTGATCGGCGTGGTCGGCGAGGATCTTGTGGGCCCGATCGTGGGCCTCCTTCATGATCTTGGCCACTTCCTCGTCGATACGGCGGGCCGTCTCCTCGGAGTAGTCCTGGGTGTTGCCGTAGTCGCGGCCCAGGAATACCTCGTGGTTGGGCTGGCCGAACACCTGGGTGCCAAGGGGGCTCATGCCGTACTGGGTGACGATGGCCCGGGCCATCTTGCTCGCGCGCTCCAGGTCGTTGGAGGCGCCCGTGGTCACGTCGTCGCAGAAGATCTCCTCGGCCACGCGGCCGCCCATGAACACCGCCAGCTCGTCTTTCATCTCGGAAAGCGAGTTTAAGACCTTGTCCTCATCGGGAATGGACAGCGTGTAGCCGAGAGCACGTCCGCGGGAGATGATCGAGATCTTGTGCACCGGATCGGCGTGATCGAGCAGATGCCCCACCAGGGCATGGCCGCTCTCGTGGTAGGCGATGGTGTGCTTGGTCTTCTCGTTCATCACGCGGCCCTTGCGCTCCGGACCGGCAATGACGCGCTCCATGGACTCGCTCACCTCGCGCATGGTGATGATCTTCTTGCCGCGGCGGGCGGTGAGCAGGGCCGACTCGTTCATGAGGTTGGCCAGGTCGGCGCCGGTGAATCCCGGGGTGATCTTCGCGATCTTGCTCAGGTCCACGTCGCTGCCGATGGGCTTGTCCTTGGCATGCACCGTGAGAATCTTCTCGCGGCCCCTCACATCGGGGGTGTCCACCACGATCTGTCGGTCGAAGCGGCCAGGGCGCAACAGCGCCGGATCGAGCACGTCGGCGCGGTTCGTGGCGGCGATGAGCACCACCGAGTCGTTGGACTCGAAGCCGTCCATTTCCACGAGCAGCTGGTTCAGCGTCTGCTCGCGCTCGTCGTGACCGCCGCCGAGACCCGTGCCGCGCTGACGGCCCACCGCGTCGATCTCGTCGATGAAGATGATAGCCGGAGCCGCATCCTTGGCCTGCTGGAACAGATCGCGCACGCGGGAGGCGCCCACACCCACGAACATTTCCACGAAGTCGGAACCGGAAATGCTGAAGAAGGGCACGCCCGCCTCGCCGGCCACGGCACGGGCCAAGAGCGTCTTGCCGGTGCCCGGAGGGCCCACCAGAAGGCAGCCGCGGGGTATCTTCGCACCCATGGACTGGTACTTCGCCGGATTCGCCAGAAAGTCCTTGATCTCCTGCATCTCCTCCACAGCCTCATCGACGCCGGCCACGTCCGAGAACTTCACGTCGGGGCGCTCCTCGGCGGCCTTCTTCGTCTTGGCCTTGCCGAAGTTCATCTGGGAGTTGTTGGCCTGCTGCATCTTGAAGAAAAAGAAGAACAGAAGGCCGCCGATGATGAGAATGGGCAGCAGCGTGGCGAAGATCTCCAGGAACGGGCTCGGCAGCGTCACCTGGTAGGACACGTCCGGATGAGCGGCCAGAAGCTCGCCGAGAGAATCGCTGCCCACGTAGGTGGAGGTGTAGTTGTGCTCCTTGCCCAGGGTGGCCGGCTCAAGGGTGGTAGTGCCCACACCGGCAAGCGTCTTGCCCTCGGGGTTCTTCTCGGTGGACACGAGCGCATTCATAGCGTCGAAGGCGCCGTTGAAGGCCTCGGCGGCCTCGGCTCCGGCGGTGACGGCCGGGAAGTAGGCGCCCGATACCGTGTAGTCGCCAGCCGAGTAGGTGACCGATTTCACGCGGCCCTGTTCCACGGCCTGGGTGAACTCGGAGGTGATGAGCTGATCGGTAACCGTCGCGCCCGCCGCGCCCGTGCGCATGAACTGGCTGCCCACGAAAAACGCCACAGCCAGAAGAATGATGACCATGACCATGGTGGTGCGGGACGACGATGAGGGGGTCGGAATTTTCGGATTGTTGTCTGCCATAGTTGGTTTCTGCCTTTACTGGTAGATCTCGGGCTTCAGAACGCCGATGTAGGGAAGGTTGCGGTAACGCTCGGCATAGTCGAGGCCGTAGCCGACAATGAACTTGTCGGGGCAGGTGAAGCCGACATAGCGGCACGGGATATCGGCCTGGTTCTCCGTGTTCTTGCGCATGAGCGCCGCCACGGTCATGGAGGCCGGACCGCGCGACTCCAAGTTCTGCATCAGGTACTTCAGCGTGAGGCCCGAGTCGATGATGTCCTCGGCGATGATGACGTGGCGACCGCGGATGTCGGTATTCAGATCCTTCAAAATGCGCACCACCCCGGAGCTCTTCACGCCGTTGCCGTAGGAGGACACGGCCATGAAGTCCACCTCGAGCGGCAAATCGATGGCCCGGATAAGATCGCAGGTGAACACCGCGCCGCCCCGCAGAATGGAGATGACCACAATGCCGTCGGAACCGGCCGCCTCGGCGTAGTCGCGGGTAATGGCCTCCCCCATCTCGCGCACGCGATTGGCGAGATCCTGCTCGGAGAAGTAAATCTCTGAAATGTCGTTATGCACGTGAGCTACTTTCTTCCACCGTCCGGCCACGAAGGCGCGGACATTCCCTAATCGCAGTCCAGTGTACCAAAGACCTGAAAACGAACGCCCGCGATACGCGAACGCAACACAGTTGTTTCATTCAAGGAAGAAAGCGGAAGGCGGGGCGATCGCCGTGGCATGCAAAAAGCCCGCCGCAAATCCGAAGATCACGGCGGGCTCGAAGAGGGAGGGCGCGCGTCAATCCCTAGAAGGGCATAAGTTTGGCCTTCTTCTCAGTCAGGGAGCGCTTCTCGGCTTCGGCTCGAAGCTCGGTCCACGTCTGAAGATGCTCGATCTCGTGCACCGGGCACACCTCGTCGCACTTGCCGCACATGATGCAGTTCCACAGCCCCTCCTGCACGGCCTGGACGATGCGATCGCCCTGATCGAGCGGATCGTAGTGGCGCAAGGCGATACCGATCATAGCCGCCGGACCGACGTAGTTCCCGCCTTCATCGAGGCTGTTCACCGCTGGGCACATTGACTGGCAGCAGCCACATCGAGCGCACCACTCAAGCGGATCGACCTTGTTGAACACCTTCTCGTAGTCGATCGGCGCAACAGCCTCCTCATGCGAGATGGGAGTTGCACGAACGCGCTGCTCAACGCCAGAGATGCGATCATGGAAGCGTGTCTTGTCGACGACGAGATCACGGACGATGGGAAACCCGGCAAGCGGCTCAATGAGCACATCCTCGTCCTTCATGGCCTTAGTGCACGCCGTGCACGACTCGCCGTTCACCATAACCGCGCAGCGCCCGCACACGCGCCCGCGACAGGAATAGTCAAAGGCAATCGGCTCGATATTCTCGTGGATATAGAGGATCGCCTTAAGCACTGTGAGATTCTCGGACATAGGCACATCGTAATCTTGCAGATACGGTTCGGAATCAACAGTCGGATCGTATTTTTGAATCGTGACTTTCATTGCGTCTCCTTCTTTCTCGCGCAGTGAGGTACGCTACGCCATAACCTGCTCGAACTTCTCAGCCTGCATAACGCCGTCCTTCAAGGTGCAGGTGATGCTGGCATGCCAGTTTTCCTCATCGGGCTCAGGGAAATCGGTGCGGTAGAACGTGTCGCGCGATTCCTCACGGAGCATCGCCGCGCGAATGACCGCCTCAGTCATGTCGATAAGATTGTAGTTCTCGATGGCGTCGCGCCACTCGCGATTCCAAACCACGCTCTTGTCCATTACCGTCATCTTGGGCAGATCCTCGCTCTTGATGCGCTCGATCTCGTCGAGGCACGCTTGGAGCTTGTCCGCATCGGTAGCAGGCTCATAGGCATCGTAGAATGTCGTCTGCAAATTGTGGCGAATCACATGGGGGCGGATGCCGTTCTCGGCGCTCCGGGTGCGAATCTCGTCGATACGGCTGATCTCCGCCTCGGCCACCGACCAGTCGATAGCCGGCGCAGCGGCGCTCGCAGCATATTCGGCGGCCCTCCTGCCCGCATAGGAGCCGACGAACGTCTGCTGGGTAATATGGCCCTTCACTTCGCCGTATCCACGCGTGCCGAACAAGCCGGGAAGCTGGGATTGGGCATTCTCGTCGATGAGGAACGTGCCGCCGTGCTCGAAGGCCTCGAGCTTGACGGGGATCTTGTAACCGGGCTCCGTGACATCGATTCCGAATTCCGACTTCCACAGCTCGACATTGCGCGCATAGCAGGGGCGCGTGTTCTCACGATCGAGGGCATCGGGGTCAGTCAGGTCGATGAACACGCCGCCGTGCTCACCTCCCTTTCCTGCGAGCACCGTGTCACGAATGGCGCGCGATACGTCGTATTGATCAGTCTCGCGCATGAAGAAGTTGCCGTCCTTGTCGCACACGTACTTCATGTGATTGCCATCGGCGCCAATGCCCGCGTTAAAACTCGCGCCCAGGGAAGAAGGCTCCACGCTAATGAGGTCAACTCCGAAAAACTCGTTGCCGATAAGAGAGCAGCCATGACGATAGGCCGCCGCATCTACGTCTCCGGTATTGTCGGGAACGTTCATGGATACCGGGTGCACGTCCAGCCAACCATACATCTGGCAGCACGCGCCCACCGACGACACCGTCGCCTTCGCGCGGAAGACTCGATACTCCCCCGTCAGGCTGTGGTAGCCGATCGCCCCGACGCACTGCCCGTCATTGACAAAGAGATCGGTGATCATGGTGTTGTCCATCACCGTAATAGGAAGCGTCTTCATAAGATCGGTGTGATGGCGGGAGAAGCCGCGCTGCACGAGGTTAACGCCCTGACCGGCTGAAATCAGATTTTCGATGCTGCCGTCGGGAAGACGGTTCCACGTCGTACCGCCCATGCGCACCCACCAGAGCATCGCATTCCAGGCCTCAGCCTCGTTGCCCACCATCTCCCACACATTCTTAACCAGCTTCTGATTTGCCAGCGTGTCGTTGAAATTGGAGAACTCGAAGCTCTCGGGAGCCTCATCGGGCCATGTGACCTCCTGGTCCCAATTCATGCCCTGGGCGCCAGAGAAGCCGAACGATGCCTTATCGATCATCAGCACGCGCTGGCCCTTTGCCATAGCCTGCATCGCGGCGGCCATTCCACCGAAGCCCGTTCCGATAACGAGCACGTCGGTATCGTAAACGGAATAGGTGAGCATTGTCCCATCGGCACCCGCAACCGCAGCGGCAGGCGCGGCGTCCTCCCCCGTGGCGGGCAACTCTCCTTGCGGAGCGCACGCAGTCAAGCCGGCGCCGGCGAAGAGCGCTGTTCCGGCGAACAGGCCGCCGGCCTTGAAGAACTGACGGCGCGAAACCCGTGCACCGCCCCCCGCAGGCGAATTGAACTCCTCGTTGCTCATTGCAACCTCCTCCTTCGCAGTAACCTCTCTTCCCAAAAAAAGCTTTCCCTGGGAAGCTGTCAATGGTAGTTTTCCATTGAGGGAACTGGCTATGCAGCTTATAAATGCCATTGCCGTCAGTGAAATCAGAACCCTTCGTCAAGCGGTGCGCGATTGCTTGACGAAAGGGCGTAAAAGTCAGGAGGGGCTATGTTGAACGAGTATGCTGGCTCGATCGAGGATATCGACGAGATACGAATCCGCATCATCGAGGCGATAGATCGCCCCATCGATGAACTCTCAATCCGGGACATTTGCGCCAGAGCGCACATATCCAAGCAGACCTTTTATTCGCGCTTCTCCTCCAAGTACGATATCGCAAACTGGTTTTGCGCCCGATTCGAGGAGCGCACGCTCAATCAAATCGGACGCACGCTCACGTGGGAAGAGGGCGTCCTCGCGCACTTCAAGACCATCGCGCAGCAGAAGGAATTCCTGGCTCGCACATCTCTCAACGGAGGAAAGGATCGCGGCGAGGCGACAAAGGCGCGTAGGAGACGAGCGATCGTAGAAACGCTCACCCAGTGTCGCGGCATTACCCTGAACATGCGGTTTCGCTTCCTTATCGAGGCCTATCTCGAAATGGAGGTATTCCTCTGCGGAGAATGGTTCCGCTCGGGATTTACCCCCGCGCCAGAGGAGTTCTCATCCTATTACACAGGCTGCGTGCCCGGAGAACTCTACGATCTGCTCGAGTTGCCAAAAGACGAGCGCGCTATCTATGAAAGCGAGAACGAGCCCTTCGCGCGGTTCTATGTCTAATATCCAGCGCCCTACTTCACTTCCGCCTGAAGCAGGTCCGGGAATTCCTTGATGAGGCGGTCGGCGGGCAGGCCGATGATGGTGTCGAGGGCACCGTCGTAGTGGTCCACGAGGGCGGCTCCCTCGCCTTGGATGGCGTAGGCACCGGCCTTGTCGAAGGACTCGCCCTTCTTGAGGTAGTCGGCGATCTCCTCGTCGGTCAGATCGCGGAAGGTGACACGGCTTATATCGGCGAAGGTGCGGAAGCCGAGCGAGATGTCCTCGGCGGCCGGGGCGCTGATCATCCATACCGACACGGCGGTGATGACCTCGTGGGTGCGGCCCGACAGCTCGCGCAGCATGTGCTTCGCGTCCGACAGGCTGCGGGGCTTGCCGTAGATCTTCCCGTCGAGCACCACCATGGTGTCGGCTCCGATGACGATGAGCATGCCCACGTAGCTCTGGGCGAGCACCTCCTGCACCACCGCCCCCGCCTTGCGCTCGGCGAGCTTCTTCGCCGCCTCCTCGGGGTTGGCAGCCAGATCGGGCTCGAGGCTCTCGTCCACCGGCGTTTCCGGCGTGTGCACGATGAACTTCACGCCGGCCTGCTCCAACAGCTCGCGGCGGCGGGGGCTCGCGCTGGCGAGCACCACCTCGAAGGCGGGGGCGGAAGTCGGGGCGGCGGATTCAGGCTGAGGCGTTTCTTCGGTCATGGGGACGTCCTTTCGGGAGGGGTCGGATGAATGCGGGAGCGCAGGCGCCGCCCTACGAAGCGGCCTCGGGGGATTGGGGCGCGGCGGCACGTTCGCCGGCCTTTTCCCTGTCGCGCTTCCGACGGGCGCGGAAATAGGCCATTGGCTCCACGAGGACGCCCTGCTTATTGGCGCTCACGGCCAGATCGTGCTGGATGTTGGTCACGTACCCGCCGCGCGGCTTGCCCTCGGCAAAGCCGTCGAGCACCGCCTCCACGCTGGAGGTCTCCACCCGAGCGTCGGGGCCGAGCATGGCCTGGAGCAGCTGGAGCACGGCCCGGCGCTGCAGAGGCCGCGCGGTAGCCCCGAAGGCCGGGCGCAGGCGGAAGCCCTCGGAGCGGTCGATGCCAAAGGTGTCGTCAGCGGCCACCCACTCGCTGTCGCGCTGCGCCAGCTCGCCGGCCATGGCCTCCAGCATGTCGTCCTCGTCGGCGATGAGGTTCATGGATCGCACGAGCACCTCGGGGAGTGCCTCGTTCCACTCCTTCGCTGGAGGCACCATCTTGTGGCGCACATAGGCGCGAAAGCGGTCGGTGTGGGCGTTGGTGGCGTCCTCGCGCCAGAGGTTGCCGGCCTCGTCGCACACGCAGGGCTCGCCGGCCGCCTCGCGGGCAGCCAGGAAGGCCCGCAGCTCGTCGCGGGTCGCATCGAGCAACGGGCGCACCACCGGGCCGTTCTCGTAGCGCATGGAGCGAAAGCCCCCCGGGCCGGTGCCCACGATGGAGCGCATGTAGAAGTTCTCGATACGGTCGTCGGCGGTGTGGGCCGTGAAGATGCGCGCCTCGGAGAGCGGGCAGCCCTCGTGCTGGCACATCGAGCGCAGCGCCTCGTTGGCAGCCAGGTAGCGCTCGCGCCGGGCCACCGCCTCCACGTTCTCGTGGGAGCGCGCGGCCTCGGCGGCGATGTCGATGGAGCAGATGAACAGCGGAATGCCCAGCAGCTCGGCCAGCGACGAGACGAAGCGCTCGTCGCCGTCGGCTTCCTCGCCGCGCAGCTGATGGTTCACGTGCAGCATGGCCACCGGGCCGATGGCGCCCGCGTCGCGCAGGGCCGCGCCCAGATAGGCGAGCGCCGTGGAGTCGGAACCGCCCGATACCATGAGCAGCACCGCCGCGTCGGAGGCGGCTAAGTTGCGGTCGGCGATGGAGCGCCGCGCCTTTTCCAAGAGATCGGTCATCGTACTTCTTTCTGTTGCAGCTCTCCCTCAGCCGGAGCCGCCGGGCATTCCGATTCGCTCGGACAGTCCTCGCTTTGCGAAACAGCCCACGGGGCTGTTTCGGTCGCTGCGGAACTCGCTCGGTCGAAACGCCCACCGTCTCCTCTACGCTCCGCCTTTGCAGCAGGGGCGGAAACGGATTTCTTCTCCAACATAACAATCGATTCCACATGGTCGGTGTGGGGGAACATGTCGACGGGGCGGATGGCGCGCACAACGTAGCCGCTTTCCGTAAGCTGGCGCACGTCGCGGGCCTGGGTGGCGGGGTTGCAGGAAATGTACACGATGCGCTCGGGGGCGAGGGCGCAGGCGGCGGCGAGGAACGCGGGGGTCGAACCGGCCCGCGGCGGGTCCATGAGCAGCACGAGCGGACGGGGGCGCTTCCCCGATGCGGCCAACTCCTCCATGAACTGCGTGGCGTCGGCGGCCACGAACTCGGCGTTCTCGATGCCGTTGTGGCGGGCGTTGCCGCGGGCATCGTGGATAGCGGCTTCCACGGCATCCACGCCGATGACCCGGGCAGCCCCGCGGCTGGCAGCCACAAGGCCGATGGTACCCGTGCCGCAGTAGGCGTCGATGACCGTTTCCGTGCCGGTCAGTCCCGCCAGGCGCACGGCCTCATCATAGAGCACCTCGGTTTGCGAGGCGTTCACCTGGTAAAACGACTGAGACGAGATACGGAAGCTGAGGCCGCAGAGCCGATCCAGGATAAAGCCCGGGCCGTAGAGCACGCGCTCCTTCTCGCCGAGGATGACATTGGTCTGGCGCGTGTTCACGTTCTGCACGATGGTGGTTATTTCGGGCACGCGCTTCGCCAATTCGCGGCAGAAGGCCTTCGACGCGGGGAACTCGTCGCCGTTGGTGACCACCGTGACCAGCACCTCGCCCGACTCGTGGCCCACGCGCACCACGGCATGCCGCACGAAGCCAGTGCCGGCATCCTCGTCGTAGGGCTCCATGGACCAGCGGGCCATGATGTCGCGGATGGCCAGGGTCACCCGCTTGGCGATTTCGTTCTCGATGGCGCAAGCATCGGTGGGAATGAGGCGGTGGCTGCCGGCTTCGTACATGCCCGTGAGGATGTCGTCGCGGGTCAGCTTGGCATTGCCGCCCTTTCCCTTGGCGCCGGCTCGCCGCGCTTTCCCCTTGGCGGGCGCATAGGGCGAGATCACCTTGTTGCGGTAGTGGAAGGGCTCTTCCATGCCGATAATCGGCAGCATCGCATCGGTCGGCGCAAGGCCCTCGAAGAGCGCGGCCACGCGTTGCTGCTTGGCCGCCAGCTGCGCCTCGTAGGGCACATCGAGCTGGCTGCAGCCGCCGCAGCGGCCAAACACGGGGCAGAGTGCGCAGGCACGGGCCGCCGAGGAGCGCGATGCGGGTCGAGAGCCGGCGGGAGCTCCCGTTGCCGGACGAGCGCCTTCGCACCCGCGGTCGCTGGGGCGCACCGCGCCGTTGCGGCCGCCGACGCCCCGCCGCGCACCACAGGCCTTCCCCACCTTGGCGGAGCGGTTACTGGCGCGTTTCGGCTTGTTGTCATGTTTTCTCGTCATAGACTCATTTTGACATAATGGGGCCACTGGAAAAGGAGGTAATCATGAACTTCATTATTCGCTGGATCGTGACCGCCATCGCCGTAGCCGCCGCCGTGTGGATCGTGCCCGGCATCGACATCATCGGCGCCGACGCCTCATGGGTGGGCATCGCGCTGTTCGCGCTCATCCTGTCGTTCGTGAACATGTCCATCAAGCCGATTCTGCAGGTGCTGTCGCTGCCGGTGACGGTGCTCACCCTGGGCATCTTCTACCTCATCGTGAACACGCTGCTGCTCTACATCGCGGCATGGCTCGCCAACGGCCTGTTCGGCGCGGGCTTCTACATTGCCAGCTTCGGCAGCGCCTTTGTGGCCTCCATCGTCATCTCCATCGTATCGGCCCTCGTGAACGGCCTTGTGGGCAACGACGCCTAGCGACCGCGCCAACCGAGGCGAGCAAGCCGCGAGGGCGTGGCGCGCCCCTACGTGCAGTTCCGCAGCGACGGGAAGCGCCCGGTAGGCGCTTCCCCGAAGCGAGGACTGCCCGAGCATGGAGGCACGCCATGCCTTCGCGGCCGGACGCCCCGCGCCCCCGCAGTCGTTCGGGCTACTCGCTGCGCAGGGCCTCCACCGGGTCTTTGCGGGCGGCAGCCATGGCCGGGAAGAGACCGGCGATGAACGAGAGAAACACGCTGATGGCCACCAAGATGGCCGCGGCCGTCGGCGGCAGCAGGGCCACATCGGGCACATCGAGCAGCGAGTACACGAGCGCGTTCACCGGAATGCTCACCAGTGCCACCACGCCCACGCCCATAAGGCCTGCCACCAGTCCCTCGATAATGGTCTCGGCATTGAACACACGGCTGATATCGCCCTTCGATGCGCCGATGGCGCGCAGGATGCCGATCTCCTTCTTGCGCTCGAGCACCGAGATGTAGGTGATGATGCCGATCATGATGGACGACACCACCAGCGAGATGGCCACGAACGCGATGAGCACGTAGCTGATCATATCCACGATGGTGGTGACCGATTTCATCAACGTGCCCACGAAGTCGGTGTAGGTGATCTTCTTGTCCTCCTGATCCGAGGCCTGCATGCGATCGTTGTAGTCGTCCAGAATGGCAATGACCTGCTGCTTCGCCTCGAAATCCTTCGGATAGATCTCGATCTCCGAGGGCTTCGAGAGCTGCGCGTAGCCGAGCTTGGCCAAATTCCCGTCGAACGAGGTTCCCTCGCGGTTCATGAGCGCCGTCATCAGCTCCGAGAGCTCCTCTTCGGTCATCGCGAATTGGAAGGCGTTCTTGAAGGCGTCCGCGTCAACCGACATGGCCCCCGGAATGCTTTCCTGGAACTGCTTCATAACCTTCTTCACCGACGCCTCGGTTTTCTTGGAGATGGCAGCCATGGTCTTTTTCATGTAGCTCTGCATGGTGCTTTCCAGGGCGGCCGACAGCTTCGAGGCCATTTCCTTCTGCATGGCGTTGGTGTCGACCATCTTCGCGGCGTACTTCGCCATAATGCCCTGAACCTCGGGGCTTTGGGCATAGGATTCGAGCGTCTCCTGGGCCAACGCCTGGAAGTCCGGCGGAGTGCCGGAGGCCGCCGCCTGCTGGTAGGCCGCACCGAGTGCCTGAGTATAGCCGGCCAGAGCCGAACCCATCATCTCGGCGAGCGCGTCCTCGTTGAAGGCCGAGGACAGATCCAGATCGAGATCCTTTGCGGACAGGGAGGGCGCGGCCGGCAGATCGTCGGCGGAAAGTCCCTCGGAAAGCGTGCTCGTATCCGTATTCAGCTTCGACTCGTCGAACTTGAAGGCATCCTGCAGGGCGTCTTCATCCACATTGAACAGCGAATCGGTGTCGAGCTTTCCCTCTTCCTCCTCGTCTTTCTCGGCGAACGAGATGCCGTCGAACACGTTCACCGTGGGATAGTCCAACTGCTCCTGCACGATACGCGCCTCGCCGGCCTTCTCGATAATATGCTGCGTCAGCGCCGGCGTGTAGTAGATGCCCATGGAGAGCGCCGTGGCCTTGGCCTCCGGCTTGGGCTGCACGATGCCGACGATCTTCAGGTCTTCGCCGCCATCGACGAGCTCCTTCATGTATGCCTCGTCGTCGGTCTTGTCCACCCACACCTTGTGCTCTTTGTCGTAGGTGTAATAGTCGGCCGCGCTCACGAGCTTCATGGACACGCCGAGCAGCTGGTCGTAGGTCAGATCGAGCTCGTCGGTGGGCGCGGTCACCTCCTCCTCGTTCATGAACTGCTCGATCATGTCGTCGAGCGCCTGATGGTCGCGCAGGCCAAGAGCGTAGGTGACCAGATCGGGCACGTTGCCGTTGCCGCTCAGCACCAGCACGCACTCGTTGTAGGCTTCGGGCCACTTCCCCGCCTTCACGTCGTACTGGCCTTCCACGATGGAGGCGTTGCCCATCATCTCGGAGAACACGTCGGTAGAGTACATGGTGGACATGAGCGCGTTGGACGATCCGCCGCCCATGCCGAAGGCGGAGAACGTGGTGTCGGGATTGATCTGGCGCACGCCGTTCTCGGTGTTGGCGTCGAAGATCTGCGGAATGACGTTGTAGCGGTACTCGATGGAGTTCACGTACTGCTCGATGCCGTCGCCCCCCTCGTCGAAGAAGAGCTTCAGCGCAGCCAAATCGTTGTTCTCCAGGCTGGCGAACATGTTCGTGACCATCTTGAACTCGTGCACACCGCCAGCGTCGGCCCCCTCGCCCTCGGCCGCGCCCTCGCCTTCGGCGGTCTCGCCCTCGCCGGCGGCCTCGCCCTCAGTCTCCTCGTAGGTGCCGCCCTTGACGCCGACCGCGGCAAGGGCGTCGGCCATCTCGTCGCCGGAGCCTTCCGCGCCCTCGTCTTCCGCCGGCGCATCCCCTTCCCCGCCTGCGCCCATGGTCATGAGCGAGGTCATATCGAAGCCCGTGGACATGATCTGCAGCGGGTACACCGAAAGCGTCTCCTCCTCGGTGTTCTGGATGTAGTTGTCCACGCCATTGGCGAGCGCGAGAATGGCCGCGATGCCGATGATGCCGATGGAGCCGGCGAAGGCCGTCATGATGGTACGGCCCTTCTTGGTCATGAGGTTGTTGAAGGACAGCGCGAGCGCCGTGAGAAAGCTCATAGACGTGCGACGAGTGCGCTTACGGGAGAGGTGCATTTCCTCTTCCGTGGGGAAATACGGGTTCGTGTCGGAGCGGATGACGCCGTCGGCCAGATTCACCGTGCGCGTGGCGTACGCGGCAGCGAGCTCCGGATTGTGGGTGACCATGATGACGAGCCGGTCCTTGGCGATCTGGGTGAGCAGATCCATGATCTGCACCGACGTGTGCGAGTCGAGCGCGCCGGTGGGCTCATCGGCCAGCACGATCTCCGGGTCGTTGATGAGGGCGCGGGCAATGGCCACGCGCTGCATCTGGCCGCCCGAAAGCTGGCTCGGCTTCTTGTTCAGATGATCGGAGAGGCCCACGGCCTCAAGTGCCTCTTTCGCGCGGCGCGTGCGATCGGAGCGGCCCACGCCCGAAAGCGTCAACGCCAGCTCCACGTTCTGCAGAATAGTCTGATGCGGAATGAGGTTGTAGCTCTGGAACACGAAGCCGACGCGATTGTTGCGGAAGGCGTCCCAGTCGCGGTCCTTGTACCGGTGGGTGGAGACGCCGTCAACGATCATGTTACCGGAGTCGTAGTGATCCAAGCCTCCCATTACGTTCAGCAGCGTGGTCTTGCCCGAGCCCGAGGGGCCCAAAATAGCCACGAATTCGTTATCGCGGAACGAGATGGATACGTCGTTCAAAGCCGCTTGGACAAAATCGCCCGTACGATAGGATTTGCAGATGTTCTTGAGCTGGAGCATTCGCGTCTCTTTCCCTCTTCTCCCAATCGCGCCTATTATGATGCTCTCGACAGAGGGCTTCTAACGCTTTTGTCAAAAAGCGAGTTATTTGCACAGATTTGCCACGGCAGCGGGTGATTTCGCGGTATTCTGTCCAGGTTCGATTTCCCGCCGGCCCGCAAGCCGCGCAAGCAGAAAGGACTTCCATGGACGCCAAGGTGTACGAACTCATCAACGACCAGATCAACAAGGAGCTCTACAGCGCCTACCTGTACCTCGCTTTCGCCGACTACTACGAGGAGGAGGGTCTGTCCGGCTACGCCAACTATTTCGAGATCCAGGCGCAAGAGGAGCGCGACCACGCCATGATCTTCCGCAAGTACCTGCATGAGAACGGCGAGAAGGTGAAGCTTTTAGCCATCGAGCAGCCCGAGGTGACCTTCGCGAACTTCCTGGAGCCGCTGGAGGCTGCCATGGAGCACGAGCAGTACGTGACCTCGCTCATTCATGACATCTACGCTGCGGCGCTCGAGGCCCACGACTACCGCGCCCAGAAGTTCTTGGGTTGGTTCATCGACGAGCAGATGGAGGAAGAGGACAACGCCGACACCATGATCACCAACATGAAGCTGTTCGGCGGCGACCCGAAGGGCCTCTACGACCTGGATCGCGAGTGCGCCTCCCGCGTGTACTCGGTGCCGAGCCCCCTGGCCGCCGAGTAAGCCGCACTCGAAGGCGCGCCGGCCGATGCCGAGCGGAAAGCTGCAGACATCGGCCGGCTTTTTTGGCGCCTTTTTCGAAATTGGTGCACACGCCCCCGCTGCACGTCCCTTTCCGCCCGAAAAATGGCGCCAATGCAGCGTTTTGGGCGCCGGAATCGGCAGAACCGCGGGGCGTTTGCACCAATTTCGAACTTTTGCGCCCTTATTCGCTCCTTTTGGTGACAACTATGACTCATCGCATTCTCCTCCATGCCTGCTGCGGACCATGCTCGTTGGAGCCGGTCCGCGTTTTGCGTTCCGAGGGCGTGGAGCCCGTGGTGTTCTACGCGAACTCTAACATCCACCCAGCCGACGAGTACGCGCATCGGCTGGACACGCTGCGCGCGTGGGCGGCCGAAGAGGGGCTGGAGGTCGTCGAGGGCGTCTACGATCCCGAAGCCTGGGAGGCGACGGCCGGACGCGTGGGCGACGCGGCCGAGACGGCCTTCGGCGTGATCGTGAACGAGGAGGGCGACAGGGCGGAAGGCGACGAGCCCACCGAGGCGCGCGCCGCCCGCGAGGCCCGCTGCCGCGCCTGCTACCGCCTGCGCTTCGAGGAGGCGGCCCATTATGCCCGCGAGCACGGCTTCGACGCCCTGGGCACCACGCTTTCGGTAAGTCCCTATCAATATACGGCCATCATCCGCGAGGAGCTGGAACGCGCCTGCGAGCGCGAGGGTATACGCGCGCGCTTCGAGGATTACCGCCCCTTCTACAGCGAGGCCACACGCCGTTCCCGCGAGGGCGGCATGTACCGCCAGAACTACTGCGGCTGCCGATTCTCCGACGCCGAGGCCGACGCCGAGCGAGAGCTGCGACGCGCCGAGCGCCGAGCCGTGCGCGAGGCCGAGGCAGCCGCCCATGCCAACGAGCGTGCCGCCGAGGAGGCCGAACGCGCCCGCAAGCGCGCTGAGAAGCAGGCCTATGCTGCCAAACAGGCGAAAAAGCGAGCTGCATTGAAGGCCCTGCGAGAGCGGCGGTAAATTTCCGCAGCTATTTCAAGGCCCCCAGCGCCCCCGGATGGCCAGCGGACCGCCGCTGGCCATTGTTTCCCTGTTGTGAAGCGCGCGACGAGCCCGTTCGTCTATGATGCGAGAATGCCCCCGATCTGAGGAGTCGCCATGCCGCGCGCCATCGCCCTTGCGCATCCCGAGTTTTCGCCCAACGCCGCCGCAGCGGCCGCCAAAGTATGCCCCGAGATACGGGACCGCATACGCCGCTCCGGCAAGAAGAGCGTGCACGAGTACACCTTAGGCGAGGAGATCTTCAACGCCGTAACCCACGGTGTGGGCGCCGGTCTTGCCGTGGCGGCCCTCGTGCTGCTCATCGTGAAGTCGGTGGGCGACGGTGGCGGCATCCTTCTGGCGGCGGCCCTCGTGTACGGCATCGCGCTTCTGCTGGAATACCTCATGTCAACTCTGTACCACGCGCTCGCGACCGATGCGGCCAAGCGCGTGTTCAAGGTGCTCGATCATTCGGGCATCTACCTGCTCATCGCCGGCACCTACACCCCCTACTGTCTCATTACCCTGGGCCATGTGGGAGGCCTGTGGCTCGCAGCCTTCGTATGGGCGGTGGCGCTTATCGGCATTGCCTGCGAGGCGTTCTGGACCTACCGGCCCCGCTGGATATCGGCCGTGCTGTATGTGACCCTGGGCTGGTCCATCGCATTCTTCCTGCCCACTCTGTACGCCCAGCTGCATCCCGTGGGTTTCTGGCTTCTGGCCGCAGGCGGTATCAGCTACACCGTGGGCGCGGTGTTCTACATCTTCAAGAAGGTGCGCTACCTGCACTCCATCTTCCACCTGTTCGTGCTGGCGGCCAGCATCCTGCAGTTCTTCAGTGTGTACTTCTTCGTAATTTAGCAGCCGGCTCAGACATCCCCGAAAGTCGAAATACAAGCGGGTCGCTCCCGCGAAGGGGCGGGCCGCTTTGCCGATGGCGCGAAAGGAGCCCCGGCGGCTAGGCGGCATGGGCAGCACGCAAGGCGGCGATCTCGGCGCCCCAGCCAGCCAGGTTGTCCTGGGGTGTTTCCAAGAAGAAGGGCAGATCGCGCAGCGCGGGGTGATTCGTCACGGCAGAAAGGGCCTCGAAGCCGATGCAGCCCTCGCCGATGGGGGCGTGGCGATCCTTATGGGCACCGAGCGGGTTCTTGGAATCGTTCAGGTGGATGGCGTGCAGGCGATTGAGCCCGATCACGCGGTCGAACTCCTCCAGAACGCCGTCCAAATTGCCGGCGATGTCGTAGCCGCCGTCCCACACATGGCAGGTGTCCAGGCACACGCCCACCTTGTCGGAGAGCTCCACCCCATCGATGATGGCGGCCAGCTCCTCGAAGCGGCCACCCACTTCCGTGCCCTTGCCGGCCATGGTCTCCAGCAGAAGCGTGGTGGACTGGTCGGGGGAAAGCACCTGGTTCAGGGCATCGGCGATAAGGGCGATGCCCGCTTCTGTGCCCTGGCCCACATGACAGCCCGGATGCATGTTGTACAGCTGGCCGGGAGTGTTCTCCATGCGCATGAGGTCGTCGGTCAACAGCTCGATGGCAAACTGGCGCGTCTCGGGCTTGGCCGCCGCCGGGTTCATGGTGTAGGGGGCATGGGCGAGAAACGTCGCGATGCCGTGGTCGGCCGCAAAGGCGTGGAAGGCCGCCACATCGGCCGGATCGATGGCCTTGGCACGACCGCCCCGCGGGTTGCGCGTGAAGAACTGAAAGGTGTTCCCGTCGATGGACGCGGCATCCTCGGCCATCTTCAAATACCCCTTGGCAGACGACAAATGACAACCGATGGTGAACACGGGACGATCCTTTCGACGGGGGTAACGTAGCGGCCGCCTAGTATACGCCATCAGCGCGCCGCATCGGGCGTACACTGGGACGACTTCGCAACAACACGAGAAAGGGCAGGCGTGACCGCGGGCATGATCGGTATATTCCAGGAGATCGTCACGTTGTTCGCCATCGTGGGCGTGGGCTATGGCGCCAAGAAGCTGCGGTTCATGAACGACGAGTTCGACCGCATGCTCTCGAAGCTGGTCATCAACATTGCGCTGCCGGGCATGATTTTAGGGTCGGTGCTCACGGCCACCGAGCTGCCCTCGCAGACCGAGGTGTGGCTGTGCCTGGGGCTTTCCGTTGCCAGTAATCTCGTCATGTTCGCCGTGGCCTACGGGTTCACACTGCTTTTGCGCATTCCCGACGGGCACCGCGGCGTGTACCGCTTCATGCTCTGCTTCGGCAACGTGGGCTTCATCGGCTACCCGGTGCTCTCGGCCATCTTCGGGCCGGACGCGCTTATCTACGCCGCCGTGTTCAACCTGCCGTTCAACCTCTTCGTGTTCACCGTGGGCGCGTGGTTCCTCACCCAGGACACCGACGGGGACGTGAAGATGCAGACCACCTGGCGCACCTTCGTCACACCGGTGATGCTGTCGTGTGTGGCGGCCGTGGTCCTCACGCTGACCGGCATCCACTACGCGCCCATCGCAGGCGACGCGCTGAGCACCCTGGGCTCCATCACCACCCCGGCGGCGCTCCTCATCATCGGCTCGTCGCTCGCGAACCTGCCGGTGCGCGAGCTTATCGGTGGGCCGCGGTTGTGGGCATGCTCCCTGTTCCGGCTGCTCGGAATGCCGGCCGTCATCTGGGCCGTCTTCCACGGGTTCGTGCCGGCCGGTCTCATGTTCTCGGTGGCCGTGGTGCTCGCGGGCATGCCCGTGGCCACCAACGGCACCATGCTCTGCTACCAGTACGGCGGCAACTCCCGAGTCATGGCCCAGGGCACCTTCGTCACCACCGTACTGGCCTTGATGAGCATCCCCGTGCTGGCAACCTTCGTGAGCATGGTGGGATAAGAGAGCGCGGAAGACGCAGCCGGGCGCAGAGCGAAAACGCCACTTGCGATAAGGGCCGCACTACCACTCACAAGCGTAGGCCTCAACAGAAGCATAAGAAGAGGGCAGCGCACGTGCCAAAATATCAAACGCCGAAGATTCTCCCTGTCTTGGACAATTGGTAAAGCCCGTCTCGCCACCCAGCATTTTTCCATCTGAATCGCGTAGCACTACCGTAATTGCCAATTGATTTGTCTCGCACTCAGCATCACTAACCCCCTCGAGAAAGACCTCCCCAGCAAAATGCGGAGAGTCCAAAGTATCCACATATTCGGATATGCTCCCGACACGGAATTTGGGAGCGTTTTCTCGCGACTGAACAAGATTATCTTTGCTGGGATTCACCGGAACGAAGTCGACCGATTGGATGGCCGTCCCATTCTCGGATGAGCTTCCGAAGTATATTGTTTGACCTGGTTCGATTAGACTCAAAACTTGCGAATTCGAAGAAACGACGTTTCCCTTGGCATCTCTCCCTACAATTTTCACCGTAGGATACAGAACCGCCGATTCGCTCCCACCATGATGCAGGGCAAAGACCCAGCGAAGACGGCCCGTCTGATCAACGAACCACGCTGATTCTACGATTGTGAGAACTTCGTCAATGCCGTCGGAGCCAGCTGCCGCGCCTGACGAGTGGGAGTTTTGCCCCATTCCTTCACTTGTATTCCCCGAAATCATCTGTGCTGACGATTCATCTTCTTCGGGTGTTTGCATTAAATCGTTTTGAGATTTGTCACCCATTTCGGCAATTTGCGTCGACAGCGCACTCATACTGTCGTAGGATAATTTCGCCATGATCAAATCGTTGACAGCACCTGGCAAAGCAGCAGCGACAACGCAAATCAGCAGAAGTCCAGATGCTATCCAAACAGGAATCGGCACTCTTCGCCCGCGAGGCAGATTGACTCCATTCTTCCCAGGCGCAGCCATGGGAATCTCGGGGTTGATTCGTGCGCCCGGGCCTTTTTCATCCTGACAGCTAACCGTATCTTGAGAAAAACCAGCTTGACCATCACCACTACTAGCGGCCCAGTTGACCTCTTCCGCAAAGGCTCCTATCGTCTGGTAGCGAGCACTGGGCTCAAAGGCATTTCCACGCTTGATCACCATACGTAATGGCACTGGCACCACGTTTTCGTCAAGAAGGGCCGCCCGATAATCATCACCAGGTTCAATACCTGTGAGCATGAAGCCCAACAAACGAGCAGCAGCATAAACGTCGGAACGCTCATCGACTGGAGCAAATCCATACTGCTCAGGTGCGGCAAAACCATGGGTGCCGAGAATCGGCCCCTCTGAAGAGGGCTCTGTTCCCCTTGCCCGCGCGATACCGAGATCGATAAGGTGCGCCCCATCGGCCGCCAAAAGAACGTTTCGCGGCGAGATATCGCAATGAACGATGCCTTGACGATGAAGGCTCTCGAGAGCCTCGCATATTTCGAGCGTGATACGAACCGCCTCAAAGGCGGGAAGACGTTTTTCAGCAGCGACCACCTCGGAAATGGTATCCGCGGGAACAAAGTCGCATACGGCAACAAACTCATCGGGCGTTTCGTAGGTCGCAACCACATGGGGAAGACGGGGGCTTTCGCATTCAGCCAAAGCGGCCCACACTTGACGATCGACAAGAGATAGGGGGATCTTCTTGCGCAAATAGGGACCGAGGCCGTCGATAGTCACAACTTCGGTTCGGCCTCCGGGACTCGAAGAGAGCACACGCTGCACCTCATAGGCATCATCGATGCTCATGGCATGGAGCACTCGCCCCTCCCGAGGTCCCATCGCCATACTCGTCCTTCTCTCTCACTTTCAACCGGTCCCATAATGCCCTATTGCAATGGGGAAGTACCCAAGAGCGTTTTCTCGCCAAAGCGCCACAGCTCGTCGTCGCAATCCTCTCGCGACATACCGCGATCAATGCACCAGATAATAATAGCATCGCGGCGCACCTTAGGGTATAGCTCGGCCACGCCGGCCAATTTCAAAAGCCGCTGGGTCTCACGAAGCGAGCAGCCCAGGCCAAACGCCACCATGAGCGCATTGTCACGCCCCAGGCGGCTCTTTCCCGCAAACGCATCGTATACAACCGTGGAATTCAATCCCGAGGCACGATATACATCGGCCCGCTTAAGACCCTTATCTGCCAGCATCTCGTGCAAATAGTCGGCAAGGGAGCGCTTCAGGGTCAGCCCCTCGTCAAGATAATCATCGGGAGTCGGCGCTGCGAGCAGACGCGCCAGCAAATCCTCCGTCAAACGCTCCCCAGTCATAGGTCTCCTTAATCCAACTCTTATTAAGCTTCACGCCACTCAAATTCAACCATGTACTCATCACCCAGAGCCGACTTGAAAAGTGTCGTGATGTCTTTTTCCGCTTGCGTACGAGCCTCATCCAGCAGGCCTCCTGCAAGAGCATCCTCTTCGCTGATACGAACGCACTCGCGCTGAATCTCATCGACATCCTCAACATGGATAGGGTTGAGAACATTATTGTTCTCTTCCAAAACCCCCGTGATATCCATGTTGGGGGTATTCGACACAATATACGGCTGGTCGAGCGAAACACGAATATTCGTGCCATCTGAGCTCATCTCGGCCGTCTCCATGTTCACACCTGCTTTCAGCGTGCCGGCGTAGCGGTACCAGACGCTGTTGGCCGTCCAAGGAAGATCGAACAGGTCGAAGAACGTCTCGACATCGGGATACTTGTCGACAATGCAGTAATCTTGCGAAACGCCGACCAATTCAGACTGTTCCACAAAGCGACCGAAAACCGCCGTTGCCGCTGCTCCCCTATCATCGTCCGGTGGGTTGTAGTTCTGAAAGAAAACCGCTCCCCCTACCCCGAGCACAGCTCCAACAAGAACGCCGATAACAACAAACTTAGCCTTGGCGAGTACACTGTTGATAGTCTTCACCTTTTCGGCGTCCAACATAGGAGCTCCTTCTTCGCAGTAACCGATTGCCGCGGGAAGCCCCGTCCGAAGCGAAACGGACTGGAAGGCATCCACCACAGTCACCACAACTGCCAAGGTATCGCAACGAAGCAATTAACCCAGGAGAAAGCAGATGCCCTCCAGGCTGTTGATTGCCTTTACGTTGTGATACCGTCCAATGACCGGCAGTTGTGGTACGCAGGATTATAGCGCATTCTGATTGCAGGGAAGAGCGATTGGAAAATCTTTGGGAGAGCCCAAACTCAACGGCAGTTGTGGTGACTGAAAACCGCTCTTCCTTGCAGGCGAATTAGAATGCGATGTTCACTTCGGTAGGCTTGAGAATGGTGTTGTCGTTGGCGTCATAAACCGCAACTTTCATGCCGAGCTCCCTAACATTAGAGAGATCGAGTTGATTTGCATTCTCCTCCGCCATATAGCTCAGATGGATATCATCCATGAGCGCCCTCTTTCCCGCGGCAATGAGATTGCTAGTCCACAGACCTTCATAAACCATGGTGCCATCAACGGTAATGTCACTTGCCGCCACTCGAACGGTTTTATCCGAGTTGTTCTTAAATTCAACCATTGCCGCTTTGTCGCCATCGCGATTGGTGAAAATACCAGCAGATTGAACAACGATTCCAGAGCTCCCCACATCTTGGGCATCAGACACCGCCATCTTCGCCTGCAAATCCATGCCATTCAGATAGGCCGGATTGAGCACCGAATCGGCAAAGGTGCCCGCATCGATGCCTTCAGCCCCATAAAGCGATGTGCGCACCGCAATCATATCTTTAAAGAGCTCATCGTAATCTTCGTTAACCACCCGAAGGCCAAGTCCAATTTCACCAATACCTTGCAGCCCCTCCAACTGAAGTTCCTGCAAATCGTAGCATGCTTCTTCCTCAACAGTCTCTCCTGCAGGAATGTCGCTTGAGATATAACCTTCCGACATCATGCAATCGTTGACGTAATTAGCGCTATAGCCAAGCGTGGATGTGGTGACACTGATTTCAGATTTGGTTTTGTTGGTAATAGCAAGTTCAAGATACGCATTGTCGTTCCTGTATTCCAAGCCTGTAGCCTCTACCTTCAATACATCGTTGTCAAGCATCACTGCCGGCTCGATGGTTCCGCTCAAGTCAAACCCGGTGTCACTCCGAGCGGGCACGGGCGTGGGCGCAGACCCCACATTTCCCGCATTTGCTGAATCGGCATCTTCCGCACTCGCATTGCTTGCCGCATCTACCCCCTCCTCATCTTCCCCACGAGGAGCATACATGGAGATATACATGGTATTGAAGCCCTGATACTCGAGACGTAATGAGTTACCCACAGCATCATCCGCGGTGAAGTACTTCTCATCGTTTGAATAATCGACAGTGAACCCTTTCTCCATGCAGGCATCGACATAGGATTTGAACTCTTCTTCGCTCATGTCGCCAACATAAGCTTGGAACTGGCTGGACGTGTCGACAGCAACAGAACCTTTTGCTTTGCCAGGCGCCGGCAACAGAGCTGCCAGGCCATGATCTGGCCAGGTCAGTTCTCCGTTCGTGCGCGGCGCATAAATATCGATATTTATATCGGGGTCTCCATACTCGGAAAATCTTAGCTTCAAAAGGTAGCCTTCTTCGCTATAGGCACTGTATTCGTCCTCGTCACTCTCAGAATCTACCGAAAAGCCTCGCTCTTTGCACTGGGAAACATAGCTCTCGTACCCTTCCTTGGTGACCCCTTCCTCCACTCGTATGCTCAGACTGCTTTCGTCCTCCAGCACGTTTGCACATTTAACATCCATGGGAGGCAGCATCTGAGCCAATTTGCCCGTCGGCCAATCGTATTCTCTTCCCCTCGACCCATTGGCATCCTTCAAAGAGCAGCACGCGCACTGGGCAAAGCAGCCTAGCACCACAAGCACTACGATTATCAATAGAGCGATCTTGAAGGCTCTTCCCTTTCGCTTGGGAGCGGGCGCCGTTGGCTGACCGAATGTCGGATCTGCCTCAGTGCCAGCAGGCGCATGAGAACCCGCAGCCATTCCACACGCCGGACAGTTGGTCGCATTATCAATCAGCGATGCACCGCAATGACCGCACGATGCCATAGTTGAACTCCTCTCCAACACATGAGCTAGAAAGACCGCAGCTCTTCCGTGCAAGTAAAGCCTTGCAAGAAGTCTTTACAAGGAATTCTCCGCTCAATCAGCTCTCAAACCTTCGCTATCTTCATCAATATAGAGAAGGGTCAAATCAAAGTCTTCAGTTGCCAACTGAATTATCGGGTCTTGAGCAAATATGACTCATTGCAACAGTTAAGCGGCTATTATCAGTAGACTCTTGAGCTGGCAGTGTGAGCGACAAAGGATACTCGCCGGACGCGAGCCTTAAACAGCAGCAATCTCTCGGTCAAACCCACCGAGTATCCCATCGATTTCATCGTAAACCGTCGAGAACTCGTCATTGATAATGCCACGGACGTATTTATCCCTCATATCGGGCTTTTCAAGCACAATCCATTTGAACTGCTGATACGAGTATCTCGCAAATGCCACCCATTGGGGGTAGTTAATAGCTAAGGGGTTTTTCTTGAAATAAACCTTGCCAGCGTTTATCGCCGCAGCCGAAGTGTGCGCAATAAAAAGCATGGTAGCCAACTTGGGATTCTTCTCGCGATTCACTGACAGGGCCGCAGCGTCCTTAAGCGAAGCCCCCTCGCTCAATCTTCTAAGGGTGTAGGCGAATCTTACAAATATCTCTGACACTGCAACTGGAATGGACATCGAGCAGAAGTGGGCGAAATCATACCCCTCCCAATACATCCCCTGCACCACATCGGCTATGACCGCATCCTCATCTCCAATACTTCCAAACTGCATAAGGCTGAACAACGCCATGCAAGGCACAGGGAGGCCCGCAGGCGTCGTCAGGTCCGAAAAGAGATGAGTTATCTGCTTGATGAGGGCTTTAACAACCGAGGCCTCAACGTTACTGGCATAACGCTCAATGGTTTGAACAACAATGCGTCCATCCTTGTCTATGGTCGTCATGCAACCGGTGAGGATATCGGATACGCCTACAACAAATCCGAGCAGCGGATCGTGACCCAATGAGTAGAGGCGATGCATGCCCGGGCAGAGGCCCTCAACCTGCGTTCTCGTAAAACCCTTATTGACCGGCGCATCGTATGGAACTTTTGCAGCCTTTTCGAGCCTCTTGACCTGTTCTGGCGTTAAGGCGTTCTCGATATGACGCCGAACGTAATCAGACAACGGAGCCGCTTTCATTCCCTCCGATCCTTTCTGGGGAATGCCCACCAGAAGGATATCCACAGCAGCGGACAGAAGCCCAGCCACCGCGGCAATTGTCATATCTATTTCATCGAGACGATGTATCTGGTTGTACTCCTCATTGAGAAGACGGATCGCTTCAGAGTTCTCCTGAAGCTCCTCTTCTGTGAAAAGGTCTTGGAGTTCCAACCTACCAGCACCGTTTTGCAAAGCATCTTCCAAAACCTCTTCCCACGAGGGAATGGGCATCGAGCCCTGCAGAGTTTGCTTAACAATTGAACCACTTTTCGGATTCGTAATACTACCGGGCAAATCATAGCCGAGGGATCCGAGAAGCGCTTCGCTGCTAGTGATGCGTTCTTCTGTCCGCCGCGAATCGGGCATAGAGATAGACTTCAGCTGTTCGTCTTGGCTGGCCAAGACGATATTGATCTCCTTCTCGCTATCTGTGTACGAATAGCGGTTCATGATGCTATGCCGAGGTCTTTCTGCAAATCTATAATGGCACGTTCCAGAAGCAGGTTGAGGGAATGGAGGTAGTCCAGCCTTTCTCTGCTGGTATCAGCTTCAGCTTTGAGCGCCCGAATGATAGCTTGATGCTTCTTGAGTGCTTCTTTGTACAAACGCTCCTTTTCCTGCTGAAGCTGCTTCGCCCTGAGATTCGAGGCAACGCCTACGCCAACCCCAGCCGCAACCGCAACCGGAGCCGCCAAGACGAATATGCCTGCGGCCATCCCACCGCCCACTACGGCTCCCGCCGCCGCAAGCGCAGACGTCATTCCAGCAGCAGAGAGGCCAACAGTGCCCAAACCGTAGAGTGCGGCAAAAGAGCCTATGCCGCCCGCAGCTGCACCAAGAGCGCCTCCGACTACTTCGGGAATGGCGCTGTCCCTAACGGTACGATTCGCATCATCGAGCGCAGCTGCAGCATCATTTACCACATTGACCACGGGTTGCAGAGAGTCGAGACTTTGGAAGTTCATGGCCTTCTTTTCTTCAGCCGCTTCTTTTATTCTGCCGACGCCCTCGGATGTAGCACAAATCGCATCATTGGCGGTTTTGCCAATTGCTTCTCCTGCTTTTCCGGCCGCATCCGCAACCTGCGATGCGAGCTGCTGTGCGCCATTCACGACAGCACATGCGGCCCCTTGGACGGAATCGCCAGCAATACGCAAGCCTTCCTGTAAGTTGATATTAGGCAATTGCACGACCACCGACTTCCCCTTTCAGAAACAATCCGCCACCTTAGTAAGTCATTCTACTTAAGAAGCTTTCGTGCTCGCAGCAGATGCTCGCCAACTGAGAGAAAGAAGCTCCTGTCGGTGTCACCAAAGTATAGTATGGTTTTTCTTGGTGGCGCACATAGCGCTATCTCCAAGTGTCGGGGGCTGTTCCCCCACAACTTTTATATTGGAGTACTATCGATTATCTCGGCACCATTAAGCTTGCTGCTGTCAAATATGCCGCCAAAGAGAATGGGGCGATCTACGACAAGTTCTTCAGCAGCATTGGATCGTTCGAGAAAAACTAGCTTAAGCAGACTCGGAGGAAAATGCTGCACTTGCAGCTCCTCGTAATTCCGCCGGAACATTGGACAACGGGAGGACCGCCACAGCCGCCCTCCCGATTACAAAGTGCGCCTCCCCTACCCCTCGAAGTGATCCACGGCTTCGGCGAGGTGGTCGATGATGGCGATGGACTGGGGGCAGGCGGTCTCGCAGGTGCCGCACTGGATGCACTTGGACGCGGGGCCCTCGGCGGCCTGCCAGGAGTACAGCCCCTTGGCGAACTCGCGGTCCTCGGTGGTCTTCTCCAGGTTCAGCAGGTTCATGGCCACGGGGATCTTCACGCCCTCGGGACAGTCCTTCACGCAGTAGCCGCAATTCGTGCACGGAATGAGGTCCACGCTGCGCAGGGCGGCAATGGCGCCGTCGATGGCGGCACGCTCCTGCTCGTTCAGCGGCTGGTGCGTTTGGAAGGTGCGCATGTTGTCCTGCATCTGCTCCAGCGAGGAGGCGCCGGCGAGCACTGCGAGCACGCCGGGCAGATCGAGGCAGAAGCGGTAGGCCCAGGAAGCCTGGCTCGCCTCGGGGTTCGCCTCGGCGAGCACCGCCGCGCCGCGCTCGGGCAGGTTCGCCAGACGACCACCGCGTACCGGCTCCATGATGATGACGGGCACGCCGTGCTTGGCCGCCACCTCCATGCAGCGGGCCGACTCGGTCACCGGGTCGTCCCAATCGAGGTAGTTCACCTGCAACTGCACGAAGTCCATGTTCGGGTGCGCCGTGAGCAGCTCATCGAGCACGTCGGCGCCGTCGTGGATGGAAAAGCCGATGTTGCGCACGAGCCCGCGCTCCTTCGCGTCGGCCACGTAGTTCCACATGTCGTACTCGTCGAACTTGGCCGTGCGCTTGCCGCCCACGTTGTGCAGCAGGTAGAAATCGATGTAGTCCACCCCGAGGCGCTCCAAGGAGGTGGGCAGGCACGCCTGGGCCTCCTCCTTGCTCGCGCAGGCCCAGGCCAAACACTTCGTGGCCAGGGTGAAGGCCTCGCGCGGGTAACGCTCCACGAGCGCTTGGCGCAGCGCCCCCTCCGAGCAGCCGTTGTGGTAGACAAAGGCCGTGTCCACGTAGGTGCCGCCCTGGGCGATGAACTCGTCCACCATGGCCTTGACCTGCTCGATGTCGATGGCGGTCACGTCGTCCGGATCGGTCAGGGGCAGGCGCATCGCGCCGAAGCCGAGCTTGCCCACGCCCTCGTAAGATGCCGTCATAGGTGCTCCTCTCATAGGCTCCTCTTGTCGTCTCGCTGTCGAGAAGAGTAGAGGTTGGAGTTGGCTCTAAGTCAAGAGGGTGCCCGCGAGCGGTTATCCGAGGCTCGCTTCCCGATGGGACAGGCGCCCCCGACGGCGCGGCGACGCAGGGCGGCCTATCATGCGACCCATGGGAACGGAAGAGAAAAAGCAGCTGCGCGCCGAGGCCCGCGCCCGGCACGAGGAGCTGAGCGCCGCCTATCGGGCGCAGGCCGACACGGCCATCGCCGCCCGCGTGGCGGCCAGCGATGCCTTCGCCACTTCGCCGCTTGTGCTCGCCTACTGCTCGGTAGGCAGCGAGGTAGACACTCACGCGCTCATCCGGGAGGCCCTGCGCCGCGGCAAGGTGGTGGCGCTTCCCCGCGTGGTGCCCGGCACCCGCACGATGGCCTGGCACGCCATCGGCTCCCTCGCCGATGTGACGCCGGGCTTCGCGGGCATTCCCGAGCCGGCCGACAACGACGCCACCCGCATCGACGCCGCCAGCGCCGATGCACGCGCGCTCGCCCTCGTGCCCGGGCTCATCTTCGACACGCGAGGCTTCCGCCTCGGCTACGGCGGGGGCTTCTACGACACCTTCCTCGCCACCTTTCCCGGGCGCTCCCTCGGACTCATTCGCGAGCGTCAGCTCATCGACGATCTGGGAAAATACGGCGCTCAGGAGCCCTTCGATCGGCCCGTGGGCCTTGTCGCCAGCGAAGGAAAACTGCTAACGGTACCGTGACAGTTCGCTGAGAGAGAGGCTCATCGCAGCCGCCATCCCTCACCATATTCCTCGCTGAAACGTCGTTTACTCGCCCCACCAGAAGAGGAAGGTGTGCCATGGGCCTTCTTGCCGCTTATGCTGTTCCCCACCCGCCGTTGATTGTTCCTGCCGTGGGAGACGGCCAGGAAGCGGAGATTGCCGACACCGTTGTCGCCTACGAGGAGATCGCGCGGCGCGCAGCGGCCCACGATCCGGACATCATCGTCATCGTCTCCCCCCATGCGCCGCTCTACCGCGACGGCTTCTTCATCTCCAACGCCGAGGAGGAAACCGGCTCGATGGCCCAGTTCGGGCAGCCGCATGTCACCGTGACCACCCGCGGCGACGCCGAGTTCGCCCAGGCCGTGGCCGACCGCCTGGCCCGGCGGTCCATCCCCGTGGCCGGAGCGCCCGCCGCCCAGACCGAGATCGACCACGGCGCCTTCGTGCCGCTGCACTTCCTCGCCCAGACGGTGGACTTGGAAGAGGTGCCGGTGCTGCGTGTGGGGCTCTCGGCGCTCTCGCCGTCGGACCACCACTTCCTGGGGCAATCCATCACCCGGGCAGCCGAGCGGCTGGACATGCGCTGCGTGCTCATCGCCAGCGGGGACTTGTCCCACCGCCTGAAGGAGGACGGCCCCTACGGCTTCAACCCGGCCGGTCCTGCGTTCGACCGCGCCGTGGAGGGCGTGTTCGCCCGTGGAACCCTGCAGGAGCTCTTCGCGCTGGACCCCGTGATGTGCGAGAACGCGGCGGAATGCGGGCTGCGATCCTTCGAGATTATGGCCGGCGCGCTGGAGGGACTCCCCTTCCGCCCCCAGCTGCTGAGCTACGAGGGTCCCTTCGGGGTCGGCTACGCTATCGCCGCCTTCGAGGTGGAGGCCGGCCCCTCCAGCACCGAGGAGGAGGCGGAAGCCGAGATTCGCGGAGCCCATGCCCGATGCGTCCCCGCAAGGCAGGCTGATTCTGCGGCCTCACCGCACGATGGCGCGGCCATGATGTCGGAGGCCGACTCCGCATTTGACGGCAATACCCTCGAGACAGACGAGTGTCGCGACGAATACGCCACCTCGGCGACGATTGCGCCGGAGGGCGGCTTCATGGAGGAGCCCGCCGACAGCGCCCCACAGGACTGGTGGGACGCCGACGACGAGTCGCTGGCGAACGATGAGATCCTTTCCCTCGTGCTGGACCCCGAGGTAGACCCGCTCGTAGCCTTGGCCAGGCTGAGCGTCGAATCGATCGTGGGCACCGGTGAGGTGCTGGCGGTGCCGGAAGGATTGCCCGACGACATGGTCGGGCGGCGCGCCGGCGCTTTCGTGAGCCTGCACGAATTCGGCAATTTGCGCGGTTGCATCGGCACCATTGCCCCAGCGCGCCACAGCCTGGCCGAGGAGATCATCATGAACGGCGTGGCGGCAGCCACCGAGGACCCCCGCTTCGCGCCGGTGCGCCCGGCCGAACTCGACCACTTGTCCTACTCAGTGGGCGTGCTCGGCGAGCCGGAGCCGGTAGATTCGCCGGAACAGCTCGACCCGGCGCGCTACGGCGTCATCGTCACCCGCGGCTTCAAGCGCGGGCTGCTGCTGCCCGATCTGGAGAGCGTGGACACGGTGATGGACCAGATCGCCATCGCGAAGCAGAAAGCCGGCATAGCGCCGAACGAGGACGCGAAGCTCGAGCGTTTCGAAGTGGTGCGGCACACCCTGGGAGGCGACGCCCGCAACGAGTAACCGGCCCCCGGGCAGTCTCTTCCGCGGGCACACCCCCCGCCGCGCGGGCGCAGGCGCGCCCGCCCTATGCCTGCACGCCGTCCGTCAAGACGGTCTCGGCCTTATCGGGAGCGCCCTCTCCCTCCTCCGCCTCGGCAACCAGCCGTCGCAGCTCTTCCAGAAAGAGCCGCGCGGCGCGGGAGTGGGCCTGGCTGCGCTTCCACACGAGGTACACCCCCGCCGTGCGAGGCGGCTCCAAGGGCACGAAGGCGAGGCCCGACTCCGGCGAGGCGTCCACGATGCCGTCGAGGGCGAAGACGCAGCCGGCCCCCTCGCGCGCGAAACGGGCGGCGTTGTAGAGCAAGTCGTAGCGACCGGCGATGGCAAGCGCCGGGGCATCCACGCCCATCCAGGCCGCCAGCTCGCTGCGGGCGCCGGCGCGGTGGGGCACGATGAGCCACGCGGGGCGCACATCGGCCGGCGTGACCATCGGCGACGGCGCGGTCGTGGCCGCCGGGGCCGTGGTGACCCGCGACGTCGAACCCCTCACCGTCGTCGGCGGCGTCCCCGCCCGCCTCCTCAAGCGCATCGAGCCGGAAGTCAGATAGCCGCCACTTCCCAGCCGCACTCCACCATCAGCTGAACCGGCGTGAGCCTGCGAGCAGCCGCTTCCGCGAAGGCGTCTTCGTCGCGCGTCACGATGAGGTCGACGGCATCGGCCTCGGCGGCAGCCGCGATAATGCCGTCCTCGTAGTCGGGGCGCTCCAAATCCAGCGCCCGACGACATACCAGATCGTCGACGGCGACAACCCGGGCCAGTTCCAGCATACGCTCTACGGCACCGTAGGCGGCCTCGGCGCCCTGCAAGCGCTCGACAATATAGAAAACGTCCTTCAGCGTCGTGGCAGCCACGCACATCTCCTCATCACCGTCGATGCACTCGCAGAGCACCGCAAACGCGGGATCGTAGAACTCTTCACGTCCGAGAACGATGTCGAGCCAGATGTTCGTGTCGATGAGAACCCTCATGAAAGCGTCTCGTACTTGTCCATGAGCGATTGAAAGCGAAGATCGGCAAGTGCCTCGTCGGTCACCGCCTCGTCAGACGTCACACAGCGGGACAGCCCCTCCAACGCCGCGCGCTTGCGCCGCCGCTCGACCTCGGCACGACCGACTTCGGCGTCCAGAAGAAACGCCGGCACCTCTCTCGTTTGGGCCAGCTGACGCCAAAGCGCCCGGATAGCCTGAGACGTGGACAACCCGTGCTCGCGCAGAACCCCGTCGCCCCGCTCCTTCAGAGCTGCGTTCATACGAACATTGATGGTCGCCTGGGCGGTGTTCATGGCGCTCTCCTTCCGTTTCCGCTATTCTACCATTCTGCATTACCGTAATGCAATGATAGTTGACAAGCGATTTCACCAGGAGAGGAGAGTCGCTGGCCGCCGAAGCGGAGGGCAACCCTAGTACCAGTCGTGCTTCTCGTTGCGGTTGAGGGCGGCAATGGCGGCCATCTCCTCTTCCGTCAGCGCGAACTGGTAGAGCTGGGTATCTTCCTCGATATGGGCCGGGTTGCTCGAGCCCGGGATGGCGATGACGCCGCGCTGCAGGTCCCATCGCAGAATGACCTGGGGAATGGACACGTCGTGGGTCTGCGCGATGAACGCGAGCACCGGATCGCTCAGAAGCTCGTCGTTGCGCCCGCGACCGCCCAGCGGATACCAGGCCTGCACGGCGATGCCCTGGTCGTGGATGAAGGGCACCACGTCCGTATCCTGGTAATAGGGATGAATCTCGTTCTGCACGAGGGCCGGCTTCACCGGCACACGGGGCAAAAACGCGGTCAGCTCGTCCACGTAGTAGCACGAGAGCCCGATAGCCCGCAGCTTCCCCGCCGCCAGAGCACGCTCCATGGCGCGGTAAGCCTCCACGTCGCCTGTGCCCCTACAGCATGGCGACAAAGGCGTCCCAGCCGGCGTGGCCGCACTCGTCGTCCTTGAAGACGCCGGTGGCCTGGAGGATCTCGTAGTAGGCGGCATCGCACACCGGGCGCACGTCGGGCAGCTCGGCGGCCAAGCGCCCCGGCAAGATGGCGCGGCCCATGATCTCGATGAGACCGATGTTCTCCTTCTTAATGTGGAAGAGATGCTCCGGTACGTGGAAGAGGCCGTAAGGACGCTCCGGCGTGGTGCGGTTGTTGCGCAGCACGAGATCCATCACGTAGTCGCCGCCCTCACGCCACAGGATAGGGTTCACCGTGTTGTGGGGAATGACGGCCGCTGCCGGCGCTGCCGGCCTTTGACCGGCCCGGTCCGGAGCTTTCCCCGGGCTGCCCCCGCTTATGCCGCTCGGCGAGAAGGCGCGGATAGCGCAGGGCTCGAAGGAGAAGGAGCGCCAAGCATCCAGAACACGGCACGCCCCCTCGCGCAGAGAGGCACGATCAGTCGAGCGCAGGCGCACCACCGAGGCCGGCCAGTCCACGATGCCGGCCCGCACGTCCGCAAGCCCCGGCAATGCGAACGAGCGCACAAGAGGCGCCTTCATGAGGGGGAAGCGGTGGCCGCCGCCCTGGAGGTGGTCGTGGACCAGAAGAGAGCCGCCCACGATGGGCAAATCGGCATTCGACCCGATGAACCACTGCGGGTAGGCGTCGGCGAAGGCGAGCAGCCGGTCGATCGTCCCGTGGGTGATGGCCATGGGGCGGTGCACCGGCGCCGACACGATGAGGTGCTCGGGAAAATAACCGTAGGGCGAGAACCACCAGGCCCATTCCTCGCCGGCAAGCTCCACCGAGCGCACATCCCCGTCGCCGGCCCCGGTGCAGGCAAGGCTTCCGTCGGCGGCGCGCTGCCAGCAGAGGACGCACCCGTCCACGGCTCCCATCGCGCCGCCCGCTCCCCCACAGCCATGCGAGCCCTCAGGCACCGCGCCGTCCGCGGGCGCTTCGGCAGCCCGGGCAATGGTCCGCGGATCCTTCTCGGGCTTGGCCAGGTTGATGGTGACCTCCAACGGCCCCGCGGGCGAGTCGGCCACCCACGCGGGATTCTCCACCGCGCTCACGGCAGGCGCTCCGCCCGCACCCCGGACGCCCCCAGGGTCACCTCGCGGCAGGCATCGTAGCCGAGCAGCCCGTCCATGGCCCCCATGAAGCCATCGGCCTCCGCGCACGGCACGAACGCTAGTACTGAGCCGCCGAAGCCGCCGCCGTGGATGCGCCACGCCCCGCGCTCTCCGAGCAGGTGCGCCGCCAGGCTCTGGATGACCATGGCCGGCTGGCGCGCCTCGCTGCCAGGCTCGCGCAGCGAGACGTTCTGCAGGAACTGGGCCGACGAGGCGCCCGACAGGCGTACCTCGCGCAGGAAGAGCCCGAAGTCGCCGGCAGCCAATGCCGCGCGCTGGGCGTTCACCCGGGCCACCTCGTCGTAGTAGTGCAGCGCGCGCATGGCGCGGCGGTCCCCCAGCTCGGTGCGCACGCGCTGTAGCCGGGCCAGAAGCGTGTCCACCGGTGCATCGCCCAGGCGGGGCACGCCGAGCAGGTTGGCCACCATGCGCATGTCGGCGGGAATGGCGGCGAACTCGTCCTGGTGCAGCGAGTGGTCCTGCCGGCTGTCGATGAGCACGATACGGTAGCCCTCGGCAGCCGCATCGAGCGTCATCGGCTCCACCACAGGCACCTTCGGCGCGAAATCGATGGTCACCACGCCCCCGCAGGCGCAGGCCAGCTGATCCTGGGCGCCGCAGGGCTTGCCGAAGTAGCGCTGCTCGCACTCCACCGCCGCCAAAGCGACAGCCGCGGCATCAAGCGCAACATCACCGGAAGCAGCGGAGTCACCCGCCGGCGCGCCCGCATCTACCGCCGACACCGCGAACGGCCCCGGGCCGAACAGCCCCTCCAACGCCGCGCCCAGCATCACCTCGAAAGCGGCCGACGACGACAGCCCGCAGCCCGGCGGCACATCGGAGCAGGTCACGATGTCGAAGCCCCGCACCGCGCCGCCGCGGGCCTCGAACAGGGCCGCCATACCCCGCACCATCGCCGCAGACGAGAGCGCCTCCACTGGATGCGGGGCCGCCCATGACGGATCGGACAGGTCCACCTCGTCGGTGCCGAAACCCTCCATGACGGCGCGAATGCGCCCCAGGCCGTTCTCCGCCGCCAGTCCCCAGGTGCGCTCGCCGATGGCCGCCGAGATGACGCGGCCGCCCTGGTGGTCCACATGGTTGCCGGCCACCTCCACGCGCCCCGGCGCCGACGCCTCCACAAAGGAGGCCCCCTCCCGCGGTGCTCCGAAAATTTCCTCGAACAGACCGCGCAGATGCGCCCAACGCCCGGCGTCCGCCTCGTCAGCTATCGCTCGCACAACTCCCACGTTCGGCCTCCTTCAGCTTGTTCACACGGCGGTCGTAAGTCAGAATGCCGTTCACTTCCTCTTCCACATCCGACAGCTGGGTGTACACGAACGCGGTCAAGCCCGCGTCCTCCAAAGCCGCCGCCTCGTCCAGCATAGCCCGCACCGCCGCGCGCCACGCCACCACATCGTCGAAGCTGTCGTAGCCGTAGCTGCCCGCGAAGGCGCAGTGGCCCTCCACGCGAAACGCCGCACCGCCGAACTCCGAAATGGCGAACGCCCGGCTGCCTCGTTCCGCCGCATAACCGCGCAGCTTCGAGGGGTCATCGGGATACACCTTCAACGTGCGGAAGTAGTTGTGCACCGAGAGAAAGTCGCCGCAATGCTGGTCGTACCAGCCGCTGACCGCATCCACCGGACGCGTCGGGTCTGCCCGGCGCACCGCCTCGGCCGCCAGCTCGGCGTTGAACTGGCCCCAGCCCTCGTTGAACAGCACCCAGCAGGCAACCGACGGGTGGTTGCGCAGGTGATCCACCGTGGCCCGGCAACAGCGTCGCCACTGGTCGCGGTAGCGCTCGTCGCCAGCGCCCAGCTTCTGCTGGTGAGACGGCTCGCGATCGTCGTAGCTGTCCCAGCTGCCGCGCCACAGCGTAGGCCGAAAGCTCGTCTCCCACGTTCCGTAGGCGCCGCCGCCGCTTACCATATCCTGCCATACCAGCATGCCGAGCCGGTCGCAATGGTAGTACCAGCGATCGGCCTCTACCTTCAGATGCTTGCGCAGCATGTTGAAGCCGGCGTCCTTCATCGATTGGATATCGAAGACCATCGCCTCGTCGGAAGGCGCGGTCATAAGGCCGTCCGACCAGTACCCCTGATCGAGCACACCGCGCAAAAGCAGCGGCTCGCCGTTCAGAAAGAAGCGGCTGGTGCCGTGGGCATCGGCGCGCACCTCCACCGTGCGAAACGCCGTGTAGCTGTGCACCACATCGGTACCGAAGCGCAGGGTCAGATCGTACAGATGGGGGTGCTCGGGGCTCCACAGCCGAGGGTCGGGCACGTCCACCGACACCCGCACCCTGCGCAGCGGATCACCGTTCTCCCCGGCCGGCGGCCGAGCTGCCGTGGCCCCCTCCTCCACGGGAACCGACGCCGATGCCACCGGCGCCCCGTTCCCGTCGGTCACATACAAACGCAGCAAGCCCTCATCGCCTCGCACGTCCACATCGACGATCAGCCGACCTGCGGAAGCATCCGGTCGCAGCGCAAGCCCCTCGATACGGCGCGCCGGCACCACTTCCATCCACACCGGCTGCCAGATGCCGCTTTGGGCCGTATACCAAATGCCGCCGCGCTCCCGCTTCTGCTTGCCGCGCAGCTGCGTGCCCGCGTCGCTCGGATCGCGCACCGCCACGGCCACCACGATCTCGCTGCGCACGCCGGCGTCCAGCGCCGCCGCCCACTCCTCGTCGAGCGTGATGGCCTCCGTGATATCGAAGGCGAAGGGAAGGTACCCGCCCTCGTGCGTGCCGACGACGCGCCCGTTCACGCAGCAGGCGCAGGCGAAGTCCACCGCCTCGAAATGGAGCAGGCACCGCTCGCCCGGGCGCAGGCGGGGCCGCGGCACGCGGCGCACATACCAGAGCAGCTCGTCGGGAGCCAGCGCGCGCCTTACTCCCGAGAGCAACGACTCGGGCGAGAAGGGAACGAGAATGCGCCCGTCGCGCTCATCGGGCACCCGCACCGTCGGACAGGCGCCCACGGGCACAATGCAAAAATCCCACCAACCGTTCAACATCGTGAACCGCTCGCGGGCAAATTGGGGGCGCGGGTGCTCCTGGCGCACCGCTGCCGGATCGAGCGCCTCTCCCCATACCGTGAGCATGGAGCGCTCTTCGCCCAGATCGTGCTTGCGGGGAGCGCTGGCCAAAACGCGCTTGATATCCACGGGCACTCCTCTCGCATGGCTCGCGCGACGCACTGCGGCTTCGCCGTCTTTTCCCTACGAACCGATGATAGCCAAACGAGAGGCCGCCAAACCAACCGTAACCGATTCGCCACACCGAATCCGCTTCGGATTCCGCGCGCCGCTCGGAATTCCCCTGGTTCTAGGCAACCGCCTCCGCCTGCTCATCCAGACGCAGCATGCGCGAAACGACACCGATGAGCATCTCGTCGTCGGCATCGGGATGAGACCGCAGGTAGCTGACAAGCCCCACGATAAGCACGTAGAACGTCTCGTACAGATGGTCGGACTGCGGATCGTATTTGCTTGGCTCCACCATCGGATGCATGACCATGAACTCGGCGCCCTGGGCAGCGAAGCGGTTGAGGAAGTCGAGGTACAGTGCCGCGTTTTCCTGAGTGGACAGGGCCATGCGGAACGTGTTCTTCTCGAACAGGACCATGCGCATGATCTTCACCATGGAGTGAAGGGATTCGTCGGCCCGCTGCGCCGCTCGGCTCTCGTACCAGTGCTGCATGGCCTCAATGAAGTCGGTAATATACTGGTCGAGCACCGCCGAGGTTACTTCCTCTTTGTTCTGGAAGTAATGATAGAACAGCGAGCGCGTGACCCCGACGTGGTTGGTGATGTCCTGGATAGAGGTGTGGGCCAGGCCCTTCTCCTCGTACAGCTCCCGCGCCGCCACGACAATTTCGGCACTGCGCTTGGCCGTGTCGTTGCTGCGCAGAACCTCCCTCGCAGCGATGCCTCGCCGATTCTTTCGCGTCGATTGCATAGGACCTCCTCAGGACAGCACGGCGGTGGGACACCGATGGGGCTCGCGAGCGAGCGGGGAATGGAGCACGTGGTGCTTATGTGCCGGAAAGACTATACGACTGCACAAAAATATGACATCGCTGCGTAAGACCACTGTTACCTCCCCGTCATTAACTGTTAACAGACCGTGCAAAAGCGTCCATAGAGATCGATCCATCGCCGATCATTACCCTGTCACAACCCTGAACTGCCCTCCAGGAACGCCAGGGTAATGCCAGGGAAGCATCGGGAACTGGGGCATCTCGCCTCAATCGCCCCTCAGCGAACCGGAACGGCCCGAAAAGACGTACAATGGCATACGGCCCCGTTCCGCTCGAAGAAGATGAAGCCCTCCCCCGTTCGAGTCTGCTACTTGTGCAGGCATGTAAGGAGAATCCCCATGGCGAAAACGTTATCGAGAATCGTGCTGGGCCTTGCGATTGCGCTCTTCGCGATCGTGGGGGCCTATGCGGCCTATGTGGTCTTCACCTACGACCGCCTGGACGACAACTTGCCCCTCGCAGTAGACGGACCGGCCCAGACAGGAGAAGACGCGAACGACCCCATAGCCGTCGGCTCCGCGCTGACCCTCGCCTCGGCCAACCTGGGCTTCGGGGCCTACAACCGCGACTTCGATTTCTTCATGGACGGGGGCACCGGCTCGGTGGCCGCCAGCCCCGAGGTGGTGCGCGAGGACGTCGTCGGCACGGCCGAGGCCGTTCGAAAGACCGGCGCCGACTTCGCGCTATTCCAGGAGGTGGATGTCGACGGCACCCGCAGCCACCATGTGGACGAGTACGCCCTCTTGCGCAAGCAGCTCCCCGCCGATACGGCCGTTTTCTGCCAGAACTATGATTCCGCGTTTCTGGCCTGGCCCCTCTACGCGCCCCACGGTGCCAATCGCGCGGGCCTGGTCACATTCTCCGCCTTCCCCATTGCCGATGGCACGCGCTACCAGCTGCCCATCTCCGAGGGCTTCGGCAAGTTCCTCGATCTGGATCGGTGCTTCTCGCTGTGCCGCATCCCCACCGATGACGGCCGGGCGCTGTCCCTCATCAACGTGCATCTGTCGGCCTACGGCGCCGACGAGTCCATCATGGCGGCCCAACGCGCCAAGCTCTACGAGGTTATGGTGCGCGAGCGGGAGGCCGGCAACTACGTCATCGCTGGAGGCGATTTCAACCACGACATGATCGGTGTGTCGGGCGAGGTGTACGGCAACGAGGTGCAGGCGGTAGAGAGCTGGGCGAAGCCCTACGACTTCGACGGCGTGCCCGCCGGGTTCACCGTGGCCGCCAAGGCGAAACTGGACGAGGTAGGCATCGAGGCCTTCGCCGACGCCGCCACCTGCCGCGATGCGGGCCGCCCCTACGACGGCACCAACGACCGCTGGATCATGGACACCTTCATCTACTCTGACAACGTGACCTGCATCGATTACGCCACCGTGGACTTGGATTTCGCCTATTCCGACCACAATCCCGTGAAACTCACCTTCGAACTCGGCACCGCATCGTCCTGAGGCACCCCCGCGATAGCCGCAACCTGAAAGAGAGGCCCCATGACCTGGATTGACAAAGCCCGCGCGAAATATCCCCTCCCCGTAGAAGAGGAGGGACTGCTCGTAAACGTCGTGCTTGCCTCGGTGCTGCTCACCCTGCTGGCGGCCATGGCGTGCTCCATGATGCTCTCCGTGCTGCAGGGGGCAAATCTGTGGGACGCCCTTACCTTCAGCTGGGCCGCCGGTATCGCCGATGCCCTGAAGGTGGGCTGGCCCTGGTCGCTGGCGCTGGGAGCCGGACTTGGCGCGGTGCTGCTGGCCGTAAATGCCCTGGGAGAACGTGCGATCCTGCACGGCCCCCGCGACGAGTGGCGCGAATCCCTGCTCGAGATGCGCGAGGGCTTGAACGGCGAGCTGCCCCGGGTGGCGGCTTGGAAAACGCCTTTGCTGATGTTGGCCGTGGCGGCCGTGGAAGAGACGGGGTTTCGCTATGCGGTCATCGGCGTGGTCATGGTCGTGGCCGAGCCTGCCGTAGGGTTTCTGCCCGCCGCCGTGGTGGCCGTCGGCGCCTCGGCGGCTGTGTTCGCCGTCATGCACTTCCAATACCGCGGCTACGCCACCGTGCTTGTGGGCGTGCTGGGACTGCTGCTCGGCATCGCCTACATTGCCACCGGGGCGCTTCTCGCCGTCATCGTTGCCCACTGGATCTACGACGCGGGCGTTGTCTTCAACGAGGCCCGCAAAATGACGCGCGACCCCCACTACTTCCCCGATGGGAACGCCCCCGAGAACGCCGTCGAGGAAGAACTCCAGCGGGCGACGTCTGGGGAATAGAACCGGCCCGCAGCCTCTGCCGGGCGTACGGGCCAGCAGTTCCGCCGCGAGCCTACTTCACCAGCATGCCGACGGCCACCTCGTCGGCAGTCTTGTCGCCCTCCAAGGTGCGCAGAAGCTGGATGCCGAAGGGAAGGGCGGTGCCGGGGCCGGTAGCGGTGATGAGGTTCTCATCCACGAAGACGTCGGCGGCAGCCTGGTACACGTCGGCCGGCCAGCCCTCCTCGCAGCTCGGGTAGCAAGTGGCTTTGCGGCCGTTCAGCAGGCCAGCGCGGGCCAGCAGCATGGGGCCGGCGCAGATGGCGGCCACGGACTCCCCCGCTTCCATGCGGCGCGTCAGCTCGGCCATGACCCGGGCGCTCTTTCCCAGGTTATCCACACCCACCGAGCCGCCGGGCACCACAGCCATGGCGAAGCCCGTCAGGTCAAGGGCGGAAAGCGGCGCATCGGCCACAAGCGTCACCCCGTGGGCCGCGCGAATCGCCAGATCGTCCTTGATGCTCGCGAGCACCACCTCCACCCCGCCGCGACGGAGCACATCCGTGGGCGCCACCACTTCCAACGGCTCGCAACCATCGGCCAGAAACACCACTACGCTCTTGCTCATAGGGACCTTCCTTCCCGGAACTTTCGACACATGGTTCCTATTGTACGCCAAGGAGAGCTCCGCCCTCGACGCAGCTGTTGATACCGAGATGCAGAGGCGTTTGGTTCCCTTGAGGCGATTTTTGCGCAGTAAGCGCCGCGAGATAGACATCCGCGTTTCGCAGATCGCTCGCAACGCCCCTCGACGTTGCTGATGGCGTAGGGGTACAGTCACGTTTTCCCAGTTCAAACGATTTTCAACATCATCGTGCCGGCTTTTGCCCACCTCCCGGCAACAATCGCAGTCCAATGGCAATCTACTTCGCGGCGTTTGCTGCGCAAAAACGACGGTTTCAGAAACACGACCGACTCGATGAGGGCAGCAGCTACAATAGACGGCAACGGGAGAGGAGCGGGATGTTCGAAAGCGCACGAAAATTGACACCTTTACGGCAACTCGGATGGGGTTTTCTGCTCGCCTGGGTGTTCTGCGTGTTCTATACCAATGCCACCGGAGAGGTAGGAGGCGAGGCGACGGGCTCGCCGACCTTCGCCGAGAGCCTCTTCTATGCCGCATTTCCCCTGGCAGCGTCGGTCATCACCCTCGTTGCCATCGTCATCGCCGAGCCCCGTATCGGCGCACCGACCGATCACCGCCCCCTCGTGATAGCCGCCCCCGTGCTAACCGCCGCGAGCACGCCGCTCATGTTTACCACCGTTGCCGATCCGGTAGCCCACGCCGCGCTCTTCGCCATCGGCTCGATCGCCACAGGTGTCGGCAGCGCCCTTCTATGGGTGATGTGGGGCGAGTACTACGCTGTTGTCCCCCGCGAGGAATCGGAGATGCTCGCCCCCGCTTCCGCCGTCTCAGCAGCGCTCGTCGTTCTTTTGGTGTCAGCCATGGACGGCTGGGTGGCCGTCGCTGTGGCCACGGCGCTTCCCCTGCTGTCGGGCCTCTGCTTTCGCCTCGTATGGACTCCCGAAGCCCACCGAGTCGAGCGCGCTTTGGCCAAGCACGGCAGAACGGGGCACGACGCGACCCATCGCCCCCTGGCGGGCCTCGGCCGCACAGGCTTCGGCATTCTCACGGTATTCGCCATCGTCAGCATCGCCGGCATGGGCCAGACGCATTGGCTGGAAGGCGCACCGCTTCAAGCCATCCTGCTCTTCAGCACCCTTATGATGGCCGTGGTGGCGCTCATGGCCGTGTCGGGCCCGCGTCGCATGTCCCTGTTCTTCCTCTACCGCTGGATGTGCCCCACCCTCGTCATCGGATTCGCCGCCGTCATCCTGTTCGGCAGCGGAGGGGGCATCGCGACCGTGGCTGCCTCGCTCGGCGGCCGCTTCACCTTCTGCCTCATCGCGCAGATCTACTTCGCGAACTATGCCGCCGCCGGGCGCGCCACCCCCGCCCAGGCATCGAGCCTCGGGTGGCTGTTCGTACACGCCGGCGACCTTCTCGGGGTAGTGGCCTGGATTGCCTTGGGGCCGTGGGTCGCTGCCGATCCTGCGGCCATCCTGTGGATCAGCACCGTGAGCATTGTCGTTCTCGTCGTCGTCACCATGATAGTCATGGGCGATACGGCGACCTTTTTGCGCGTGCCCGAGCGCGATGCTATCGAGGCCGTTACCAGCGGCAAGACCGGCGCTATCGTCGGCACCGATAGCGAGGCCGGCACCGACGCCGTCCGCACTGGCGCCAACGCGCGCTGCAGCAACGACACTCCCCTTTACCCCGACGGGACCGGCAGACGCTCGGAAGTCGTCGCCACGGAGCCCGCGCCAAATCCCGCGAACGAGTCCGCCATCGAGGCCAACCTCGAGGCGCGCATCGCCGCACTTGCCGCGGAACATCGGCTCACGCCGCGCGAAACCGAGGTGTTCGCACTGCTCTCCCGGGGTCGCTCCATTCCCTACATTCGCGACGAGCTCATCATCAGCCGCGAGACCGCGGCCACCCACGCCAAGCACATCTACGCGAAGCTCGGCGTGCATTCCCGCCAAGAGCTCATCGACCTCGTGCAGCGCTAGATTGCACCGAAATCGACGGTTTTCGTAGTCCAGAACCGCAGCCATAGGTATGTCCAAGTCTCTCACCTGCGAAAACAGGCATCGCCTATATCCTCGATCGCCGCAAACGACGCGGCGAGACTACGAAAACCGTCGATTTCTGCTCATTTTGCCTACCTCCCTGCACGCAACAGGCCCCGAAAGGTCGCCGCGCCGCCGCGCACGGGCCTGCGACTCGCGCCCCGCGCCAAGCAAAGGGCTCCCCCGAGGGGGAGCCCGAAACGGTCGCCTGCTTGAGGGAGGGATGGCAGGCTCGGGAAGCGCGTTTCTCCTCGCTCGCGGCCTACGCCACGCCGAGGGCGTGCTTGGCGGCAATGCGGGCAAAGGTGGCGGTACGACCCGCATTGATGCCCGTGAAGTTAGACGGGTAGTTGTGCGGGTAGAAACCGCCCTGGTCGTTGCCGCACACGTAGAGGCCCTCGATGGGCGTGCCGTCGGCGCGCAGCGGCTGGGAGTTCACATCGGTGTTCACGCCGTGGATGGTCACCAGCAGCGCGCCGGCGATGCGGGCGGCGTAGAAGGGCGCGGCCTCCACGTCGGACAGACGGTAGGCAGGCTTGCCGAAATCGACGTCCTCGCCTGCGGCGGCCAGCTCGTTGTAGCGGGCCACGGCGGCCAGGAACGTCGCCTTCTGGTCGGTGTCGAACTCCATGAGATCGGCCAGCTCCTCCAACGTGTCGGCCTTCTTCAGCGAGCCGTTCTCCAGGCGGGGCTCAAGCCAGAAGGAATCCAGGTGCTCCTTGGTGAGCGCCTCGCAGTCGTACACGTCGGCGTTGAAGGCCGTGCCCGAGGGCGCCGGGTACAGACGCGAGCAACCGCAGGTGTCGAACTGGGCGATGTCGTCCCAGTAGTTGCCATCCCACACGATCCAGCTGTAGTGCTTGGGCTGGGCCGAGCCGAGCGCGTAGCTCATGGGATAGCACTGGTCCTCGTTCATGAAGCGCTCGCCGTTCACATTCACGTGCAGGAAGGGCTGGCTGCCGGGCAGGAAGATGTCGCCGCCCATGCGCGAGCCGTCGAACTCGTAGCCGTCGGGCAGGATGGCGCGGTTCCACACCATGCAGGCGCCGCCGTTCTCCAGCTCGGCGCCGGCCCACATCGCCATGCGGATGCCGTCGCCCTCCTCGGTGACGGAGCTATTCAGCGCGCACCACATGGAGTTGCCCGGGCACAGCTCGTCGAGCATCTCGATGTTGGCGCCGTAGCCGCCCGTGGAGATGATAACGCCCTTGGCGGCGTTCACCTGCACGAAGCCGTTCTCGCTCTCGGCGATGACGCCGGTCACGCGGCCCGACTCGTCCTGCACGAGCATCTTCGCCGGGGTCATGAAGCGGATCTCGCCGCCGAGCTCCTGGGTGAACACGTCGCTCATCACCGTCAGGTGCGCGTAGGCGTTGTAGTTTGGACCGTCGGGATTGTACTCGCCCATGCAGGGGTTGTAGCACATGGCCGGGTAGTAGGCGTGCGGATCGTCGGGGCAGTGCCACTCGAAGGGGAAGAGCATGCCCTTGGGCTCCAGCGTCTCCTTCATCCACTCGATCATCTCGCCGGACTTCTCGGCCCAGGTCTTGTACAGCACCATGCTGACATCGCCCGCCTGGGTCGTGGAGGCATGGTTGAGAAGCGTGGGCACGTCCTCGTGATGGTCGGGCTCGAGCGCCGAGTTCAGCGCACCGATGGCCTCGCGGGCCGCAGCGATCTCGCCGGCCTTCTCCAGCACGATCACCTTGGCGCCGTTCTGGGCAGCGGTGGTGGCGGCCACCAGGCCGCCGTTGCCCGCGCCGATGACGACGATGTCGGCATCCACCGTCTCGGCGATGTCGGCGGGCATCTCGGGCTTGTCACGCCAGGACGAGGCGCCCTCGCCGGTGTCGGCGGTCTTCGTGCCGCCCTCGGCCGCCGGCGTGGGCGCACAGGCCGTAAGTCCCATGGCCGCCAGGGCGCCGGCAGCGGCCGCGCCCGTCAGAAATCCACGGCGAGAGAGATTGGTTTCCATAGCAGATCCTCCTTGGTATCGGTTCCGTCCGGCCCTCCCTAATCGAACCGAACGAAACGCAGCCTACCCGAGGATCCACCTCGGGGTCATCGCCCGCATTCGGGTATTTACCCTCATGCAACCTGGGGAAACGCGAAATATACCCGAGAATGGGTGAGATGGTTCAACTCGACTGAAGCGCTATCTAGCCCAGCAGCTGGGCGGCGCGGGCGCAGATGAACGAGCTCAGCACGGCGAGGCGCTTCTCGCTTATGCACTTGCCCTCGGGGCGAAGGAACCGGTACTCCTCGATGAAGCCGCCGCCGTCGAAGGAGAAGTCCGCCAGCGCTTCCACCTGAGCTCGCTGGACATCCCCCATCATGGCCCTCCCCTGCCAGTCCAGCGTCGCATCCATGATGCCTGGGGCATCTGCGAGGCGTGCCTGCAAATCAGGCACAATCAGCTGTTCGTCGAAATCCCGCGAGAACAGCGAGACGTTGTGGTCGAACAGCGGCGCCGTGCCGAGGATCTCGCCGGTTCGGTTGTCCCGCAGCACGCCGAAATTGCCGCTATGGCGATCGGTGTTGGCGATAATCGAATCGAACACTGCCATGGATTTGAAGTGCTCGACCGCCTCGTCCCCGAGCTCGGCAAAGTAGGCCAGGGTCAGCTCAAAATCGCACAGCTGGGCGAGGTCGGAGGGAAGGCACAACTCAAAGGGCACGAAAGCCGTATCGCGGTCATTGAACAACTCGCAGGTGGAGCAGAGCTTCCCCTGCCATTCGGCGAGTTGGTAGGGCACCGCGTCAACGCCGGCCGCGCAAGCCACCTGCCAGGCCAGCTGCTCCGAATAGGGCTCGCGGCCGTAATTGGGCGCCGCTGCGGCAGACCCCGCCTTGTAGAGCACCAGCTTGCCGCCCACCTGGCGCCAGGTTTTGGGGAAGGCACCAGACGGCGTGAGGTCGGAAGGACGCCCCGTGCCCACCACGCCGTGTGGGATAGCCCCCGTGTAGGCGATGATCTGAAGCACCTCGTCGAAGGTGTTGTCGAATAAGTTGTACTCCCCATAGGGAATGTCGTCGTCGGCCGGAACGATAGAGTAGGCGTCGTTCACCGATACGCCGCGCGATAGGTCAATGATGCCCTTGGTGTCGGAGGGCGCCAGACCATAGGGCCGCAGCACCTCTTCCAAATAGGTGCGTCCCTTCGGGATGCGACGGCTCTCCAAAAAGCGGGCCAGCTCCACGTCGCTTTGCACTTGGCCAAGATTGAGGGGCAGCAGATGCACGGCCGAAGAATCGACCTCGAGGCAGCTCGCCCGAAACCCCGTGAGCGTCGGCTCGAACTGGAACTGCGCCAAAGCCCGATCGTATAGTTTCAGTTGGTATGTCTGCCTCTGCGCCATGGGAGGATTCTACCATAGGGCAGAGGCAGTAAGCCCATGCGCCTTGGGCGCCCCCTAGCAGCCGAAGAGCTCCTCGGCGGCCTCCATGCGCTCGGAGATGGGCACGCCGAAGGGGCAGCGCGGCTCGCACTGGCCGCAGCCGATGCAGGCCCCGGCGGTGACGTCCATGGCCTCGTAGTGGGCCTGCACCGACGCGGGCACGGAAGCCGCGCCGCCCCCGACGGCCATCTCGGCCAGGTCGTAGAACTTGTTCGCGAGCGCGATGTTGATGCCCACCGCGCACGGGGCGCAGTGGCCGCAGTAGGTGCACTGGCCCATATAGGCGTGCTTCGGGGCGCCGGCCAGCACGCTGGCGTAATCGCGCTCGGCCGCCGTGGCGCCCTCGTAGCCCAGAGCCTCGTCCAGCTGCTCCACGGTTTCCACGCCCACCATGACGCTGGCCACGGCGGGGCGCGTGAGCGCGTAGTGGATGCACTGCACCGGTGTGAGCGCCACCCCGAAGGGCGACGCATCGGCCGAAAGCAACCGCCCGCCTGCATAGCCCTTCATCACCGTGATGGCGGTACCGGTCGCCTCGGCCCGAGCGTACAGGCGGGCACGTACCGGCTCGATGCCGTCGCCGGCCACGTTCTCGTAGTCGCCGAACAGGTCATCCAAGTTCTCCGAGGCGGGCATCATGTCGAAAGCCGGGTTGAGCGAGAACATGACGACCTCAATCTCCGGCTCGTCCACCGCAAGCAGCGCCACCTCAGGGTTGTGGGTGGAAAGGCCGATGTGGCGAATGCGGCCCTCGGCCAAAAGCTCGCGCATGTAGGCGATGAAGTCGCCGGCCATGATAGAGCGGAACTCGTCGCAGGCATCCACGTAGTGGATCATACCGATCTCCACATGATCGGTGCGCAGCCGCGCGAGCAGGTCGTCGAAGGCGGGACGCACCAGCGCCATATCGCGGGTGCGCACGTACTGGCCGTCCTGCCAGGTGCTGCCCACGTGCCCCTGGACGATCCACTCCTCGCGCGCAGGCGCGAGCGCCTCGCCCAGCGCCGAGCGCACGGCCGGGTCGCTCATCCAGCAGTCGACGATGTTTATGCCCGCCGCCGCGCCCCGGGCGGCCATGGCGTTCACCTCGGCCTGCTCCATCTTGCCGATCCACTCGGCGCCGAACCCGATGACGCTCGCCTGCAATCCCGTGCGGCCCAGCTTGCGGTATTCCATGGTGCTCCTCTCGCCCCTTGTCTCGTTGCGGCCATTCAATCACTTGAAGCGAACTCCAGGTCAACGATTATAGCGTGAAGCCCTTCTGCATTATCGGTCGTTGACGCGCCGCCAGGGGCCGACGGGCGTACACTGGCCCCAAGGATCGGCGCCGTCCCGCGCCCGCCAACGACAAGGAGATGCCATGCTGAACCATTTCTGCAAGCAACCGCTCTGGGAGTGCACCCGCACCCTGGCCGCCGTGGCCCAGGGCCAGGCGCCAGCCGACACCGTTATCACCAACGCACGACTCGTGAACGTGTGCACCGCCGAGATTCAGGACGACATCGCCGTGGCCATCGCCTGCGGGCGCATCGCCTACGTGGGACCGAGCGCCGACCACTGCATCGGCGCGGACACCCTCGTGATCGAGGCCGCCGGCCAGGTGATTGCTCCCGGTTTCCTCGATGGGCACATCCATGTGGAGTCCTCCATGCTCGGCGCCGGCGAGTACGCCCGGGCCGTGGTGCCCCATGGCACCGTGGGCATCTACTGGGACCCCCACGAGGTGTGCAACGTGCTGGGGCTTGAAGGCGTGAAGGTGATGATGGACGATGCCGCCCGCACGCCCCTGAAGGCCATGGTCACCACGCCCTCCTGCGTCCCGGCCGTGCCCGGCTTCGAGGACACCGGCTCCTTCGTGGGGCCCGAGGAGATCGCCGAGTCCATGACCTGGGACGGGGTGGTGGGCCTCGGCGAGATGATGAACTTCCCCGGCGTGCTGGCCGGCGCCGACCACGCCCACGGCGAGCTGGCCGAGACGCTCGCGGCCGACAAGGTCATCACGGGCCACTACTCCATCCCCGAGACCGACCAGGGACTGAACGCCTACATTGCCTGCGGCGTGCGCTGCTGCCACGAGTCCACCCGGGCCGAGGACGTGCTCGCCAAGATGCGCCTCGGGCAGTACGCCCAGCTGCGCTACGGCTCGGCCTGGCTCGACCTGCCCCAGCTGGCCGCCGCCATCACCGAGACCGGCATCGACACCCGCTTCGCGAACCTCATCTCCGACGACACCCACCCCCACACCCTGGTGGCCGAGGGGCACCTCGACTACATCCTGCGCATGGCCGTGAGCCTGGGCATCCCCGTCGTGGCCGCCATCCAGATGATGACCATCAACACCGCCACCTGCTTCCGCATGGAGCACGAGCTGGGCTCCATCACCCCGGGCAAGTGCGCCGACATCGTGTTTCTGGACAACCTGGAAGATTTGAACGTCGTGCGCACCATGATCGACGGCGACGTGGTGGCCGAGAACGGACAGATCACCTTCGATCTGGCGCCCTTCGACTACCCGGACTGGGTCACCCACTCCATGCACCTGGGGCGCACCATCACCCCAGACACTTTCCGCGTGGAAGCGCCCGCCGGCGCCTCCGACGGCGATGCCGTCACCGTGCGGGCCATCGAGCTTCTGCCTGGATCGGTGCCCGACCGCGAGGCCTCCGTGGCCCTCGCCGTGCGCGACGGGGCCCTGGAAAGCGACCTGGACCAGGACGTGCTGAAGACCTTCGTCTTCGAGCGCCACCACGAGACGGGCACCTACGGCGTGGGCTTCACCAAGGGCTTCGGCATCAAGCGGGGTGCGATGGCCTCCACCGTGGCCCACGATGCCCACAACCTGCTCGTGGTGGGCACCAACGACGAGGACATGGCCCTGGCGGCCAACACGCTCGCCGAGGTGGGAGGCGGCATGGTCGTGGCGGCCGACGGCGAGGTGCTCGGACTCGTGGAGCTGCCCATCGCCGGGCTCATGGACGCCCTGACCGCCGAGGAGATGAGCGCGAAGGTGCACCACCTGGAGGACACCTGGGCCGAGATCGGCTGCACCATGCCCTCCCCCTTCATGACCATGGCCCTCATTCCGCTCGCCTGCCTGCCCGAGCTGCGCCTCACCAACCGCGGCCTGGTGGATTGCACCACCTTCCAGTTCACCGATTTGGTGGTGGACGGGGAAGCCGAGTAGGAACGCGGAGCACGAGACGCGCCCGAGACCCCGACGACGGGGCCGGACCCCATCACCTCCCCTCGTCAGGACGAGTCCACGGCGTCGTCGCACCCGTCGCCCCATCCTGCATCGCCGAACCCGTCGGCGCAAGCGCGACCGTGCCCCCCCCCGACGCATCCCCGCCGCTGCGCCCGGGGCCATCGGAGCATCCCATGGCCCCGGGCGCCCTTCCACGCTTCGCCGGCGCTGCTTGGCCGATGCAAGACGAGCTCTCCTTGCTCGCGGTGGTATGTTCGTATCCGAGAAAACAACCAGGGAGGAACCTCAGTGATCATCGGCATTACCACCACGCTCAACGAGGCCGACGGCTTTCAGCGCGTGAACGTAGAGTACATCAACCGCGTGGCGGCCACAGGCGCCGCACCGGTGCTGCTCACGCCCGTGCGCGGCGGAGCCGAGGCAAACCGCGTCCTGGCGCAGCAGGTCATCGATACGGTGGATGCGCTCGTCATCACCGGCGGCGGCGATGTGCACCCCCGCTACTACGTGCCCGATCCGGCCAAGAACCGCGATGCCCTGAACATGGACGACGTGGCAGCCCTCGGCTGCGGCTCGGCGTCCCATTGCCGTTCCACGGGCGCACCCGTGCCCTTCTGCGGCCACAACGCATCTGACGAGGCCTTCCGCCAGGCCATGGGCGGCCCTCCGGGCCCCGACGAGGTGACCACCTTGGACGGCCGCAACGTGCTCACCGACCCGGAGCGACCGGCGGTGCCCTGCCTGTCCGATCTGCTCGCCGTCAGCGAGGATCGCGATGGCTTCGAGCTGGAGCTGGCCCGTCTGGCCCACGAGCGGCGTATTCCGTGCCTCGGCATCTGCCGCGGCATGCAGGTGATGAACGTGGCCTTGGGCGGCAGTCTCTACCGCGACCTGTACAACTGCGGCGTCACCGAGCGGGGCCACCGCCAGGAACCGCCCTACGACCGCACCACCGACACCGTCGCCATTGCCGCGGGCAGCCTGCTTGCCACCGTGCTCGGTGCCGCGGGGGCCTTCGACGTGAACTCCATGCACCACCAGGGCATCGACCATGTAGCTGCGGGCCTTTTGGTGTCCGCGCGCTCGGGCGACCGGGTGGTGGAGGCGGTGGAAGATCCGCACCTGCCCTTCTACCTGGGCGTGCAGTGGCATCCCGAGTACTTAGACCGGTGCCGCGGCCTCTTCAACGCCCTGGCCGCCGCCGGCGAGCGCTTCGCGGCCCAGCGGAAAGCAACGGTTTCGCAAGGCTAGAAGCGCCGCCGCTGCCCCTTCCCCGCCCGTGCGTTAAGCTGAGCATATTGAACGGCGTCAAACGAGCGGGCGGAAGATGTCATGACAACCCACGAATGCGATAGACCGCCCCTTCTCTTCCCCGAACCTTTGCGGGAAGGGGTCATCCTGGCACGGCCGAACCGCTTCATCATGGACGTGGACCTCGGCGAAGGCGCCCCCGCGCGCTGCCACTGCCCGGCGGTCTCGCGCATCGGCGACCTGGATCTGGCAGGACGGCCCTGCCTGGTATCTGATTCCCACAACCCCCGGCGCAAGCTGCCCCTCACCGTGGAGGCCTTCTCGCTGCAGCAACCCGACGCGGCCGAGAAGCAATGGATCGGCATCAACCAGAACGCCTCGAACCGCTACGTGGAGCATTTCCTTCGCGAAGGTGCCTTCAAGGCCATCACCGGGCCCGTGGGCCAGCTGCGCCGCGAGGTGCCTTTGGGCTCCTCGCGCCTCGACTTCCTCGTGAACGAGAACCAGTACCTGGAAGTGAAGACGCCCCTCGTGCAGATACAGACCGCTATTCCGCCTTGGGTGCCCACGGTGCCCCCGGCTCCCTTCGACTCCACCGAGCGCGTCCAGCGCCATCTGCGGGAACTGGCCGCGTCCCTCCAGCACAACGAGCGGGCCGTCATCTTGTACTGCCTCTACTACGAGAACGACGGCTTCCGCTACTACCACGGCACCACCTACGAGGAGATGCTCGCCTGCGTGGACGAGGCGCGCACCGCCGGCGTGGAGCTCTGGCAGGCCGACTTCGCCATCACGCCCGAGGCTGTGGCTCTTACCGACTACCACCCGCTGGAAGAGTGGTAGCGAACGCCGAGCCGGGAGCCCCAACCGATAGCGAGCCCACGCCACAAGAAAAGGAGCGGCCTTGCGACCGCCCCTGCATCATCGGGTATGCCCGGAACCCCTAAGCCTCCTCGGCCACCTCCAGGACCTCTTCCTCGAAGCCCGCATGATCGGGCTCGTAGCCGCGGTTATACGGCACGAGGAAGATGAACACAAGCGAGCTCAGCAACAGGAAGAACGGGTAGAACAGAAACGGCATGATCTGGAACGCCGACACATTGAAGCCGAGCTCGGCGCAGGCGGAGATGGCCACGAGCATCTGGGCGCCATAGGGAATCACTCCCTGGAACACGCAGGAGAAAGTATCCAAGATGGATGCGGTCTTGCGCCGGGAGATGTCGTAGGTCTCGGCCATCTCGTGGGCGATGGGGTTCGCCATCACGATGGCCACGGTGTTGTTGGCCGTGGCGATGTCCATGGCGCCCACGAGCAGACCCATGCCCAGCTGGCCGCCCTTGCGCCCCTTGAACACGCGCTTGATGCCGGCGAGCAGGGCCACGAAACCGCCGTTCTCGCGAATAAGCGCGCAGATGGCGCTCACCAACACGGCCACCATGGTAGTCTCGAACATGCCGGCCGCTCCCGTGCCCATGTTCCCCAAAAGATCGGTGGCCGCCACCGCGCCCTCGGCCACCACGATGATGGAACCGGACAGGATGCCCAGTAGCAGCACGACGAACACGTTGATGCCCAGAATGCCGCCCACCAGCACGATGAGGTACGGAACGAGCTCGATGAGGTTGTAGTCGTTGTGCACCGTGCCCGAGATGTTGGATCCCAGGGACAGCGCCAAGATGAGCACAAGGGTCACGATGGCCGCGGGCAGGGCGATCTTGAAGTTCTCGCGGAACTTGTCCTTCATCTGGCAGCCCTGGCCCTGGCAGGCGGCGATGGTGGTGTCGGAGATGAACGACAGGTTATCGCCGAACATGGCGCCGCCCATGACCGAGCCCACGCACAGAGGCAGGCTGAAGCCGGAGGCAGCCGACACGGCCACGGCAATGGGGGTGATGAGCGTGATGGTACCCACCGAGGTGCCCATGGAGATGGACACGAAGCAGCTGACCACGAACAGCACGGCCACGGAGAACTCCGCCGGAATGATGGACAGCATGAGGTAGGCCACCGACTCGGCCGAATCGCGCCCCACGGTGCCCACGAACACGCCGGCGGCCATGAAGATGAGGATCATGGTGACGATGGTCTTATCGCCGATGCCACGGCCCATAACCACCAGCTTGTCATCGAAGGGCAGCTTGCGGTTCTGGAAGCAGGCCACCAACAGCGCAATAAGGAAGATCACCACGATGGGGATGTTGTAGAACCCCATGGAGATGCCCATGCCGTACTCGAACAGAACGCCGAGCCCCAAATACAGCACGAGGAACACCCCGATAGGCAGCAGCGCCGCCACATTTCCCTTTTTCACGTCGAACTTCACCTTCTTCGTCTCTGAAAAAACAGCCCGCCTATAGTACACCACAAAAACCGCTGCCGATGCGTCATCTTCTTCGCGCGGGCCTTACTTATAATAGATGGTGAGACATCGCCCCGTCAGAACGGACATTCTATGGACAACCCAGCCGAAAACCGCGTCGAGGAAGGCGCCTGCGAGACCTCCGATGACATCGCCACCGAGGCTTCCGAGCGCGGCGCCTGCGCGGACGCCGACAATCCCGTCGCACCCATCGACCCCTTCGAGCCGGGTTCCCTCGGTTGGCTTCTGCCCTGGGCGGAAACCGGCGAGGGCAACGTGCTCACCCCCGACGAGGCCCTGGAAGTGTTCCTAGAGTGGGTGGAGGCCCGGGGCATGAAGCTGTGGCCCCACCAGGAGGACGCGCTCATGGACCTGGCCGTGGGCGATTCGGTGATTCTGGGCACGCCCACGGGCTCGGGCAAGTCCATGGTGGCGCTCGGACTGTGCTTCATGGCCGTGGCCACGGGGCGCACTGCCTATTACACGGCCCCCATCAAGGCGCTCGTGTCCGAGAAGTTCTTCGACATGGTGGACGTGCTCGGCCGCGAGAACGTGGGCATGATCACGGGAGATTCCACCATCAACACCGAGGCGCCGGTCATCTGCTGCACGGCGGAGATCCTCGCGAACCAGGCTCTGCGCGAGGGCGCCGCGTCGAAGGTGGCCTGCGTGGTGATGGACGAGTTCCACTTCTTCGCCGACCCCGACCGCGGCTGGGCCTGGCAGGTGCCGCTGCTCACCCTGACAAACGCACAGTTCCTGCTCATGAGCGCCACGCTCGGCGACGTGACCGACATCGCCGCCCTCGTGGAGGAGCGCACCGCACGCCCCGTCGACCTTGTCACCGACGCGCCGCGGCCCGTACCGCTGTCCTACGACTACACCTTGGAGACGCTCGAGGCGACCGTGGAGCTGGGCCTGCGCGCCGGCGAGGCGCCGATGTACATCGTGCACTTCTCCCAGGACGAGGCGCTGAAGAACGCCCGCGCGCTCGCGAGCTACGGGGTAGCCGACAAGGAGCAGCGCGAGGCGGTGAAGGCGGCCATGAAGGGCACGAAGTTCACCACGCCCTTCGGCAAGATCCTCCAACGGCTTCTGGCCGCCGGCGTGGGCGTGCACCACGCGGGCATGCTGCCGCGCTACCGGCTGCTCGTGGAACGTCTGGCCCAGCAGGGGCTGCTACCGGTCATCTGCGGCACCGATACCCTCGGCGTGGGCATCAACGTGCCCATCCACACGGTGGTGCTCACCCAGCTCACCAAGTTCGATGGCACCAAGATGCGCCGCCTGCGCTCGCGCGAGTTCCACCAGATCGTAGGCCGTGCGGGACGGTCGGGCTTCGACACCGAGGGCATGGTGGTGGCGCTCGCTCCCGAGCACGAGATCGAGAACCACAAGGCCTTGCTGAAAGCCGGCGACGACCCGAAGAAGCAGCGCCGCGTGAAGAAGAAGCAGCCGCCCGAGGGCTTCGTCAGCTGGAACAAGCAGACCTTCGAGCACCTCATCGAGAAGCCGCCCGAGAAGCTGAACCCCCGCATGCGCATCACCCATTCCATGGTGCTGTCGGTGGTGAGCCGCGGGGGCGACGCGTGGGCCAACGTGCACCAGCTCATCGCCGATTCGGCCCAGTCCCCCGAGGAGAAGATCAAGCTGAACGCGCGGGCCGACGAGATCTTCCACACGCTGCTGGAAGCCGGCGTGGTGGTGCGCGGGGAAGACGCCGAGGGCAACCCCTCCTACGAGCTGACGGTTGAGCTGCCCGAGGACTTTGCGCTCGACCAGCCGCTCTCGCCGTTTCTGCTGGCCGCGCTCGACCTGCTGGACCCGGAGAGCCCCGACTACGCCCTGGACGTCATCTCGCTTGTGGAGGCCACGCTGGAGAACCCCGCCAAGGTGCTGCGGGCCCAGGAGCGCAAGGCGCGGGATGCCGCCATGGCCGCCATGAAGGCCGACGGCGTGGAATACGAGGAGCGCATCGAGCGTTTGGCCGAGATCACCTACCCCAAGCCCTTGGAAGAGCTGCTCGACCGCGCCTTCGAGCTGTACTGCCAGGGCGTGCCGTGGGCCCGCGACTACGAGCTTCTGCCCAAAAGCGTGCTGCGCGACATGGTGGAGACGGCGAGCGACTTCAAGACCTACATCGGCCGCTACGGCATCGCGAAATCGGAGGGGACGCTTTTGCGCTACCTGTCCGACGCCTTCCGGGTGCTCGTGCGCACCCTGCCGCCCGACGTGTTGGACGATAGGCTGCGCGACATCATCGCGTGGCTCGGGTTCATGGTGCGCACCACCGACTCCTCGCTCGTGGACGCATGGGAGAGCGCCGGCGAGCTGCCCGAGGCCGGCGCACCACCGCAGGCCGCCGACGCCGTGGTGGCCGACCGCCACGGTATGGAAGTCATGGTGCGCAACGCTCTGTTCGCCCGCGTGCGCCTGGCATCGCTCGACCGCACCCGCGAGCTGGGCAGCCTGGACGAGGACTGGGGCTTTACCGAGCGTGCTTGGGACGCGGCCTTGGACGACTACTTCGCCGAGCATAACGAGATCCGCATCGACGGCGACGCGCGAAGCGCGGCCTACCTGGTCATCGACGAGGGTCCGGAGCAGGACGCGCACCTCTGGCACGTGCGCCAGATCTTCCTCGACGAGGACGGCGACGGCGACTTCCGCATCGAGGCCGATGTGGACCTGGACGCCACCCAGGAGGAGGGCGAGGTCATCTTCAAAAACTACCGCGTCGGCTTCGTGGAGGACTTAGCGGGGTAAGGGAGCAGCCTCTCGGCCGCAATCGCCTATGCCCGCCAGACTCCATCGTCGCGGACGGCGTCCATGAGCCAGGAACCATGGGCGGCGAGGTTGCCGACCCAAGACAGAACGCCGGCAGTCCACCGCGCCAGAGCGACGAATTCTACCGTGTTGTCGAAAATGGTCGCCTCGTCGCACAGATCGAGCGCGTGGGAAAGGTTGCGCAGCGATGCGCGCCAACGGCGGCGCACCGCCTCCTCATCAATGGGATGCCCGCCGAGGGCGACCCGGTGGGCAATGCGGGCAAGGGCGTCCTCGGCCGACGCGATGCCGATATAGTAGAGCACCACCCGATAGCTCGCCTCCCGCGCCCGCTGGATAGTCTTCAAACAGATGCGACCCGTCAGCGTCGTCTCCTGGTTGAAACTGACGCGACGGGCAAGACAGTCATCGATGCGAAGCAGCGCCTGACGGCCCGCGCGCAGCTGATCGGCATCCGAACGAGGATCGCCGCCATTCGCAATAACGATCTCATCGGAGTTCACTCGCACAAGCGAACGCGGCATGGACGGATCCCGCCAAAACCCCGTATGGTAGAACGTCGACTTCCCCGCCCCGTTTACCCCGGCGAACACCACGTAAGCCGGGCGCTCCATCAGAAGACCCCCGCCTTCACGAGCTGGGCCTGGCGCTGTTGGAGGAAGAAGTCGGTCACAGCCATGTAGAATGCCGCCTCCTCCCGACTTTGCGCTTGGGCCATCATCTCGGATGTGGGAATACGACGGAACAAAGTCCGACATTCCTCGTAGAGTTCGTGGGCTGCTGCGCGGGGCGATGCTGAATCGTCGGACGGGCACACTTCCGTCGTCTCTGAGCCAAAACGCGCACTTTCCGAAGATGTCCTCACCGTCGGTCGGCCGGCGCGAGGCCGCGACACCGCTCGATGCAGAACGTCCTCCTCCCGCAGCACCCACGCTCGTCCGCTCTTCTCCGCGGGCAGCTGTCCCGCCTTGATAAGCGCTCGCACCCGAGCCGGGCTCACCCCCAGGCGCTCAGCGCTTTCTGCCACTGACAACATGGCCCACCTCTTCTAAAAAATATTGCGATAGCGCAATAATATCACAGTCAAGAGATGCTATGAAGCGCATTCCTGCAAACCTAGTCGGTCACGCGGTGGAACTGCACGGTTTGGTGCCTCATTGAGATCTTTCCTACTTCCCAGCCGTGGGGCAACAGTTCCTTCTTGTAGTTGAGGAACGAGTGGTCGAGGGGGACGCCGGCGCGCTCGCCTACTTCGTCGAAGGTGAGGGTCAGTTCGTCGCCGGGCTGGGCGGCCACCCAGCCCCATAGTTTGTCGTACTTGCTCATGGGGTATCCTCTCTGTCGCGGCCGGCCCACAGCCAAAGGCGGGGGGGGACGCTCGCGGTGGGCGAGTTCCTGCTCGCCCGGAACCCGAGGGCGCCTTCCGGCTTCGCACGTCGGCTACGTAGTCCGAACCCAGGGCGAGCAGGAGCTCGCTCCTACGAAGTCCGACGGACCGGCGTGTGCTTCCCGATTCTACCGCCGGCCTCCGCCTTTCGCGGGCGAAACGAACGTTGAGGAAAAAAGTTGTTGATTACCGCCCGATCGCGGCGTATAGTGGCCTGCGTCAATATTTCTGTGATGTCTTCGGGATGCCCGAGCGATCGCGAGCCGAGAGGTGCAACGCGATCCGCAAACCGGAGGCGGAGAAAACTCTGGAGAACTCTTAAGTGAGTGCCGAAGGTGCAAGGCCCCGTTCACGGGCGCCGAATCTCTCAGGCAAACGGACAGAGCGATGACGCGACCTCTTCGGCCGGCCACGCATAAGTTCCCCCGAGTTTTCTCGCGAGAAGAAGGGAACGCCGTGGAAGAGGCACTGCTTGGTATCGTTACCACCATCAACAACTATCTTTCCAACTACATCCTCATCATCCTGCTGCTCGGCATGGGCATCTGGTTCACCGTGCGCACGCGCGCCATCCAGTTCCGCTGCTTCGGCGAGGGCTGGCGCCGCGTGTTCGGCGACTTTTCGCTGCGCGGCGGCAACCAGGGCGGCGGCATGACCTCGTTCCAGGCCCTGTCCACCGCCATCGCGGCCCAGGTGGGCACCGGCAACATCGTGGGCGCATGCGGCGCCATCATCGTGGGCGGCCCGGGCGCCATCTTCTGGATGTGGATCATCGCTCTGCTGGGCATGGCCACCAACTACGCCGAGGCCGTCATGGCGCAGAAGACCCGCGTCGTGGACGAGGACGGCACCGTGCACGGCGGTCCGGTGTACTACATCACCACGGCCTTCAAGGGCGGTCTGGGCAAGTTCCTCGCCGGGTTCTTCGCCGTGGCCATCATTCTGGCGCTCGGCTTCATGGGCTGCATGGTGCAGTCCAACTCCATCGCCGAGACCATGAACACCGCCTTCGGCATTCCCACCTGGGTCATCGGCCTGGCCGTGGTCATTCTGGCCGGCATCGTGTTCATCGGCGGCGTGTCCCGTTTGGCCGCCGTCACCGAGAAGATCGTGCCCATCATGGCCATCCTCTACGTGCTCGGCTCGCTTATCGTGCTCATCATGAACGCGGCGAACATCCCGGCCACCTTCGCGCTCATCTTCGAGTGCGCCTTCAACCCCGCCGCCACCGTGGGCGGCGCCACCTTCGGCATCATCGCCGCTATCAGCCAGGGCGCCAAGCGCGGCCTGTTCTCCAACGAGGCCGGCATGGGCTCCACCCCGCACGCCCACGCGCTGGCCGAGGTGCGCGATCCGCATGAGCAGGGCGTGGTGGCCATGATCGGCGTGTTCGTGGACACCATCGTGGTGGTCACCATGACCGCGCTCGTGGTACTGTCCACCCTGTACGTGGGCGACGGAATGCTCGCCACCGGCGACTACGCGAGCCTCACCGCCGAGACTATCACCAAGACCAACATCGCCCAGCTGGCCTTCGGGCAGTTCTTCGGCGAGGGCGCAGGCGCCTGGTTCGTGGCCATCTGCCTTTTGTTCTTCGCCTTCTCCACCATTCTGTCGTGGAACCTGTTCGCGAAGCTGAACGTGGAGTGGCTCTTCGGAAAGCGCGCCGTGCTGCCCTTCACCGTGATCGCGCTCGTGTTCATCTTCCTGGGCTCACTTTTGTCCAACGACCTGGTATGGGAGATGGCCGATATGTTCAACCAGCTCATGGTCATTCCCAACGCCATCGCGCTGTTCGCCCTATCGGGCGCGGTGCTGGCCATCGCCAACGCCAAGCATGACAAACGCGCCCTGGATGTGGCCGAGGAGAAGCTCGCAGACAAGGAGCGCGCCGCCATGAACGCCATGGTGGAGAAGGACGAGCGGAAGTAGGCCGTTCAGTCGTCATGGCAGACTCACGTGTATACCACTCATGAGTCTGCCATTTTCATTTTGTGTCAACTCTATTAAATATAGGAACATTTGTTTCCATATTGACATTGCCGCAAAATGACGCACCTGCTATAATCTATTTCACCAAAGCCGACTTGAGTGGATACAAGCTGGGTTCCCGAATGGGAGTAGGCATAGGTTGTATGCTTAGAATTCCTTTGCTCCTGGGGTCGGCTTTGGTCGTTTCGCAACTTCTTTCTTCAGGCGATCGATGACGCCTTCCGGATTCTCTCGTATCTTATCCCAAATCAAATCCACCGCTTGCTGCGAATAAATGAAAGAAGAGGCCTCCCCTTCCAGCGAGTTATCGTAAGAGTATCGGCTATCGGTTTTCATTCCATAGAATGAAGTAAACAGTCCGAACATATAGAGGTTGAAGGGGCGACGATTCTTTGTGCGGGCGCGCGTATCCGAGCCATCCTGCATCAGAACAACGTTCGACTTCGCCAGACGCTCGCAAATAGCCTTTACCACTCCACTCGGGCGATAGGGATATTTGTTCTTAACTTCAACAGGTGTCTTGATGATCGCCACGGGCACATCACCGCTCTCGGCAATGCGAAAAGTATGGTCGGCATCGCCTTTCTTCGTACTTCTCAACTCAGTTACATAGGTGCAGCTGAATTTTCTGTTATCGAGTTCATCAGCTGTGGTAAGGATGCCCTCGCGTTTTTCCAACATCTTCTCAAGAACAATGGGGTCGTAGCGGGCGCGGCACTCATCTTCATCCACTGCAGATTTGCGAACAGACAAAACAAGATAGTTCTCCGGAATGAGGTCGCTCACCTCGATACCTAAGAGCCTTCTTGCCTGACGATCGAAATTTTCAACGGAGGCTTGCAGAATGGGCCCGTAGAAACTTTCGTATTCAGGAACAATGAAATGAGCGCTGGTATTTCGCACATCGATGAGCTTGTCCATATTCCTGCGAAGAGGATCTTTGCTGTTCGTAAACACTTTTTTGAGGCAATCCTCTAGGGAAAGAGTACGCGTATTTCCAGGATAATAGATCTCCCCAATTCCATACCGCTCAATAATATGAGCTTTAAGCATGAGCTCCCATGCGTTGCAGAGGAAGAAAGAGCAGCCTTCTACATGGTACTGAATAGTAGGGCGATTATAGAGCTCGATGGCGAGCAAGAAAGCCTCCTGAGCCTTTCGTATAAGTCGATCGTACGTCTGTCGCTCCTGGTCGTTCATATCGCCCCCACTTCCATATCCCCTGATAATGACGAAGCATCATAGCACGCGCGAAGAATCGCGCTCTTGGACCCGTCGAAAACTAATACTTTTTACTCTTCCCCCAAAAGCTCGGCCAGACGGTCGCGGGTGAGGCCTTCCAGGGCGTCGACACCGGTGGCGGCCACTACGGAGTCCGCCAGGTCGCGCTTAGCCTCTTGCAGCGCCACGATGCGCTCCTCGATGGTACCCTTGGCCACCACCTTGTACACATCCACCTCGCGATGCTGACCGATGCGGTGGGCCCGGTCGGTGGCCTGATCGGTAGCAGCGGCGTTCCACCACGGGTCGGCGTGCACCACCACCGAGGCGCCCGTGAGGTTGAGCCCCGTGCCGCCGGCTTTCAGCGATACGAGGAACACCGGCGTGTCATCCTCGTTGAAACGCTTCACCCGTTCCACCCGCTCGCGCTTGGGCGTGGCGCCGGTGATGGTGAAATGCGCCAGCCCCCGCCGGTCAAGCTCGTCGGCCAGCACCGAAAGATAGCTCGTGAACTGAGAGAACACGAGCACCTTGCGATCGGCCTCCTGAGCCTCGGCCACCAGCTCCATGATGGCGCCGAGCTTCTCGGCGCCGCCCCGGTAGTTCTCGAACACGAGGGCCGGGTCCAGCGCGATCTGCCGCAGGCGCGTGAGTTCGGCAAGCACCTCCACCGAGCTCTTCTCGACCTCGGCCAGGTGCCCGCGCCGGTTCGCCCGCGAGGCGTTCTGGCGCTTCTGGGCGTTCAAGTCCTCGCGCAGCCGCTGCTCGGCCCCGTCGTAGAGCCGCCGCTGCTCGTCGCTTAGGGGCACATAGCGCACCATCTCGGTCTTCGGCGGCAGGTCAGTGAGCACGTCGGCCTTCCGGCGGCGCAGCAGAAACGGCTCCACGAGCGCCCGCAGGCGAGCGGCCGCCTCCTCGTCTTCCCCCAAGATGCCCAGCTCGTAGCGCTCGCGGAAGCGCTCGTAACTGCCGAGGAGCCCCGGCATGAGGAAGTCGAAGATGCTCCACAGCTCCGAGAGGCGGTTCTCGATGGGCGTGCCCGTCAGCGCGAAGCGCAGCGGGGCGCGCAGGCGCTTCACCGCGCGGGTGGTCTTGGTGGCGTGGTTCTTGATGCGCTGGGCCTCGTCGAGCACCACCATACCCCAGCCGACCGGCTGCAAGAAGGGCCCGTCGATGCGCACGCGGTCGTAGGAGGCCACGATGACAGCGGGAACCTCGCCCGCGGGAGCACCGTCACCGGCTGCCCGTGCACCGCGCCCGATCACGCGCCCCTCCCCCTCCGCAGCCGCCCGGGCCACGAGCATCTCGCGCTGGGTGCGCGTGCCCTCCAGGGCCGCCACGGGCACAGCAGGCGCGAAGCGGGCGAACTCGTCCAGCCAGTTGAACACGAGGGAGGCGGGGCAGGCGATGAGCACCGGCGCTTCCAGCCGCCCCGCGTCCCGCAGGCTCTGCACGAGCGCGATGGTCTGGAGCGTCTTGCCGAGGCCCATCTCGTCGGCGAGGATGCCGCCGAAGCCGAGGGAGGCAAGCCGCGCGAGCCAGCGGAAGCCCTCCAGCTGGTAGGGACGCAGCGTGGCGGTCAGGCCCGCAGGGGGCTCCACGGGACAGCCCGGCTCCTCCACCCGGCGCAGGTAGTCCTCGAAGGTCGCATCGCGCACCGCGTCGGCGTATTCCCGATCGAGGTAGAACGCCTGGTAGGTGGGAATCTGCGCCGAGCCGTTCAGAAGATCGTCGGCCGACACGCCCAGATCGCGCATCATCTCGCCGAGATGCGCCACATCGCCCTCGGCAAGCGCCACAATGCGCCCGTCGCTCATGCGGTGGAAGCGCTTGCGGCGGCGCAGCGAGGAGAACATCGCCGCCAGCTCATCGCGAGACACGTCGCTGTCGCGCACGTCCATCTGGATGAGGTTCGCGACCAGCGAAAGACCCAGCTGCACCCGCGGCGGCCGCTCTGCCACGAGCCGATCGAAGGCCGGAGTGGTGAACACCTCGCCCGCAGCGCGAAACTGCGCAAGGCCCCCGTAGAGCAGCTCGCCGGCCAGGTCGGCCTGGCGCAGCGGCAGCGTCATAGAGCCGTCGAAGAACTGGGCGGCCAGCATGATGCCGGCATCCTCCAGCGCCTGATCGCGGAAGGGCTGCTGCGAGGCGGGGCGCAGCTCGGGCTCCTCGCCCGAGTCGGCGGGGCTGGCCAGCACCACCTCGCGCTCGCCGTAGAACGCCTTCACCGTCAGGCGTATGAGCGCCGCCTCCTTCTTCCCGGTCTTATCGAAGTAGAAGGCAAGGGTGCCGGCCACCGGGCGCAGAGCCTCCCACCCCTCGGGCAGGCGCACGTCCACCGCCGCCTCCAGCACCGGCAGCGCCCGACGGCAGAACGCCGCCCCGTCGCCCTCGGCCACGAAGGCCGCGCCTCCGTCGGCAAGGCCCGCCTCCCGCAGAAACGCGAAGGCTGCCGCCGCGGCGCCCTCCACCCGCGCGGCCACGCCGTCGGCGAGCACGTAGGCCCGCTCCAAGCCCCGCACCACCAGCGCGGATTCGGACAGGTGCAGGTCGTAGCCGCCATCGGCAGCATCGAACAGAAGGGCCGTAAGCGGTGCGTCGGCGGCCACACGCCACGGTTCAGGCGCAACGTCGGCGCTCGCCTCGGCGCTGCCGGCGCGACGCGCAAACGTGAAGGATCCCTCGCCGAGGGCGTCCAGCAGGGCCACTACCTCCGCCTCGCGCACCCGTGCCTCGCGCTTGCCGGTGCCGGCGGTGCGGAAGGCCGAGCCCCCGAACAGGCGCTCATCGGGAAAGAGCCCGGCCACCACCCGGGCCACGGCCCGGGACGGCTCGTCGAAGGCCTCCAGGCGATGGGCGAAGGCGAGCTTCTTGCCATAGGCGTGGAACTCACCGCTCTGCACGTGGTGGGCGAAAGCCTCGATGTCGCGCACCTGGTAGGTTCCGCGCGCGCCGCCCACCGTCAGATGCAGCGACCAGAGGCGCCCGTCGTAGACGAGCTGAACATCCAGGCGCACGCTGCCGGGCGTCACGCCCAAGGCCGGCCCTTCCGCATCGCGCGAGACGAGAGCGGCCGCGCTATTCGCGCTCCCCTTTCCCTCTGCCAACAGCCGGCCGAGGGCCTCGCTCGTGCGCCGTGCCATCGGAGCCGCCGTTCTCGCCGCACCTTCCTCGAAGCTGCGCGGTTGGGCAAAGTAGGAGGTCACCAAGGCCACGCAGTGCTTGCACAAGCCGTCGAAGCGGGCGATGGCCGGGCAGGTGCACTCGTAGTCGACGATGCGCGACTCGTAGTCGCCGAACATCACCGAGGCGTCGAAGTAGTCGGCAATGCCCGAGGCCGAGGCCACGCGGGCGGATATCACCGTCACATCCTCGTCGCGACGCACGGTGCGCCCCGCGATTGACTTCGCGCTGGCGGCAATGCCCACGCCCCGCGACACGGCACGCGGATCGGCGTAATCGGCCAGCTTGATGCCTCCGACGCCCACGACGCCCTCCTTCCCACAACGAATTGCGAACACTTGAGGTTACCACAACAACGCCATGCGCGAAGAGCGCAGGCGATCTCCCGCAAAAACGGAAGGGAAATCGACACCGCCAGGTCACATCTCCGCGCACCCGCGAGCCCCACGACCGCCCGAAATGCCACGCCCAGCCGCGTCGTGTGCGAAAATACGGTCGCGCGGATGATGGGTACCGCGCCCGTCATGCTAGAATTCTCCCGCAATCCCATCGCACCCCGAGAATCGAGGAGACACCCATGCGCCGCATTCTTCTGGCCCTCTGCCTCGCCGTCAGCCTGGCCGCCCTGGCCGGCTGCTCGTCGAACCATCCCATCACCAAGGCCGGCGAGGCCTGTGCCTCCTGCCACAGCGACGGGCGAGCCGCCGTAGAAGGGGAGGCCGTCGACGCGGCGCTGGCCGATGCGACGGAGACGGGCCTTACCTTTACCGTGGGGAGCGGTGCCGACAAGGTGTACCTGTGCACGGTGGCCGTCGCCGACGGCGGCACCATCGTGCCCGCCCAGATGCGCGCGCTCACCGCCGACGAGCTCGGCGCCGTCACCGTGAGCGAGCCGGGCGTCTACGCCCTCTGCACCGGCGAGATCTCCAGCCCCTCCTCGATCACCCTCGTCAACGCCACCGAATCCGGCCCCACCGATGCCGTCGTGAAGCTGTAAGCGACTCCGAACTTCACCCACAAAGCGGGAAAGTTCGGAGCCGGACAATCAGCAGCAACCCGGCTTTTTCAGCCGATAAGATGTTTCAGGACAAGCACGGAATTCATCGAGTCATCAAGATTATGTTCTTGCAGAGCACGCCGCATCTCCTCCTGCAAGCGATCAATGCACTCCTGGCGCGCCATCCGCACGTCACCGTTGTTGATGCGCGACACGTCCGACACGAGGCCCTTCTCGGAATCGAATCCAGTGAGCCATTGCCAGAAAGCCGCCCCCGTCAGATAGCGATATTGAAAGCCCGCAATGTCCTGATTGGCAAGATCGCGTTCGGAAGGCTCGTATGTGAGCACTTTATCGGTGGCATTCTTGTCGCGCAAAACGCAGAACGCAGCTCGAATCGGCTGGCTGCTCGCTCTCCGGAAGCGGCGTTGCGCCTCACATTTATCTTTCAGTTCGCGCAATTCTTGCGGAAAAGACGAGGAGTTCGTCGTGTTCTTCTGGGACTTCAGCTCGCATACGTAAAGCGCACCGTCGCGAACAGTCATCATATCCCCCGTGTCGAGTGTGTCAGACGATATGGCACTGACAATTGCCTGCCAGGTCGTGCCAATAACCGTCTCCTCGCTTGAGCTCTCGCAAGCGCGAAACGCCTCCGCGACGAACTCCTCGGCATTCTGCACACCGCGCGCCGCGAACATGATGATGTCTTTGGCGAGCAGCTTCTTTAAGTTGAGCTTCTTGGGATCGCGATAGTAGGCAATCCTGTTCTCCACGAATGCGTCAAGGTACTCGTAGGCTATGGCACGCTTATTCTCGATGTCAGTCAGTCCCTCTTCGGGCAAATCTACAAAATCGACTTCGAGACTGCGCTCGTCCGAAAATATCACCCGAGGCTCATCGCCGGAACCACCCATACAAACCCACCTTCCTCGCTGCTTCGCTACCATCGCCATACTACTGGAACATTTTCGAGTCGTCCCATGCAAACTTGTATAAAATGGTCTTAAAAATTTTCCGACCAGAAAGATAGCCATGACCAGCAGCCAACCAGATGCGCTTATCTCCGCCGAGGAAGCCGCCGATATCCTCGGCGTGACCAAGCAAACAATATCACGGCTCATCCGCGAGAGCAGAATTCCCGCGCAAAAGGTGGGAAACAAGTGGGTGCTCTACGCGGAGGATATCGCGGAATACCTCGACGCGAACAACCTTATCCCCGAACCGAAGGACCACGGGAGGCGCTCCGAAGAGGCGACCCCCGTCGTGGCACTAAGCTTCTTCTCCGGTGCTCTAGGCCTTGACCTGGGTATGGAAGCAGCGGGGATCGCACCTCTGCTCTATTGCGAGAACGACCGGAAATGCCGCATGACCATCGAGGCCTGCCGTCCCGATACGGCCCTTGCGGGCGACATCAACTCCTATACCTCCTCCGAGCTGCTTGCCCTCGCGGGCCTTGCGCCAGGCGCCCACGTCGATGTCATGTTCGGAGGGCCACCCTGCCAGGCCTTCAGCACCGCCGGTGCGCGGCGCGCCTTCGATGACGCTCGGGGCAACGTGTTCCTGAAGTACCTCGAGCTGGCAGCGGAAATACGCCCCACCTATATCGTCATCGAAAATGTGCGGGGACTTCTCTCCACCCCCTATCCCACTTGCAAGGACGGCGACCCAGTCAAGGGCGGGGCACTGCGCCTAATTCTCAAGCATCTTGAAGAGGCAGGATACGCGGTGAGTTTCAATCTGTACAACGCCGCTAATTTCGGTGCGCCGCAAATTCGCGAGCGCGTGGTGCTCATCGGAAAGCTCGGAGGCAAAAAGGTTCCCTACCTCACGCCCACCCACGCGGCCGATGGCACGCATGACCTTCCCGCCTGGCGCACGTTCCGTCAGGCAGTAGAGGGCCTCGATCCCGAGGCGTCAACTCACACCGATTTCCCCCCGAAGCGCCTCAAGTACTTCGAGATGCTCAAAGAGGGCCAATACTGGAAACATTTGCCTCTCCCGATGCAGCGAGAGGCTATGGGGAAAGCCTACGAGCTTTCTGGGGGGAAAACGGGCTTCTACCGGCGTATCTGGTTCGATCGCCCCTGCCCAACTCTTGTCACGTCGCCCACGATGCCGGCGACCGATCTGTGCCATCCCACGGATAACCGGCCGCTTTCCGTCGAGGAGTACATGCGCGTGCAGGGCTTCCCCGATGACTGGCGCATTTGCGGAGACATCTCTGACCGCTACCGTCAGATCGGCAACGCCGTCCCCGTGGCACTAGGCCATGCGATCGGCCGCGCAATCGTTGACGATATGCAGGGAATCCCCTTCGATCGCCGTTTCGATGGCTTCAAATACTCCCGCTACCGCTGTACGAGCGATCAAACCTGGTGCATGCCCCAATAGCGAAACGGAGAATCGCGCCCGGGCCCCACTACTGTAGGAAAACCGCCTCCCTACTCTTCCCCGTAGGCGCCGGTTTGGCGGTTCCAGAGGCGGGCGTAGTCGCCGCCCTTGGCCA
>ERZ777306.538-NODE-538-length-74904-cov-28.191385_pt1 | contig 74904 bp, 65 predicted proteins | sample MGYA00374966_ERZ777306 | MGnify/ENA primary metagenome ERZ777306 (study PRJEB29329, sample SAMN06343882) | mouse gut metagenome | isolation source: Mouse cecum | place: Austria: Vienna | collected 2014-11-15 ...
GATATATTAACTTAAGTTTCAACTACTTCGGTAATTTTTACCGAATCATTGTTATTATATTTGTAGAGAATATATGATTTTGTCTTTTTTTACCGGACAGCAATAATATGGAATCAAGAGGATTCAAGTTGGCAAGTATAGATTCCAGGTCGTTTAACTTGTTGGCCAACAGTGGCGTGGGGCGTAATGAGTTGATGGTTTACGAAAGAGGGGCTGCCGATTGGCAGCCCCTTTGGTATCCCCGTAGGGAGTCGAACCCTAATCGTCGGAACCGGAATCCGATATTCTATCCATTGAACTACGGGGACGGGATTTGTTATGCAAAGTTAGGGATTATTTCCGATGCTTGCAAATAAATCGTGAATTATAATCTTTGAGGTCTTTGAGGGATGTTTCATAGGGGCATTGGCGGCAGACATACCTGAATCTTGGCCGGCTGGGCGGTCAGTCGGGAGTCTGTGCGTCGGGATGCGCGGCGAGATAGTCGAGGTAATCTGACATTGGCGACAGGTATTCCTCTGGGTCGAAATCGGTAGAACTCAACGTCAGGCAGACGGCTCCGGGAGAGAAGTCGTGGAGCTCGCGCCAATAGGGCGGGGGCAGCAGCAGGCCGATGTCGGGCCGGTCGAGGGTGTATGTCTCCCAGGTTGCCCCGTCGAAGACTTTGACGGTGAAGCTGCCGGCGACGGCGATGAGCAGCTGGCTTTCACGGATATGGGCGTGGCCTCCCCGCTGCGATCCCTCCGGCATTCCGTACAGATAGAATATCCGTTTTATCGGGAATGGGGCCGTGAGTGGGTGCTGCAGGAATGTGAGACTGCCGCGGTTGTCGCTTATTCGCGGCAACCGCAGCAGATGAGGTTTATGTCCGTTTGTCTTTACGGACATCGGTCATTTGTTTACCCTGAACGGGGCCGAGCCGTCGCGGAAGAAGTCGACAATCTGGCGGGCGGCGGCGATGCCGGCGTTGATGTTGGCTTCTGCGGTCTGGGCTCCCATTTTCTTGGGGGTGAAGAACACGCGTCCGGAGAATTCCTCTTCAAGCACGGCGGCGTTGTCGGGCTTCACGTCGGCGACATATTTGAGGTCGGCGCGTTCGGCCAGGGCTTTGCGCAGCCCCTCTTCGTCAATGACCTCTTTTCGGGCGGTGTTCACCAATACGCCGTTTTTGGGGAGTTTCATCATCAGCTCATAGCCTACCGAGCCTTTAGTCTCGGGGGTGGCTGGGATGTGGAGCGAGACAATCTGGTTGCCGGAATAGAGCTTGTCAACGCTCTTGACGGGGGTGACTCCTGCATTGGCCATCACCTCGTCGGGGCAGTAGGGGTCGAGGGCGGAGACCTCCATACCGAATCCTTTGGCGATGCGGGCCACGTTGCGGCCAACCTGTCCGAAGGCGTGGATGCCGAGCTTCTTGTCTTTCAACTCGGTGCCTGATGTGCCATTGTACATGTTGCGGACCGCCATCACCGTCATACCGAACACGAGTTCGGCCACGGCGTTGGAGTTCTGGCCGGGAGTGTTCTCCACGCATACGTCGTGGGCGGTCGCGGCGGCGAGGTCGACATTGTCATAGCCGGCTCCGGCGCGCACCACGATTTTCAACGCGGGCGCTGCGCCGAGCACTTCGGCGTCGACCTTGTCAGAACGGATAATCAGGGCATCGGCGTCTTTGACAGCGTCGAGAAGCTCCTGGCGCGAGCTGTATTTTTCGAGAAGGGCGAGTTCGTGGCCTGCCTCTTCGACTACCTTGCGGATGCCGTCGACGGCGACCGGTGCGAACGGTTTTTCTGTAGCTACTAATACTTTCATGATGAGGCAGCCGGTTTAAAGTTTGTCCTGGAATTCCTTCATTGCTTCCACCAGCACCTTGACGCTCTCGATGGGGAGGGCGTTGTAGAGCGAGGCGCGGAAGCCTCCAACCGAGCGGTGGCCCTTTATGCCGACGATGCCTTTCGAAGTGGCGAATTCCATGAATGCCTTCTCCTGGTCGGCGTATTCGGGCTTGAGCACGAAGCAGACGTTCATGATTGAGCGGTCGGCATGGTCGGGCACGGTGGCCTGGAATATCCTTGAGGAGTCGATAGCCTCATAAAGAAGGCCCGCCTTGTCGAGGTCCATTTTCTCGATTGCCTTGATGCCGCCGAGTTCCTTGTAATAGCGGAGGGTCTGCAGGGCGGAGAATATCGGGAGGACAGGGGGGGTGTTGAACATCGAGCCCTTGTCGATATGGGTCTTGTAGTTGAGCATCGTCGGGATGGGGCGGCAGGGGTTCTGCACTACCTCGTCGCGCACGATGATGATGGTGGCGCCGGCGGGGGCGAGGTTTTTCTGCGCGCCGGCGTAGATGAGGTCATATTTAGACACATCCACCGGGCGGGAGAAGATGTCTGACGACATGTCTGACACCAGGCGCACGCCTACCTCGGGATCCTTGCGGATTTCGGTTCCGTAGATGGTGTTGTTGGTGGTGTAGTGGAAATAATCGGCATCAGCGGGGACAACGAAGTCCTTGGGGATATAGTTGTAGTTCTTGTCTTCGGAAGAAGCGACAACGTCGACGTCGCCAAACAGCTTGGCCTCCTTGACAGCCTTGTGGGCCCAGACGCCAGTGTCGAGATAGGCGGCCTTCTTCTTGAGGAGGTTGTAGGGTGCCATTGCGAACTGGAGTGAGGCGCCTCCGCCGAGGAACAGCACGCTGTAGCCTTCGGGCACTTCAAGTAGTTCCTTGACCAGGGCCTGCGCTTCATCCATCACAGCCTGGAACTCCTTTGAACGGTGTGAGACTTCGAGAATCGACAGGCCGGTGTTAGCGAAATCCAGCACCGCGTCGGCGGTGTTCTTGATGGTGTACTGGCTCATAATCGACGGGCCGGCATAGAAGTTGTGCTTCTTCATCTTGGTAAGTTTTTATGTATGTATAGGGGAGAGTCGCAATAATCTAAAGTTGTTTTTCGCAAAGATAGGTAAAGAATCCCTATTTTCCAACACCCGCGCCAATAATTTTCTAACCAATCGAATTACAAGGGGGTTGAGCCGGGATGCCAGCGCTGGTTCTGGAGCTGCGCGGCGCGGTCTTCGGCTGGATTGGAGCAGGGGATCCAGAAGCGGGAAGCCTTGATGTCGTCGGGGAGGAACTGCTGGATGACGAAGTTGCCGGGGTAGTCGTGGGAATACTTGTAGTCGGCCCCGTAGCCCATCTTTTTCATAAGCGAGGTCGGGGCATTGCGGATATGGAGCGGCACTGGCAGGTCGCCGCTGCGGCTCACCTCGGCAAGGGCCGCGTCGATGGCCTTGTAGGCGGAGTTGCTTTTGGGGGAGGTGGCCAGGTAGATGACGCATTCGGCGAGGGGAATCCGTCCTTCCGGCATGCCGATTTTGTGGATGATGTCGTATGTGGTGTTGGCCAGCAGCAGCGCGTTGGGGTTAGCCAGGCCGATGTCTTCGGCGGCGAGTATGACGAGCCGGCGGGCAATGAACTCAGGGTCTTCGCCGCCGGCAATCATCCTGGCGAGCCAGTATATGCCAGCGTCAGGGTCGCTTCCCCGGATGCTTTTTATGAAGGCGGATACGATGTCGTAATGCATCTCGCCCTGCTTGTCGTAGGCGGCCGGGTTCTCTTGCAGGCGCTCGGTCACCACCTTGTCGTTGATGATCATCGGCTGGCCTATGGTGGTGGATTGTTCGAGCAGGTCGAGGATGTTGAGCAGCTTGCGGGCATCTCCTCCCGAGAAGCGGAACAGGGCGGTGGTCTCCTCCACCTTCACGCCTCTTTTGCGCAGCACTTCGTCTCCGCTGACGGCCCTGTCGAGAAGAATCTGCAGCTCAGGGGCTTCGAGGGGCTTGAGGGTGTAGACCTGGGCGCGTGACAGCAGCGGGCGTATTACTTCGAAGGATGGATTCTCGGTGGTCGCGCCGATGAGCGTGACCGTGCCGTTCTCGACAGCGCCCAGCAGGCTGTCTTGCTGCGACTTGCTGAAACGGTGGATTTCGTCGATGAAAAGTATCGGGCGTCCTTTCGAGAACATGCTCTGGGCTTCAGCCTTGCAACGTTCGATTACTTCACGCACATCCTTGACCCCTGACGTGACCGCCGAAAGGGTGTGAAACTGACACTCGGTGGTGTTCGCGATGATTTTTGCCAGGGTGGTTTTCCCGACCCCCGGAGGCCCCCACAGTATGAACGAGCTGACGTTTCCCGAGTCAATCATCCGGCGGATGATTGCTCCGGGGGCAACCAGATGTGACTGTCCGATGTAATCGTCGAGTGATTTCGGCCTGAGGCGTTCTGCGAGAGGTGGGAGCATGGCGTGAAAAAAGTTGTTTTGTCGTCTTGTTAACACAAAGTTAAACAAAAAAGATGGGTGAAAAGGGCGGGCTGGTGTTAACGAAAATTAAATTAAAGGTGTCGATTACTTTGACCTCGGGGAAAATAGTTAATTTTGATAGTCAGTTGTCAAGATGCCGCTTCCCGAACTTTCAGTGAGGGCAGGCGTTTAACGATAAAGGACACTTTGATAACGCAATAATTCGACTTTGTTATGGAACGAGACGATGAAAGACGGAGCATGGTACCCTCCACGATGAGGGTCGTGTTCGGCATCATAATGATTATAGTGTATGTGGGGATGGGCGTGTTGCTGCTCATCAACTTCTTCCAATGGGGCCCGGGCATAATGCAGTGGCTCCGCTGGATCGGCGGAATCGCTTTCATCCTCTATGGCATCTGGAGGGCCATACGGCAGTTCTGGGGCATCGACAGCTCGCTATGAGACCGATGTGGCCATAGGCTGCCGCGAAGCGGGGCTTGATGGCTTTAATAGCGGCGATGTCGAAAAAATTTCGCTGATATAGAAAAATAGTGTAACTTTGCGTCAAGCATTATAGCGGATTATGAACAGACATAAGGTCATAGCGTTTATGGCGGTGCTTGCCCTGCTGGCAGGCATACTTGCCGGTTGCAGCTCGAAAGGGGGCCGCAAGGAGGCCCCGAAAGGCAATTCTGCCACGTCAGGCACCCTTGTGATGGCCTGTGATGCCTCGTTTGAGAACATCATGCAGGAGGAAATCGAGGTGTTTGAATTCTGCTATCCCCATGCCGCAATCCTCTCTTATTATATAGATGAGAAAGCCGCCATTGACTCGGTAGTTCTCGGCAATGCCCGCGTGGCCGTGGTGTCGCGCGAGCTGACAAAAGACCAGATCCGCTATCTCAAGGAGCGCAAGAGGGTAGCCAAGACAAAGAAAATCGCGGTCGATGCCATCGCCGTGATTGTCAATCCCGAAAATCCGGTGGAGAACCTGTCGTTGAAGGAGCTGCGTGAGATTCTGACCGGGGTGGTTACCCGCTGGGATCAGGTGTGGCCCTCGAAGCTGGGCGACATACAGGTGATATTCGACCATAGCGGGTCGAGCATCGTAAAATACATGTCAGACTCGCTCATGGACGGGCGCAAGTTCCCCGCCAACGTCTATTCGGCCGAGACCATCCCAGCCGTGTTTGAGGCTGTCAAGAACCGGCGCAACGCCATTGGCCTGGTTGGTGTCAGCTGGATTTCCACCGATTTGAAGACGGTCGACCTCTCTGCCGAGGAGAAGTTCAAGACCCTCGAGGTCGACGACACCACCACCACCGAGTTCACCGACCAGGTGAAGGTGCTGCCTATCCGCCGCGACAACTCCCTTGTGGCCGTCAAGCCTTACCAGGCTTATATCTTTGACGGCACATATCCCCTCTACCGCTCCATATATATGATAAACACCGGGGCGGCCGGCAGCCTTGCCAACGGATTCTTCTCCTTCGTGACCTCTTTCCAGGGACAGAAGCTGATACAGACCACTGGTGTGCTGCCTGCGCTGGTCAGCCACCGCCAGGTAGAGGTGCATTGACCCACGGGGCATTTCAAACAATGGAAAAAAATAGTAATAACGCATAAATTATAGAAGAAAGATGAAATTAAAACTCATGTTCTCCCTGCTCCTCGGAGGAGCCATGTCGATGGCTGCCGAGGGATACATGGATGGAGTGGAATACTTCCGTGCCGACCAGCCGGAAGAGGCCGCCATCATCCTCAACAACACTCTCACCCAGCCGGGCACCGACCAGGCCACAGCCTACTATTACCTCGGCCAGATTGCCCTCCAGCAGGGCGACAAGGCCCAGGCAAAGGCCATGTTTGACAAGGGTGTCGCTGCCGATGCCGAGAACGGTTACAATTATGTAGGTCTCGGTTCGCTCGCCCTCTCGGCCGGAGACACCAAGGCTGCCGCCGACTATTTCAAGAAAGCCAAAGGTCTGGCCAAGAAAGACGCCGACATCCTCACCGAGATTCCCCGAGCATATTTCGAGGCCAACCCGGTGACCTATGCCAATGAAATTGACAAGTGGCTCGCCGACATCAAGAAGCAGTCAAAGAACACCGCACCCGCACCTTACATCCTTGAAGGTGACCGTCTTGCCGGCACCAATGTCGGTGATGCCGCCGGTATGTACGAGATGGCTGCCACCTTTGACCATGAGTCAAAGAACGCCCAGGACGCCCATCCCGAGGCATACGTCAAATATGCCCGCGTTATCTTCAAGGTCAACGAGAAAGCCGCCATCGACAAACTCCGCGAGCTGCTGACCTATCAGCCCAACTCGGCGCTGGTACAGCGTGAGCTGGCCGAGAAACTCTACGACGCCAACCAGCTGACCAACGCGGCCAATCAGTATGAGGCTTACATCCAGAACCCCAACTCGTTCCAGAAAGACAAGCAGCGTCTGGTAGGTCTGCTCTTCTTCGCCCAGCGTTACCCTGAGAGCTACGACCTGGCATCGCAGATCCTTGCCGACGATCCCGGCAACTTCTACATGCAGCGCATGCAGTTCTACAACAAGAAGGCAATGGGCGACACCATCGCTGCCGTCAATGCCGCCGAGGCCCTGCTCGCCAACCCTAAGGCGCAGGTAAACTCGCAGGACTACTCCCAGTATGGCGAGTTGCTCACCGACATGGGCAATGACTCCCTGGCCATCGTGATGTATGAGAACGCCGTTAAGGTGGATCCCGAGAAGACCTCCCTGCTCAAAGACCTCTCGCAGGCTTACAACCATGGTCTCCGTTTCCAGGAGGCCGCCGACACGATGCAGAAATACATCGACCTCCAGGGAGACGACGTGGATCCCAACGACCTGCTGGCCCTCGCCCTCCGCTGGAACGCCCTCTCTTCGGCCCAGCAGAAGGCTGAGAACCCCGCATGGCAGGCTTCATCTGAGAAGGCCATCGCCGCCATCAACCGTGTGTATGAGATGACCCCCAACCATCCGCTGGTGCTCAACCACCGCGCACGCATCTTACTGGTGGCAAACCAGAGCGAAATCAACGATCTCGTGGCTCAGGCTGACCTTGAGACCCTCGCCGCGCTTGACTCCGACCCCGCCAACCTGCAGAACCGCCAGGCAATCTATGTGCAGGTGCTTGGTCGCCTTGGCAACTACTATGTGACCAACCACAACATCGAGGAGGCCAAGAAGATGTTCCAGCGCTTCTATGAAATCCAACCCTCTGAAGAGCTTCAGAAGTATATCGAGACCCTTAACAAATAAACTGCGGGTCAAAGACAATAACCGCTTGCAGAAGTGCCCCGCGCGTTTGTGCGCAGGGCGCTTTTGTCGGCTTTATGGATACGCGAGATGGAAATTCTTGAAATAATACAACGGCGGCAGTCATGCCGCACATACAATGGGTTGCGTCTCGACAAAGCCACGATTGCCGCGCTGGAAGAGGAAATCAAGGCGCTCCCCAGGCTTTTCGAGGATGTCGCTGTGCCGGATATTCGCGTTGTCGCCCATGAGGACGCAGATGGCCGGCTCGGCACATACGGTTTCATCACCGGAGCCCGCCAGTTTCTTGTCATGGCCTCAGGTAAGTCTCAGGCGGAGCAGGTGCAGGCCGGATTCATGTTCGAGGCCCTGATACTTAAAGCCACGGAGATGAACCTCTCCACATGTTGGCTCGGGGGCACATTCCGCCGTGGGCCGTTCGCCGAGGCATTCGGGCACATGGGACAGGGGCGGGAAATCTCGATTGTGTCCCCGATAGGCCATCCTACCCCCAGGCGGCGGTTTGCCGAGCGGCTGATGCGTCGTGTGGTGAAAGCCGACCGCCGTAAGCCGTTCGCCCGATTGTTTCAAGGGGCACCTCAGGATTCCCCTGTGGGGATGGCGCTTGAGGCTGTCAGGCTTGCCCCATCCTCCTCCAATTCCCAGCCTTGGAGGTGTGTCGTTTCTGGCAGAGAGGGGTGCGGCGAGGAGGTGGTGAGGTTCAGCTGTGCCGGTTCCGGACGGTTTTCCGCCATCGACATGGGCATCGCTTACTGCCATTTCCTGCTCGCTTCACGCCGGAAGGGGCTTGACTGGGAGATTGCCCCGTCCTCATCCGGGATGCCCGCCCTGGAGTTTCGCTGTATCTGAAAAAACAGCAATTACAACCAATTCAAACACAGTCGTAACTGAACATTGCCTGTCTCAAAGTCCTTTAAATAAGAGAGGAGGAGCCTCCGCAAAAAATATGCCGGGCGCATTCCTCCCGACCAGAATTCAATCACCCGGAGAGGCATCTGGCCATCTCCGTAACAACAGGGACGCTATGAAAACAGGCAAGACCATATTCTGGACAGGATTCATGATCACACTCGGCATGATCATCGCCTACCTGCTGACAATGATAATCGGAGTCGCGGCGTCGACCGGGCGGATTGTCTCGGTGTCGCTATGTGGCGTGGTGATGGCAGGAGCCTTGCTTATGATAATTGGCCGTGTCATAGATAAACGTTCGGGCGACTTCTGACATCAAATGTCTCTTATGCTCCGACCATTAAATCTATTAAATCTATCGCATCGCTTCACCCGTATATGCGTGCTGGCTGTCGTCATGTCTATGGCCGGGATGGCGTTCAGAATTGACTCGCGCACCCTCTCGCCTCTGCTTGCCGCAAAAATGTCAGAGCGGCTGGGAGGAAGTGCAGAGGGGGCGGCGCGGCAGCCCGACGGGAGATATATCCCGCTTATCATAAAGCTTAACAGTGATGACACACAGTTGCCTCTTTCTGTGGTCGAGCTCTACCGGCGCGGCCCGATGGTTCTCGCTTACGTCCCGGTCGACGTTGTAGGCGAGTTGGCATCGCTTGGAGTAGTCTCTCGGATAGAGGGGGGCCAGGTCTGCACCCCCGTCCTTGACCGGGCTTTGACTTTCACCTCGCTTCCCGAGATAACTTGTGGTGATGACGCCCCGGCTTACACCGGAAAGGGGGTGGTGGTTGGCTTCACCGACACTGGTTTTGACCCTAACCATCTTGCGTTCAGGAACGATGAAGACGGATGGTCGCGTGTGGCATTGCTGACCGATTATGGCGACACCCCTGCCGCCGTCACCCGCCTTGAGAACCGGGAGGATATAGCCGCCTGGCAGACCGATGACGACGGGCAGTGGCATGCCACACATGTCGCGGGGATTATGGCCGGGGGCTACCGTGGCAATCCATATCACGGGGTGGCCACGGATGCCGAGATTGTTGCCACCACCAGCATCCTGACAGATGCTTTGCTGTTGGCCGGGATGGAGGATGTCGTGGGTTACGCGCGGCAGCAGGGTAAACCGGCGGTGATAAACATGTCGGTCAGCTCAAGCCTTGGCCCTCACGACGGCACATCCCTGTTCTGCCAGTATCTCGAATTGCTCGCCGAGGAGGCGGTGATATGCATCTCTGCCGGAAATGACGGCGGAAGGGTGGGGATATGGAACGGAGTGTTCCCGGCCGACGGCCCGACGGCGGCGGCTGTCATCGATGTCCCGTCCTGGAGGCTCTTCAGGGCCAAAGGTTACATTGACGTGTGGAGCCGAGACGCGTCTTCGTTTGATTTCGCGGTTCTCGTTGTCGACAATGAGACCGGTGAGGTGGTCGCGCGCGAGGCTTTCCCGCCCGTTTCTGCCGCTGGTGCTGAGCAGAGATGGGTCATCGGCTCATCAAACGAGGTTGTCATTGCCCATGGCGGAGATGGCGCGTCTGAAATGGTCTCAGAGGCTTTTGCCCGCTGTTTCAACGGAGTGGCAACACTGACCACTGAGATTAACCCTGAGAACGGGCGTTTCAACGGGCTGGTGTATGTCGATGTGGAGAATCTGCCTGGCCATGACGGGGAGATTTCCGAACGTTATGAAATCGCCTTGGAGGTCACGGGCCGCCAGGGACAGCGGATAACGGCTTACGCGTCTGACATGCTGAGGTTCAGGGATATTCCCGGAAATGAGACATTCGGTTATCTTGGCACTGACGGTGTCATAAACGACTTCGTCACCGGCGAAGGAGTCATCGGGGTCGGGGCTATGTGTTCGCGTAATGAATGGCCCAGGCTCGACGGTGAGAATGGCAGTGGAGCATATGGTGTGGGCGACATCGCCGGGTTCTCATCATTCTGCACCGGCGGGCTCACAGGGCGATTGCCCGACATAGTCGCGCCGGGCGCGTGGCTTGTCTCATCGGTATCAACCCCATACGCGCTTGCCCATCCCGAGGTTGTCGACACTTACAGCCATATGGACTCTTCGGCTGGCACTGACTATTACTGGGCTTCCGCCTCCGGCACCTCCATGTCATCGCCATATGTGGCCGGTGTGTGCGCCTTGTGGCTCGAGGCCAAACCCGATGCCTCCCCGGCTGAAATCAAAGAGGCGGTGGTGTCTTCTGCCGTCGCTCCAACCGTCAACCCCACCAACCCGAGATGGGGCGGGGGAGTGCTTGATTCATACGCTGGCCTGCGGAAATTGCTGTCATCAGGCAGCCTGGGGCAAGTGGCGGTCGACGGCAAGTTGGAGGGAGGCCTGCCGCCATTGCCCTGTCCGCTGACCGCCGCCTCGTTGGCCGATTACGCGCGGTTCAATGGATGCGAGGTGTTCACAGTTTCGGGCCGCAGAGTGGCTCCAGAATCGGTCTCCTCTGGCGTTTACATCTTGCGTTCAGGCGGGTGTGTGGTGAAGGCGGCACTCTGAAATTATTAATCAGCGCTTAAATTTTGCCAGATGAGGTAAAATTGTTAATTTTGCGTTGTCATCGAAATATCGCATATAATGAAAAATGTTCTGACACGCTCCCTGACAGGTCTGTTATACATTGCTGTTATCGTGGGCGCCATCTTCGGCGGCCGCATATGGTTCTGGGGACTGACAGTGCTTTTCGGAGTGCTGGGTATCAACGAATTCAACAAAATATCCAACCAGGGGCGCGTATCAAACACGACATCGTTGCTCGACATGCTCGCCGGGGTGGCCCTGATTTCCGCCGGTTCGGTCATCTCAGCCGGTGGTGCGTTGCCGGGCTTTCTCGCCTCTTGGAACCTGTCTACATTCCTGTTTGCCTATATAGTCTGCCTTCTGGCCCGTATGGTCGCCCAGCTGTATGTGCAGGATGGCAACGCCCTGGCCCATTATGCCCATTCATTCATGGGGCAGATCTACATAGCGTTGCCTATGTGTCTGCTGGGATGGCTTTACAGCCTGACATCACCGGTGTTCATCCTTTCGGTATTCATCCTGATATGGCTGAGCGACACAGGCGCGTTCTGCGTTGGGTCTCTGATTGGCCGCCACAAGCTTTTTGAACGAATCTCACCCAAGAAATCATGGGAAGGCTTTTTCGGAGGCCTGCTCTTCTGCCTTGTTGCAGCCGGCGTGTTCTCCTTCTGCTTCCCCGAGGATTTCAGGGGCATGAACATATGGCAGATGCTCGGGCTGGGCGCGGTGGTATGCGTCTTCGGCACATGGGGCGACCTCGTTGAGTCGCTCGTGAAGCGCACTCTCGGGGTCAAGGACTCCGGCAACATACTTCCCGGCCATGGCGGCATTCTCGACCGCATAGACTCCCTGCTGCTTGTTATCCCCGCCACCATGGCATACATGCTGTCGCTCGCCGTGCTGGCCTGCATATAAAGAAAACATCCGACTATGACTTCCAACGAACGATATATGATGCGCGGTGTGTCCGCGGCTAAAGAAGATGTCCACAACGCGATAAAGAATGTCGACAAGGGTCTTTACCCCAAGGCGTTCTGCAAGATAATCCCCGACATCCTCGGGGGAGACCCCCAGTGGTGCAACATCATGCACGCCGACGGGGCGGGGACAAAATCCTCTCTCGCCTACGCTTACTGGCGCGAGACCGGCGACTTGTCGGTATGGCGGGGAATCGCCCAGGACGCGCTGGTGATGAACATCGATGACCTTCTTTGCGTCGGGGCCACCGACAACATCCTCGTCTCATCGACAATCGGGCGCAACAAGCGTCTCATACCCGGCGAGGTGATTGCCGCCATCATCAACGGCACCGAGGAGCTGCTCGAGCGTATGCGCTCGCTTGGTGTGAGCATATACTCGACCGGCGGGGAGACAGCGGATGTCGGCGACCTTGTCCGCACCATCATCGTTGACTCGACAGTCACCTGCCGCATGCGCCGCTCTGATGTCATAGACAACGCCAATATCAAAGGTGGCGATGTCATCGTAGGTCTCTCCTCTTCAGGCAAGGCCACATACGAGGAGGAATATAACGGCGGCATGGGCAGCAACGGGCTGACCTCGGCTCGCCACGACGTGTTCGCCCGCCAGACCGGCGACAAATACCCCGAGACATATGACGGCGGCATGCCCCGCGAACTCGCTTACAGCGGTTCGGTAGGGCTGACCGACAAGGTGGAGGGCTCTCCGCTCGATGCCGGCAAGCTTGTCTTGTCGCCCACCCGCACATATGCCCCGGTAATCAAAAAGCTCCTGGAGGAGATGCGTCCGGCCATCCACGGCATGGTCCACTGCACCGGCGGCGCCCAGACAAAAGTGCTTCATTTCGTAGAAGGCAAGCATGTGATCAAAGACAATCTTTTCCCCGTGCCCCCGCTGTTCGCCCTTATCCAGGAGCAGAGCGGCACAGACTGGCGCGAGATGTACAAGGTATTCAACATGGGCCACCGTATGGAGATATATGTCTCTCCTGAGGATGCCGCCAAGGTGATTGCCATCTCCGAGAGCTTCGGCATAGAGGCCCGCATCGTGGGCCGCGTCGAGGATGCTCCTGAAAACCGCCTGACAATCACCGGCGAACAAGGGACTTTCGAATATTGAACACCTAATAGCGCGCAGGAATCTTGAGCAGGTTGTCACGCAGGTTGTCGCCTTTGGCCGCGACGGCATTGGTTGCCGTCATCCCGTGTCTGTCTGGATGCGGCGGCCACAAGAGCGCCGAGACCGAAAAGGCCGCGGTAGAGCAGCGTCATCCCCTGCCAGACACCCTCAGGGTCGCCACCCTGTACAGCCCGACATCCTACTTCCTTTACCGAGACCAGGAGATGGGCTATGACTACAACCTCGTCACCCAGTGGGCCGAAGACAAAGGGATGGTGGTGGATCTGACCGTCGCCCCCTCGATGGCCCGTCTTGTCGAGATGCTCGACTCTGGGGAGATTGACCTCGCCGCCTATGAGATTCCGGTGACTGCGGAATACAGCCGCGTGGTTGCCTGCGGGCCCGAATATGTGACCACCCAGGTGCTTGTGCAGCCATTGAAAGATGGCAAGCCTGAGATAACCGACGAGACCCAGCTCATCGGGCGCGATGTCTATGTCGAGGCCGGCTCCAAATATGATTACCGTCTGCGGAATCTCGACAGCGAGCTTGGGGGCGGAATCAACATCCATGAGGTCGACCGCGACACGCTGATAACCGAAGACCTGGTAGGAATGGTGTCAGACGGCACGATTCCCCTCACGGTGGTCGACAGCGACATCGCCCGCATCAACAAGACATATTACCGCGACCTTGATGTGTCGTTGCCTCTGAGTTTTCCTCAGAAAGCATCGTGGGGGGTGGCCGCCGGGAATGAATGGCTTGCCGACTCGGTAAACGAGTGGTTTCTCCAGGAGACACCGAAACGCCGCCAGGCAGAGCTGTTGAAACGGTATTTTGAGCTGAGCAAGAATGGCGATGCCGAATTGCCTGGCGCCATCACGCTTGACCTGTCAAAAGGAGTGATTTCCCCTTACGACGCGATATTCAAGGGCGCGGCTAAGAAAATCGGTTGGGACTGGCGGGTGCTTGCCGCAGTTGGTTACGCCGAGAGCGGCTTCAAGACCAACCTGGTCTCATGGGCCGGAGCGCGCGGACTGATGCAGATAATGCCCCGGTCGGCAGCCGCCTACGGTCTGCCGATTGAAAAAATCGAGGACCCGCAGGCCAATATCGAGGCCGCCGCCCGCATACTTGCCGATCTTGACCGCTCGCTCTCCAAGAAAGTCCCCGACCCTGCGGAACGTCTGAAATTTGTCATCGCATCCTACAATTCAGGGATAGGCCATGTGTATGACGCCATAGCATTGGCTGGCAAATACGGGAAGAACCCTCAGGTGTGGGACGGCAATGTGGAGCAGGCCCTGCTTATGAAGGCCAATCCTGAATATTATTCCGACCTGGTATGCCGCAACGGATATTTCGGTGGTCGCCACACGGTGGCATATGTCAGAAAAGTCACCGGGCTGCTTGACCGTTTCCGGGAGAAAATCCCGTCGAAATGAACTTATGCCGTTACCGGCGTGTTACCCTTTCCAGGGAGCTTCCCCTCAATCTTGTCTCTCTTGCCTCTCCTATTTTTTGTAAACAAGCATCTTAACAATCAAGATAAAGAAACAATGAGAAAACGTTATCTATCAGTCGCAGTGGTGCTTACACTTCTGGCATCCTTCACATTCACCTCATGTATCGGCTCTTTCGCCCTTTCCAACAAGCTTCTCAGCTGGAACAAGCAGATTGGCAACAAGTTTGTCAACGAGCTTGTGTTCTTCTGTTTCTGGATTCTTCCCGTGTATGAGGTGACAGGTCTTGCCGACTTGCTGGTGCTCAACTCCATCGAGTTCTGGAGCGGAAGCAATCCGGTTGCCCAGGGACGTTCGGTAATCGATGGCGTTGACGGCCGTTACCTCGTTGACTGTGACGGCAAAGGCTACACCATCACCTCCGAGAATGACGGCTCTGTGGTGCGTCTCGATTTCGATGCCGAGGAAAACTCCTGGAGCGCGTCGGCCAATGGGTCTGAGCCTGTGAAGTTCATGACCTTCGTCGATGACACCCATGTGGAAATGCTGACCCCCGACGGCGGTGCCCAGCTCGTTGAGCTTTCAGAACAGGGGATGATGGCCTACCGCCAGACCGTCGCTTCCTCTGCTGCTGCTGCCATGTATGCCTGCAACTGAGGCTGACGTGAAAGGGGGCGCACTCGGCCTCCATAAACTTTTATGACCTCACTGATGTTATACAGGGAGGCGAGACATCCTGCGGGATTGTCGCGCCTCCCTGTCGTCATATGCGGCGTGACCCGGAAGCAACCGATAAAAAAGGTGAATTGCTTGGTGAATTTAACTTAAATTGTTAACTTTGCAGAGATACGCCCTGAAGCAACAACGATAATTTAAAACAACACCAAATACCATAACACTCCCTATCAGACAATAATGGAAAACCAGGAACTCCTAAAGACCGTCAAGGAGAGAGCCCAGGTATGGCTCTCCGAGCAATACGACGAGGTTACCCGGGCTGAAGTGAAGCAGATGCTCGAGGCCGAAGACCCCACTCCCCTGATTGAAGCATTCTACCGTGACCTCGAATTCGGCACAGGTGGTCTGCGCGGCATCATGGGCCCGGGCACCAACCGCATGAACATCTACACCGTTGGCGCAGCCACCCAGGGTCTGGCCAACTACCTCAAGGAGGCGTTCGCCGACCTTGACCAGATTTCAGTGGCAGTGGGCCACGATGTGCGCAACAACTCCCGCAAGTTCGCCGAAATCGTCGCCAACATCTTCTCTGCCAACGGCATCAAGGCATACCTCTTCGACAGCTTCCGTCCCACCCCCGAGCTTTCGTTCGCCATCCGCGAGCTGGGCTGCCAGAGCGGCGTAAACATCACCGCCTCACACAACCCCAAGGAATACAACGGCTACAAGGCATACTGGGCCGACGGCGCGCAAATCATCGCTCCCCACGATGTCAACATCATCAACCATGTCAACGCCATCAAGTCGGTGGGCGACATCAAGTTCCAGGGCAATCCCGAGCTGATTGAAATCATCGGCGAGGAGATTGACAACAAGTTCCTGGCCGCCATCAAGGAGCTTTCACTCTCTCCCGATGTCATCGAGCGCCACAAAGACCTCAAGATCGTCTACACCCCGATTCACGGCACCGGCGTGAAGCTCGTCCCCGACTCGCTCCGCAACTACGGTTTCACCAACATCATACACGTTCCCGAACAGGACATCCCCTCGGGCGATTTCCCCACCGTGGAGTCTCCCAACCCCGAGAACGCCTCTGCGATGGCCATGGCTGTGGCCAAGGCAAAAGAGGTTGAGGCCGACCTCGTTGTCGCTTCCGACCCCGACGCCGACCGCATCGGTTGCGTCATCCGCGACACCGATGGCGAGTATGTGCTGGTCAACGGCAACCAGATTGTGCTGGTGCTCCTCAACTACCTGATGACCCGCAACGCCGAGCTGGGCAAGCTCACCGGCAACGAGTATGTGGTAAAGACAATCGTCACCACCGAGACCATCAAGCGCATCGCCGACGCCAACAACATCAAGATGTATGACTGCTACACCGGCTTCAAGTGGATTGCCTCCGTGATCCGCGACAACGAGCAGGCAGCCCGCTACCTCGGTGGCGGCGAGGAGTCATACGGATTCCTGGCCGAGACATTCTGCCGCGACAAAGACTCCGTTTCCGCCATCTCCCTGATGGCCGAGACCCTTGCATGGGCCAAGGAGAACGGACTCTCGTTCATGGAGATGCTCCAGGACATCTACGTCAAGTATGGATATTCCCACGAGCTTGGAATCTCCGTGGTACGTCCCGGCAAGTCGGGTGCTGACGAAATCCAGGCCATGATGAAGAACTTCCGCGAGAATCCTCCCAAGAGCATCGCCGGCAGCCCCGTGGTTTGTGTCAAGGATTACCTGACCCTCAACGAGACCTGCCTGAAGTGCAACGAGGTCAAGAAACTCGATTTCCCCACCACCTCCAACGTGCTCCAGTACTTCACCGAGGATGGCTCGAAGATTTCGGTTCGTCCCTCAGGTACCGAGCCCAAAATCAAATTCTACATTGAGGTTCGCGGTGAGATGAAGGCCCGCGCCGACTACCACAAGGCCGAAGAGGCAGCCAAGGCCAAGATCGAGGCTGTGCGCAAAGACCTCGGCATCTGACAATACCGTTCATAGACTATAATCCGCGGGTTGACACCCGGATGACCCCGATGTGGGGAACTCCGATGTCAACCCGCGGTTGTGTGTATGATGTGGCAGAGAGTTTTCAGAAGGTCTTTTTGGGCCAGAGGGAATGGAAATGGTTGACAGGGCCGTGACCGTGGCCGATGAGGTAGCCGGCCCCGTCGCGTATCGCGGCCGAGATGTAATCCTTGGCCAGGCGGCAGGCCTCAGGCAGCGGATGTCGCAGGGCGAGGTATGAGGTGATGGCCGAGGAGAGCGTGCAGCCGGTGCCGTGGGTGTTGACGGTGTCAATCCTGGGCGACTCCATGCGGTGGATGGTGTCGGTCTCCGCGTCATAAACGATGTCGGTAAGCGAATCACCGTCGAGGTGCCCCGCCTTCAGGAACACCGACACTTTCCCGCCTTGCGAGAGCTGGCGGGCGGCCTCGGGCAGCTCGTAATTGGCAGAAAGGCTCCGCCCCAGCAGAATCTCGGCCTCCGGGATGTTGGGGGTTATTATCCTTGCGTGTGGGATTAGCTCGTCGCGCAATGTGGCGATGGCATCCTCGCGCAGCAGAGGGTCGCCTGATGTGGCCACCATCACCGGGTCAAGGACGATGTCGCCCACCGGATATTCACGCAGGGTGTCGCGCACGGCCAGAATCAGCTCCGCGCTGTGGAGCATACCGATTTTTATCGCGTCAGCACCGATGTCGTCGAGACATGAACGGATTTGCCCCGTGACAAAATCCACCGGAACGGGATGCACGCCGGTCACCCCGACCGTGTTCTCGTCGACCACCGCCACCACGGCCGTCATACCGTAGCATCCGAGCGCCGAGAAGGTCTTGAGGTCGGCCTGCAGTCCCGCGCCTCCGCTGGGGTCGCTCCCGGCTATCGAGAGACAGCGCCGGTAGCTTTTCATATCTTCCAGCCCTCCCCGCTGTATGCGCTCTCCCAGAACATCCATTCCATGCGGGTACAGGTGACATATATGTCGGTCATGGCCTTCCTGACATCGGGGGATGTCTTTTCGGCCAGCCGGTCGCATATCTCGATGGCGCGGGAGTTGGATTTGTCAAACCAGGGGTTGTCGTAGGTGTCAATCCATTTCCGGTAAGGGTTGTCGTCTGTGGCATTGGCTTTTATATGCTTTCCAACCTCGTGGTATACCCAGAAGCAGGGGAGGATGGCTGCGGCGGCCACCTCGACAGGGGCGGTGGCCTGTGCAGACAGTATCGAGCAATAGAGCAGGCATGCAGGGCTTTTCTCCACCAGGCTCATGTCAGTGTCGGCCAGATAGGATTTGTGCATCTCCTCCTCTACCGCCACACCATCCTTGGCGAAGTCGAGAAACGAGGCCACCTGGTCGATTTCAGGCAGGCGAGAGGCGATGTTGGCCAGCACACGCGAATAATTCTCTATGTAGAGCGCGTCCTGCTGGAGATAACGGTTGAAGACCTCGCGCGGCAGGGTGCCGGCGATAAGCTCCTTGATGAAAGGCAACTGGAGTATCTGGTTGTAGAGGGGGAGGGCGGTCTGCCACGCCTCTTGGCTCCATTTTGTCATGACAGAAATTGTTAGGGGGTTAGAATTCAATGATTGAAGTGGAGAGAGTAAGCAGGTCTATCGAGAACAGTTTGCCGTCGAGCGGGTCGCCGAAGCCGGCGAGGAGTTTGAGGGCCTCGGAAGCCTCCATAGCTCCGATTACCCCCGGCACGGCCCCTATCACCCCGGCGATCTTGCGGGGGAGCGCACACAGCGCGTCGCGGTCGGGATACAGGTCGGTGTAACGTCGGCCATTCAGATGGTTCATCACCGCCACCTGGCCCCGGAATTCACCGATGGAGCCGTAGACCCAAGGTTTTCCGAGCCTGTGGCATATGTCATCGATGAGATAACGGGTGGCGAAATTGTCGGTGCAGTCGACAAGCAGGTCATAGCCCGCTGTCAGTGTCTCGCCGTTTTCCTCTGTCAGGCCATCGGGATGTAGGTCAAATCTGGTGGATGACGATTGCGAGCCGAGCCGGCGGGCAGCTTCCTCGACTTTAGGCATGCCTATCTGCTGCTCGGTGTACAGCACCTGCCGCTGCAGGTTGGATAGCGACACCCGGTCGGGGTCACACAGGCCGATGCGGCCCACCCCGGCCCCGGTGAGGTAGGTGGCCACAGCAGCCCCAAGTCCTCCAAGACCTATAATCAGCACTGATGATGAGAGTAGTCTGCGTTGCCCCTCCTCTCCGATTTCGGCCAGCATCGTCTGGCGGGAATAGCGTCGGAGGTCGATATGTCGGTTGGTGTTCATGGCTTTCAGTCGAAAATCTTGTCCCAGTCTTTCCACACCGCCTCATAACCGAGGCCGCGTATTGCCCCGGCAACTTCGCCGGGGCTACGTTCGTCACTGACCGCAAACTGCTCCAGAGCCTGCGGATAGGTGTGGTAGCCACCCGGATCAGTCTTGCTGCCGGCGCTCATGGATGTGACCCCGAGCGACATCATGTTGTCGCGCAGCGAGGGAGATTCCCTGGTTGAGTATGAGATGTCGACATCGTTGTCGAATATGCGGAAAGCGAATGTCAGCTGCGCCAGTTCGCGGTCAGACATCACCACATTGGGCTGGAAACCGCTTTCCGACGGACGCATGCGGGGGAAATTCACGCTGAACCTGGTCTGCCAGTATCGTTTGCGCAGGTATTTCAGGTGGCGGGCCATCATCGTCACGTCAGTGCGCCAGTCTTCAAGGCCGATAAGCACTCCCATGCCGATTTTATGCACTCCCGCCTGACCCATGCGGTCGTATCCGTCGAGCCTCCATTCAAAATTGGATTTCATGCCCGCCGGATGATACACCTTGTAGCGGTCGCGGTGGTATGTCTCCTGGAAACAGACCACCCCGTTCAGCCCCGAGCGGGTCAGGCGCAGGTAATCCTCAGAGGGCAGCGGCATCACCTCGATGGTGAGGTTGCTGAAGTAAGGGCGGCATACCCGCAGCGCCTCCTCCAGATAGTCTGTGCCGGCCAGTTTCGGGTGTTCCCCGGTGACAATCAGCAGGTTTTCAAACGGCCCCAGGCGGCGTATCGCCTTGCACTCATCCTCAATCTGCTCCGGGGTGAGAACCACGCGCGGAAACTGATTGTGGCGGTTGAAGCCGCAGTATACACACGAGTTGGTGCAGGCGTTTGTGATATACAGGGGGATGTAAAGCGATATGGTCTTGCCGAACCGTTTCAACGTCAGCTCGCGGCTCATCCGGGCCATTGTCTCCAGATATGGAGCGGCCGCCGGGGAAATCAACGCCATGAAGTCATCGATTCCGGGGTGTTTCCTCGACAGCGCGGTCTCCACATCGGCGGCTGTCTTCGACATTATCGCCGCCGTCGTCTCCTCCCAGTCGTGATTTTTCAGTTCTTCTGAAAACATATCTTGATGATTTTTCAGTCAAGGAAAGATGTAAGCGGACTGCTCGCGACAGCCATGCGGCTTCTGGCTCCCAGTCCGGCCTCGAATGCCTCGCGACCCGCCTCCACGGCCTTGCCGAACGCGCGGGCCATTGCCACAGGGTCTCCGGCGACAGCTATCGCCGTGTTGACCAGCACCGCGTCGGCTCCCATCTCCATGGCCTCGGCCGCATGGGATGGCGCGCCAAGGCCCGCGTCGATAACCACCGGCACCCGGCTCTCCTCGATGATGATTTCAATCAGGTCGCGTGTGACGATGCCCTTGTTTGTGCCGATAGGTGCGCCCAATGGCATGACAGCGGCTGTCCCCGCCTCCTCAAGCAGCTTGCAGAGGACTGGGTCGGCCTGGATGTAGGGAAGCACCACGAACCCCAGCCTGGCCAGCTCCTCGGTGGCTTTCAGAGTCTCCACCGGGTCGGGGAGCAGGTATTTCGGGTCGGGATGGATCTCGAGCTTGATGAAATCTGTCTCAAACGCCTCGCGGGCGAGCTGCGCGGCGAGTACAGCCTCCTTGGCGTTGCGCACCCCCGACGTGTTGGGCAGCAGGCAGATATGGTCGGCCTTGATATGGGCCATCAGGTCGTCGGCCGGATTTGACATGTCGACCCTTTTGAGGGCCACAGTGACCATCTCCGTGCCTGACGCGATGATGGCCTCCTGCATGATTTTGTTTGACTGGAACTTTCCGGTTCCGACGAAGAGGCGCGATGAAAATTCGCGGCCTCCGATAATCAGTGGTTTCATATATGTGAGGTTGTGGGGTTTTCTAATCTTTTTATCCAGGCCGAGGCCTCCGATTGCGGCGAGACGGCGTTTAGTATCGCTCCGCTGACGGCCACACCCGCCACGCCGGTCGCGAGTATGGGGGATATGTCGCCGAGGGTGATTCCCCCGATTGCCACCACCGGGAGGGTGATTCCCTCGCGGCGGCATCCGGCCAGAATCGTGCGGTAGCCCTCAAGCCCAAGTAGAGGGCTGAGGTTTCTCTTCGTGGTCGTGAAGCGGAAAGGCCCCAGGCCTATATAGTCGGCCCCGCGACTCGCCGCGAGCCTTATGTCATCGAGACAGTTGGCTGTCGAGCCGATTATCTTGTCAGGGCCGAGGATTTTACGGGCTTCATCAGGCGACATGTCGTTTTTGCCCAGATGTACGCCGTCGGCCCCCGTCTCGGACACAAGTTCGGCATGGTCGTCAAGTATGAAAGTCGCGTGGCCGTGGAGGTCGGCGAGACGACGCAGTTTGCGGCCCGTCTCGACAATCATCTCAGGCGCGGCCCCTTTCATCCGGAGCTGCACCCATCTGCATCCGCCGCGCAGTGCGGCTTCAGCCCCTTCAAGGTGTTCTTGCGCCGAGTCGCCGTTGGTGATGAACTGGAGCCTGAATCCACGGTTCGACAGTCCGTCAGGCGTGATTATGCTTTTCATTTGAATTTTTTTAGCCTGTTTATGAAATCATCAATCGAATCCGCTTCCCAGGCAGCCCCGAGAATTGCAGCCCCTTTGAACCCGAGCCGCGCCACCTCCGGAAGCCTTTCCGGAGTGATTCCCGAGAGGGGGATTACCCTCTCGGTCAGCAGCCCCTCTGAGGAGAGGGCCTGGCATTCCGCTTCGCCGATTGCCCCTTTGTAGCCCCGCTTGGAGACACTGTCAAACAGCGGGCTAAGGAAACAGTAATCGGCTTTGTCGAGAAGCAACGCCTTTTTCACATCCTCGACGGAATGGCACGACCGGCTCGTCATACCCCGGAAGCCGTCGCCGGGAATTGAGGGATTGCGGCTGTTGAGATGGATGCCCCCCAGGCCGTATTCAGCGGCGAGGTGATGGTGGTCGTGGATGGAGATGGCGGGGTAAAGCCGCTCAGGAATCCGCTCTATCAGAAGGCGCGTCTCCTCCTGGGTCATCGCAGGCTTGCGCAGGTGGAGCCGGTCGATCACGCCGCTGTCGAGCAACCGGCATATGGATGCGGTTCCCCCCTCGACGGCGGCGGGGGATGTGATGATGATGATTCTCATTTATGTATATGGAGCATTCAACCGCCGCAGACGGCGCTTATGACAGTTATCTCCATTCCGTCGGACAGGGGAGTGGCGGCCCAGTCGGCACGTCTCACGACCTTGCCGTCTATCGCCACGGCTATTCCGGGGCCTGTCACCCCACGTTCTGTCAGCAGTTGGGCGAGCGTGACAGGGCCGCTCACTGTCATCTCCTCCTTGTTGATTGAAATCTTCATGCAGGTATATGAAATTAAAGTCAAAACTGTCGGGGATGACGGTCTTGACGGGAAAATCAATCAGCATGCAAACTATCGGAATAGATATCCGGCGAGCCGAAAAACCGGCAAGCGGTGAAATCAGAGACAAGTCCTTCCGGCGGTACTGGCCGCGTCAAGTTCACAGGGTATAATCTCAGCCGTCAATAGTGGCACCCCTCTTGTGTCCGGGCAACCTCCGCAGCAAGCCTTCGTGGCCTCCGGGAGCGTTGTCCGTTGCAAATTTAACAAACCTTTCGCAAACCGCCAAATAAATCTGATTTCGGAATAAATGTAACGTGTCGCGAAATTTGCGCAAAAAAATAGTGGTTGTAACTAAGATGTAACTGTGAATGTTTGCAAATTGAATTTAAAGTATCTAACTTTGCGATGTGTGCTTGCAATCACTGCATCAGTAATACAAACCAAAACCAAATCAAAATGAGACGGACAACAATCAGTAACCTCCGCCAATTCATGTTGGCCTTAATTGGGGCTGGTTTGGCTCTAAAAATGGTTGGTATAACCAAGCAGTTGTAGTTTTTCAGAATGCTGATGAGACTAAGACATATCAAGAATTCCAATACGTATATATTAAATAAGGAGGTGAATATGAAATCCTTGTTCAAAATGCTGTCGATGATACTGCTGGCGCTGATGGCTGTAAGTTGTCAGGAGGAAGAGCCATGTCCGTGTGGACGGGAAATGAACCTCCCATTATATGGAGTGGCAATATACAATCCCCTTCCGGCTGAAGCAGGAAGTGAGGATGTTGAAATCTTTTGTCTTCATGAGGCTGCTGATTGTGAAGGAGTCACAATAAACCTTATGGCTACTTCTCTGGCCCTTTTGCGGAAATCCCAACAGGAATGGGCACAGTATGAAAATACCGGACTGATATTTGTTCCCGAAAGAATTTATAAAGAAGCAGGATATGAGAACTATCCTAATGACATCAATTTCAGCTATAATTATAAGTGGCTGACTGTCGCGACTTACAAAGAGGCAGGAGGCGAGTACGGTACGATGAGGCTTTCCTGGGAGGCGAATGATTCTCCTATGCCCCGTAAACTCTATATATCCATTGGCTCAGCTGAAAAGTGCGAGTTCGAGCTGGTTCAGAGCGGTTGTACGACCCCCTAGTGAGTTCAATCTCCGGATTGACGATAATGTGAAGTCCGCATCTTGAGATCTTTGGGTGTGGATTGGCAGATGGATAGCTGCAGGCAGTTAGCCGAGACAAATTCGGCTGTCTGCCTGTATCTATTTTGACGGAGGTTTGGTATAATGGGGTGAATGGCGTAACTTTGTGGCGGATTTTGAATGACATGCTATGATTGAATATCTCAGCGGCAAGGTTGCCGAGCTGACCCCCACCACCGCGGTGGTGGATGTCAACGGGGTCGGCTATGAACTCAATATAACCCTCACCACATTCTCTTCCCTGGAGCAGGCTGTCGGGGGGCAGCTCGGGGAGCGTCAGGCAGCCAGACAGGCCAAGCTGTTTGTCCATGAGGTGATACGCGAAGATGCCTGGACCCTTTATGGTTTCGCCTCGAAACGTGAACGCGAGCTGTTCCGCGAGCTGATAGGGGTCTCGGGGGTAGGAAGCGCGTCGGCGCGGATGATACTGTCGTCGATTTCACCCGCCGAGCTGGAGCAGGTGATAACTTCCGGCGACGAGCGCAGGCTGAAGGCTGTCAAGGGGATAGGCGGAAAAACCGCCCAACGCATAATTGTGGACCTCCGCGACAAAATAAAACCATCGGGGGATTCGTTATTAATTCAGCCGGGAACGCCGCAGTCGGATGTCTACGACGAGGCGTTGGCGGCCCTGGTGATGCTTGGTTTCGCAAAGCCGGCCAGCCAGAAAGTGCTTTCAAAGCTGTTCAGCCAGGAACCGACCCTGAAAGTGGAGCAGGCTATAAAGAAAGCCCTTACGATGCTTTAACCTTAGGCCGGGGTGTCTCTTTCACGCGGAGGAGGCGCGCCGCTGTCAATAGTTGTTAGTTACGAGTCTGAGTCGCAAATCGATATACCGCAGGTCGCTATGGCTCCTCTGCACGGTCGTTGCAGTGGCGGCCTCTGCCGTGTTTGTGATCGCGGGCACACAGACTCCTGGGACAGGCGCGGGCAGCGCGTCGATAACGCCCCCGCCGCCATTCCCGTCGTTGCCCGTCCCCTCCAACCCCAACGACTCGATAATGATGCCGTTCCCGGTGCAGCAGACGGTGCCGGCCGATTACGAGCGGCTGATGGAGGACCAGTTTGCCGCCGACCTCTCCACGCCGTCCAACATCGTGACGGTGCCGGAATATGACCCCGAGACCGGCTATTATGTGATACGCACCAAGATGGGCGACACCGAAATCACCACCCCCTTCATCCTCAACGAGAAGCAGTACAACGACTGGCAGTTTCGCCGTCAGCTGCAGGAGTATTACCAGGAACGCAACCAGGCCCTGGCCGAGAACAAGGAGAAGCAGCCGTTCAACATCTTCGACATGAATTTCGCCTACGGGCCGCTTGAGAAAATCTTCGGTCCTGGTGGGGTGTCGCTCAAGACCCAGGGGTCGGTGCAGATAAAGATGGGTGTCAACTCCAACAAGAGCGACAACCCGTCGCTTCCCATCAAGTCGCGCCGCAAGACCTACTTTGACTTCGACCAGAAGATTCAGGCAACAATCGCCGCCTCGGTCGGCGACCGCATGAACTTCAACATGACCTACAACACCGACGCGACCTTTGATTTCGACTCCAAGAACATAAAGCTCGCATACGAGGGTAAAGAGGATGACATAGTCAAGTCGATAGAGGCGGGAAATGTCTCGATGACCACCGGGTCGTCGCTCATCAGAGGGGCTACGGCGCTGTTCGGCGTGAAGTCAAAGCTGCAGTTCGGCAAGTTCACCGTCACCGCTTTGCTGTCGCAACAGAATTCCGAGTCAAAGACCGTCAGCTCCAAGGGTGGCTCGCAGGCAACGGATTTCTCGGTCAATGTCGACCAGTATGACCAGAACCGCCACTTCTTCCTGGCCAATTACTTCTACCGCAATTACGACCAGTTTGCGGCCCGTCTGCCGCTGGTGTCCTCGGGAGTCAGCATCACCCGTGTCGAGGTGTGGGTGACCAACAAGGGGGGCAAATATGAGCAGGCGCGCAACATCGTCGCGTTCGCCGACCTGGCCGAAGGTGACGCTGCCGGACTTAACAACTCTTACTGGACGGTCAATCCCTCGGTGATGATGCCCAGCAACCAGTCAAACAACCTTCTTGATGTCATCAAGACCGAATATCCCGGGGCGAGGTCAATCAACACCGTCACACAGGCCCTTGAGCCGTTGCGGGCCTTCGGCATCGAGGGGGGGCGCGACTACGAGAAAGTAGAGTCGGCCCGCCTGCTCAACTCGTCGGAATACACCGTCAACTCCACTCTGGGTTACATCTCGCTTAAGGCGCAGCTCAACTCCGACGATGTGCTTGGCGTGGCATTCGAGTACACCTACAACGGCCAGGTCTACCAGGTCGGTGAATTTTCATCAGACATTACCACTACTTCCGAGTCGCTATATGTCAAGATGCTCAAGTCAACGACGGTCGACCCGAAGCTCCCGATATGGCGGTTGATGATGAAGAATGTCTACTCGCTGGGTGCATACCAGGTGCAGAAACAGAACTTCAAGCTCCAGATCAGATATCTCTCAGACACCACCGGTACGCTCATCAACTACCTGCCGATTCCATCGATGTCAAACACCCCGCTGCTGCAGGTGATGAACCTCGACCGCATCGACTCCAATGAGCAGTCTAACCCCGACGGATTCTTCGACTTCATCGAGGGATACACGATAATCTCGTCAAACGGCAAGGTGATATTCCCTGTGGCCGAGCCGTTCGGCGCGCATCTGGAGAAGAAAATCAATGACCCGTTGCTGGCCCAGAAATATGTCTACAAAGAGCTGTATGACTCGACACTGGTAATTGCCCGCCAGTTTGCCGACAAGAACAAGTTTGTGCTTGTCGGTTCATACCAGGCAGCGTCAGGCTCGCAGATACGCCTCAACGCGATGAATGTGCCGCGCGGATCGGTGATAGTCATGGCCGGAGGTGTGCAGCTTGTCGAGAACTCTGATTACACGGTCGATTACTCGATGGGTATCGTGACCATCACCAACCAGAGCATCATAGACTCGGGCCAGAGCATTTCGGTCACCCTTGAGAACCAGTCGCTTTTCTCGACGCAGCGCAAGACCCTCCTGGGGCTTGACATGCAGTATGCCATCAGCAAAGACCTCAACATCGGGGCCACTTTGCTCCATTTCTCGGAGAAAGCCCTGACCGAGAAGGTCAACATCGGCGACGAGGTGATAAACAACTCGATGTTTGGCTTCAACGTCAACTACAACACCCGGTTCATGTGGCTGACCAACCTGCTCAACAAGATTCCGACTGTCAACGCCACAGCCCCGTCGACCCTCAGCCTGACGGCGGAATACGCATTGCTCAAGCCTCACAGCCAGAAGGCGGGCTCGACCCAGGGCAGCTCGTATGTCGACGACTTCGAGTCGTCGCAGACTGGTATCGACCTGAGGTCGCCATATTCATGGTTCCTGGCCTCCACTCCTTACGACAGCGGCAAGGATGCTCTCTTCCCCGAGGCCGCCCTCTCCAATGACCCGGCCTACGGAATGAACCGCGCGTTGCTCAACTGGTATTACATCGACCGTATGTTCACCGACCGCAACTCCTCGCTCGCGCCCGGCTATATCCGCAACGACCTTGTGCAGCTGTCAAACCCGTATGTCCGCGAGGTGACCTCCCAGGAGATTTTCCCCGGACGCGAGCTTACCTATGGTGAGTCGGCGACGGTGCAGACCCTCAACCTCTCGTTTTATCCCACCGAGCGCGGCCCCTACAACCTCGATGCCGCCAACATCGACGATGAGGGGTATCTGCTGAATCCGGAGAAGCGCTGGGGAGGTATAATGCGCAAGATGGACAACACCAACTTCGAGCAGTCAAACATCGAGTATGTGCAGTTCTGGATGATGAACCCCTTCCTCGATCCCGACAATCCCAACTATGACGGCGGTGACCTTTATTTCAACTTCGGCGATATATCGGAGGATATCCTCAAGGATGGTCTCAAATCGTATGAAAACGGAATTCCGGTCGACGGCAACAATGAATGGCTGGAGACCACCGTCTGGGGACGTGTGTCTCGCCAGAACTCGCTGACTTACGCGTTTGACACCAACAACGGCTCGCGACTGATGCAGGATGTCGGCCTTGACGGGCTGCGCAATGACGACGAGTTTGGCTTCCCGACATACTCTTCATTCCTCGACCAGCTGCGCCAGCGTCTCTCCCCGGCTGCGCTCGAAAGGATGCAGAACGACATTTTCTCGCCGTTCAATGACCCGGCGCAGGACAACTATCATTTCTTCCGTGGGTATGACTACGACGAGCAGCGTCTCTCGATCCTTGAGCGTTACAAACGTTACAACGGGGTGGAGGGCAACTCGCTGCCTCCCGAGGATGCTGCCGACCCGCTTTACCAGAGCGCCAGGTCGGTGCCTGATGTCGAGGACATCAACCAGGACAATACCCTCAACGAGTATGAACGCTACTTCCAGTATCGTGTCTCCATACGTCCCGAGGACCTTGTCGTGGGGAAGAACTACATCTCGGACAAGCAGGTGTCGACGGTCTACACGCGCGACGGCCAGACACAGACCGTCGAGTGGTATCAGTTCAAGATTCCTCTGAGCCAGTATGAGAAGAAGGTCGGTTCAATCAACGACTTCTCAACAATCCGTTTCGCCCGCATGTTCATGACCGGCTTCAAGCAGGTGACCCACCTGCGATTCGCGACGCTCGAACTGGTTCGCGGCGAATGGCGCAACTATGACTTCAATCTCAACAACCGTGGCGACGCTCCGGCCGAGGGGCAGATGGATGTCTCTGTGGTCAACATCGAGGAGAACGCCGACCGCGAACCGGTCAATTATGTGCTGCCTCCGGGTGTCACCCGCATCGTCGACCCGGGCCAGTCGCAGGCCGTACAGCTCAACGAGCAGTCGATGGCGCTTAAGGTGACCGGACTCAAGGCCGGCGACGGGCGCGGAGTCTACCGCGACACCCAGCAGGACCTGCGCAACTACAAGAGGTTGCAGATGTGGGTCCATGCCGAGAGCCTCATTGACGATGTCACCAACCTGAAGTCAGGCGAACTGTCAGTGTTTGTGCGTCTCGGCGCCGATGTGAAGGCCAACTATTATGAGTATGAGATACCTTTGGTGCTGACCCCCCACGGCAATTACAACAACTGGCTCGAGAGTGACCGCGACAAGGTGTGGCCCATGCAGAATTTCATGGACCTCAACCTCCAGAACCTTGTCAATCTCAAGAAGGAGCGCAACCGCGCCAAGGAGGAGGCCGGCAGCGGAATCGGTTATGCCACGGTCTATACGGGCCGTGATCCCGAGAATGAGCGTAACTCGATGGCGGTCAAGGGCAACCCCTCGCTAAGCGATGTCAGGGTGATACTGGTCGGGGTGCGCAACAACTCCAATACTGTCAAGGATGGAATCATCTGGGTCAATGAGCTGAAGGTCACTGATTTCGACGAGGCCGGGGGGTGGGCTGCTAAAGCAAATGTCAACCTGGGGCTTTCGGATGTGGCTACCCTCAATTTCGGCGCGCATGTGGAGACGGCCGGTTTCGGGTCGGTCGACCAGGGACTTAACGAGCGCCGTATGGATGATTACCAGCAATACAATGTGGCGGTGCAGACTGACCTGGGGCGGTTCCTCCCGGAGAAGGCCAAGCTGCGCGCTCCCATATATTATTCCTACTCGACCGAGAAGACCACTCCGAAATACAACCCCCTCGACCAGGATGTGCTGCTCAAGGACGCGCTTGACGAGGCTCCTGACAAGCATGCCCGCGACTCGATTTCGGCCTATGCCGTCGAGCGTTCAACCATACAGAGCTTTTCACTTTCGGGATTGAAGTTTGATGTCACCAGCGCCAAGCCGATGCCCTGGGATCCCTCGAACTTCACAGTCAACTTCTCATTCAACAAGCAGTCTAAGAATGACCCGACCACGGAATATGAATACACCAACGACTACCGAGGGTCGTTGGCCTACAATTATTCCCCGATGATAAAGGGGCTGAAGCCTTTCGGCTGGATCAACTCCAAAAACAAGAATCTGAAGTTCTTCAAGGACTGGGAGCTGAATTACCTGCCCAACACAATCTCCTTCCTGACCAATATGTCGCGCTATTACTACGAGATGCAGACGAGGTCAGAGCTTGACGAGACCTTCCAGTTGCCGGTGTCGGTCAGCAAGAATTTCCTTTGGGACCGCCAGTTCCAGCTCACTTGGAACCTTACAAAGTCCATCTCCCTGTCGTTCAACTCCAACACCTCGGCGCGTATCGAGGAGACTGTCGGTGCTGTCAACAAGAAGCTTTTCCCCGACCAGTACAAGCAATGGAAAGACACTGTGTGGAGCTCGATTCTTTCGCTCGGCACCCCTTGGGCTTACAACCAGAATGTGGTGGCCACATACCGCGCGCCGTTCAACCGCATACCGGTGCTTGATTTCCTCACCGGAAACTTCTCATATAACTCCACCTACCGTTGGGACCGTGGTGCGGAAATAGACGGCTACTCCACCGGAAACAAGATTTCAAGCCAGTCTTCGATGAGCGTCGACGGGCGTGTTAACTTCGAGAGCCTTTACAACAAGATTCCGTTTGTTAAGGATGTACACAAGCGTTTCAACAATGTCGGCAAGAAGACCGTGCAGAGGAAACCGAAGAAGTTTGAGCGCACATACAAGCTCAACCCTGACACGACCTTCACCATCAAGCACAATCTGCGCACGAAGAAAATCCGCATAAAGGGTGAGGATGTCAACTCCAAGCAGCCGTTTGTCTTCAAGCACAAGATCGTCGACATGAACACGGTGGAGATTCTGACTCCATCAGACGCCAACGTGAAGTTCACGATTGAAGAGATGCTGAAGGATGAGAAGTCGGTATGGCGCGAGGTAGGGGAGTATGCGCTCAGGCTGGTGATGAGCCCGCGCTCGGCATCTGTGCGCTGGAAACGTACCAACACGATGTCGATACCTCTGTTCCGCAACGATATCGGCAATATCTTCGGACAATCGACCGGCTACGGCGCGATGTCGCCCGGTCTTGACTTCGCTTTCGGATTCGCCGGGGAAGATTACATCTACAAGGCGAAAGACCGAGGATGGCTCATCACCGACGACGGACAGACCTCGCCTGCCATCATCTCCAGGGCAAATGAGCTTAACCTGGAATTCCAGCTTGAGTTTGTGAAAGGGCTAAAATTGCAGCTGACGATGAACCGCACCGACAACCGCACGCGCCAGATACAGTTTATGTTTCCTGACATGCCGGTGACATATTCCGGGTCATACACCAAGACCCATTGCGCGATAGGGACTGCCCTCGGTTCGTCGAATGCCGAGGACGGATATTACAGCCCGGCGTTCCAGAAGATGCTTGACAATATTCCTGTCATCGCCGAACGATATAATGCCTTATACAATGGAGCGCGCTATCCAGGCGGAGGATTCATGACCGACAATCCGCTTGTCGGACAGCCTTTCAACCCGTCAAACGGCACAGTCTCGCAGACATCCTCCGATGTTCTCGTGCCTGCGTTCATATCGGCTTACACCGGCACGAATCCATACTCGCAGTATCTCAACCCCTTCCCCGATTTCTCGGCTGTGTTGCCCAACTGGCGTCTCACTTACGACGGGCTTATCAACCTTGGAAACATGAAGAGGTGGTTCAAGAGCTTCTCGCTGAGCCACGCCTACCAGTGTACCTACTCCGTGGGGTCTTATTCATCATATCTCAACTGGCTCACTGTTGACGGCACTCTCGGATTCACCCTCGACACCAATACCGGGATGCCGGTGCCATCATCGCCATACAACATCTCGTCGGTGGCCATCACCGAACGTTTCGCGCCTCTGATCGGTGTGACCGGCACATTGAAGAATGACCTCCAGTTCAATGTGGAGTGGAAAGACCAGCGCACCCTGACACTCAATACCTCGGCCGGGCAGGTGGTGGAGGCCACATCGCGCGGTCTGACCATAGGCGCGGGCTATAAAATCATAGGTTTCAACACGATATTGAAGATGCGCGGCTCGCAGTCGGGTGTCAGCAACGACCTGACCCTGAAGGCTGATTTCTCGCTTCAGAACACGCAGGCGCTCATCCGTCGCATCGAGACCAATTACACCCAGGCGACTTCGGGCACTCGCACCCTGACCATCAACTTCAACGCCCAATACATCCTCTCCCGGAAGCTCACCCTGGGGGCATATTTCGACCATCAGGTCAACACCCCGTTGGTCAGCAGCGCCGCCTATCCTACCTCCAGCTCCTCTTACGGCCTGTCGCTCAACCTCAACCTCTCCCGCTGACAGAGATGGGGTGGCGGCAGCCAAACGCCGTGAGGGGCAACCTCTTCATCCCCTGCCTGACAAATCCTTTTCCCCCTTGCTCCCCCATGTCAAGTCCCTATCCAGCCATCATTCAGCCTCTGTGATTTTTTTCAAATTATTTTGCCTGGAAATTTGGTTTATAAAATAAAGTTGTTTAACTTTGCTCCCGAATTGGAGCGGTAATCGCGAGTGCCGCTCTTTTTCAGGAATGAGTGGTTTATAAAATAAACCGATTTAAAAACTCTAAACAAGTTATATTTATGGAAGAAAAAAGGATTTCTGAGAAAGAGAGCCTTGAAATCATCACTGAGATGATTTCAAGAACAAAAGACCATTATATCGGTGACGGCAATATCCTGATGCTGTGGGGATATCTGACCGTGGTGATGACGGCTGTCATATGGGCCTTGTTGGCCTTGACCCACAATGGGGTTTGGAACTGGCTGTGGTTTGCCATATGGATTGTAGGTGGGATAGTCACCCCGATTATGGCACGAAAAAATCAACGCAGAAACGGAGTGAAAAGCTATTCAGACAAAATCAGTTCATCAATCTGGTCTATTGTCGGATATTCAGGTATAGTCTCCACACTATGTTGCCTTGGATTCCTGTTGTTAAAAGGGGTTGATTGCTGGAGTATGATGTTTGCATTCGCACTCATCATAGTGCCATTCGCAGAGATGGCTCAGGGAATCGTGGTTCGCGAGAAGTCATTCCTGGTTGGCGGCGGAATCGGATTGTTGACAGGCATTTTCACCGTGTGCTGTATCGCAGGTGGCATCACGCTCGAAGCCAACTGGTTTCTGCCCTTGTTCATAGTGGCATTCATCTTTATGATGATTGTCCCCGGACATATCCTGAACTCAAAATATAAACGGCAATGAAAGAGTTGAATCCGCTTTTGCATTCACAGTTGCGACTTGCGGTGATGTCAATTCTCATGAATGTCGAGGAGGCGGATTTTGTCTATCTCAGACAAAAGACCGAATCCACCGCAGGAAACCTGAGTGTGCAACTCGACAAACTCTCTTCGGCGGGATATATTACGGTGGAGAAAGGGTTTGTCGGGAAAAAGCCCCGAACAGCCTGTCGTGTCACCAAGAAAGGGAAACAAGCTTTTGAGGAGTATGTCGACACTCTGAGACAATATATCGGGTTGTAGCCCCCATCAAAATAAAGGTTGCCTCTCTAATGGATGAGGACAACCTTTTGCTGTCGGGCGTAATTGTAGACACCCGGGATATGTGGAATTCTATCCGATTACAGGTTGAAGAGGCGGCGGGTGTTGGCCGTTGTCCTTGACGCTACCTCTTCGATTGGGAGCGAAAGGGCAGTGGCGACTCCTTGAGCGATGGCGGGGAGGTAGGCCGACTGGTTGCGCCGTCTTCTGAACGGCACCGGGGCGAGATAGGGGGAATCGGTTTCCAGCAGTATCCGGTCGATGCCGATTGAAGGCAATACAGACCCCAATGTTGAGTTTTTGAATGTCAGGATGCCGTTGATTCCGAAATGGAAGTCGCCGGTTTCGCGAATGCGGGCCACATCCTCGACAGTTCCGCCGAAGCTGTGGAACACCCCCTGCGGTATGGAGGGGAGGCCACGCAACACCTCCAGTGTCTCGTCAAGACCATCGCGGCAATGGATTATTATCGGCAGATTGTGGCGCAACGCAATGCGGCATTGCCTGTCGAAGGCACGCATCTGGCGCTCGCGTTTCTCAGGTTCCCAATAAAGGTCGATGCCGATTTCCCCGACCGCGTGGTAAAGTCCGGGGTTCTCCTCGATTTCCCTCTCGATGATGTCGAGGGCGGCCTCGGGATTGTCGGTAAGTTCGGTGGGATGCAGACCCATCGCCATCGATACCTTTCCGGGGAATAGGGCTACGAGCCGTTTCATCGGCCCGATTTCATCGAGGGCGTTGGCGGGAAACATCATATGGCAGACCCCTGCCTGCAAAGCCCTCTCCACAGCCTCCTCGCCGCCGCGTGGAGTAGGGAGGGGGGGAGGTAGGATTACCCCCTTTTTAGGATGTTTGGGCTGCTCCTCGGTCAGAAAGTCGTCGCAATAGAGATGGGTATGGCTGTCAATCAATTCCATAAAAAATCTCCTTGAATCGGGTTGTCAGAGAATCTGGTAGTCAAAGAATCAGGTTATCTGAACTGATTGATTTCAGGCATATAATCGAAACCGGCATCCTTGAGCTTGTTCTCCAGTTCCTCGCGATTGAGGCTGAGGTCATCGCAGAGGCTGTCGAGGTTTTCGTAACGGTCGCGCAGCTTCATATTGACCCAGCTCAGTAGCATAAACGGGTCTTTGGGCATATCTTCCATAACAGTTGTCGTTTCAATCGCGCCCAATCTCGGAACGCGCCCGCAAAGTTACAAAAAATAATCAATAGCGGGAGGTGCTGTTTGTGTTCTCTGTGTTGATGTTGATTATCGGGTTCTCCATTGACGAAAAGAGATGTTAAAACAAAACTTATTTTTGAGCTGAAATGTTTTTTTCTTGATTATAATTTTGATAATAGGCAAGTAGTGAGTATCTTTGTCGTCAAAGATGATTGTTTATGGGCAGTGTATTGAAAATCACAAAAAAGTGTGTTGGTGTTTCTTCCCGGTCATATTCATTGGCTAAGCAGAAATGCTGGCATTCTGTGGCTAATGGGCAAAATCCTCCAGCTCCCCGGAAGTTATGTTATGGGGAAAGGGTTATTGTCTCTAAATATTGCCATTTTGAAGAATCCGCTTTATTCATTAAATGAGGCATATCCTTACAAAAGATTTCAGATATGTTCAGAAAGAGCCATCCCGTGATGGCTCTTTCGATGTTTGTCATACTTATGTCTTTTTCATCGCATTTACAGACAGGAAGTCAGGGAAAGCGTGTCGTATTAAATATGTTTCACGAGCTGAGAAAATCGGGGAGGTATTCGCGATAAAGTTTTATGCCAGCCGTGACAGAAAAAGTATACACGACAAATACAGTCTTGCTCATAAACAATTAAGCTACAAAGCCGTCATTTCTATTTTTGATAGATGTCTGGAAATAATAGCGGAGTGTATCATGGAATATCCTGAATCATCATTCGTATTCAAGGGCGCGGAGGCCTATGACCCACGCACGAAAAAATGGGAAGATGAAAAGGAAAACCAGAGATTCAGGATATATCGTAGTTATTTGAGCAAAAAGATAGGAACAAAACAATTTTCTCATTTTCATTTCCCTGATAATAGTATCTATCTTTTGGTAAAACGTGATTGCGAGGACGATGTGGTAAAGAAAGACCGCCTGATGGCGATGTTGATGCATCGCTTTATGCCAGATAATGATTGATATATTGTTGATCTCATTCAAAATACCTGTTGGCAAATTGCGCAGGATGGTGTTTGAAGGGTTATCGGGGGGCGGTTGAGGTGAAAAAAGTAGGGGATGGAGGATGGGGGATTGGTGGAATTTGAGTAATTTTGTGGATTATGTTTGACAAGGAATATTATTCGGAGATAATTGAGAAGGCGATTGCCGAAATTGATTACGGGAAAGGTCCCAGGGGGCTGTTCCTGCCGGTGGAATATACTCTCGAAGGGGGTGGCAAGCGGCTCCGGCCGATGCTGTTGCTCGCCACCTGCGAGGCATTGGGCCGTGAGCCTGAGAAGGCAATCAACCAGGCGGTCGGTATCGAGATGTTCCATAACTTCACACTGTTGCATGACGATGTGATGGACAAGGCGGAGGTGAGGCGTGGACGTCCGACGGTTCACCGTCGTTGGAATGAGTCAGTCGCCATCCTTTCGGGTGACGCAATGCTGACAATGGCCACCCAGCTCGTTGTCAAATGTACAGACATATATACGGCTGACTGTATGGCTGAAATCCTCGACCTTTTCAACACCACGGCCATGGAGGTGTATGCCGGCCAGCAACTCGACATGGAGTTTGAAAGCCGCCGTGACGTCACTGTCGAGGAATATATCGAGATGATCAGGCTGAAAACCTCTGTGCTTCTCGCCTGCGCCTGCAAGATGGGTGCGCTGATGGCCGGAGCGTCAGCAGCGGAGGCTGACGCTATGTACCGCTACGGCGAACTGCTCGGGCTGGCTTTCCAGCTCCAGGATGACAATCTCGACACTTATGGCGACCCCGCGCTTTTCGGCAAGGAAATCGGTGGTGACATAATAAACGAGAAGAAGACATGGCTCTGGATCAATGCCGTGAACCGTGAGCCCCGACGGCTGCAGAGGGTGCTTGACCAGAAGCTGACCGATTACCTGAAGATACGGGAGGTCAGGAAGATTTATGACGACCTCGGCCTTAAGGAGGAGTCGCAGGCCCTCATTGAGCGTTACGCCAATGAGGCCGTTGAGGCATTAACCGGAGTTGAGATGACTCCCGAGGCGCGTGATTTCTTCACCTCCCTGGCCTTGAAGTCGGCAGCCCGCAGCCATTGAGGCCACCCACACCCTTGCAGAACGGAGAACAGGAAAAAAACGTCTATGGAGGATTACCTCTCGAAACTCAACAGCCAGCAGCGCGAGGCGGTCGAATATCTCGACGGCCCCCAGCTTGTCATAGCCGGGGCCGGTTCGGGAAAGACGCGTGTGCTGACTTACAAGATAGTCCATCTTCTGACCAAGGAGTTCGAGCCTTGGCGGCTGATGGCGCTGACATTCACCAACAAGGCCGCCAACGAGATGCGCGAGCGCATCAGGCAGCTTGTCGGCGACCAGGTGGCCGGCAAGCTGTGGATGGGCACATTCCATTCGATATTCTCCAGGATATTGCGCCAGAATGCCGACAAAATCGGTTTCAGCCCCTCTTTCACCATATATGATTCGGATGACTCAAAGGCTTTGATAAAGTCGATTGTCAAGGATATGGACCTTGATGACAAGGTCTACAAACCCAATGTGGTGCAGAACGCCATATCGATGGCGAAGAACGCCTTGATAAGCCCCTCGCAATACCGTGCCGACCGCGAGCTGATGGAGTCGGACCGCAGGGCCAAACGCGGGCAGCTTGTAGACATATACGCCACCTACCGTCACCGTTGCCATGTGGCCGGGGCGATGGATTTCGACGACCTGCTATATTACACCAACGTGCTTTTCAGGGATTATCCCGAGGTGTGCCGCCATTACAGCGAATTTTTCAGGTATGTGCTGGTCGATGAGTACCAGGACACCAATTTCGCCCAGCATTGCATCGTGTCGCAGCTTTGCAAGGGTAGCCGAAACCTGACGATGGTAGGCGATGACGCGCAGAGCATCTACTCATTCCGAGGCGCCAACATACGCAACATACTCAATCTGAAGAAGGCTTACCCCGATTTGAAGGTTTTCAAGCTTGAACAGAACTATCGTTCGACCCGCAACATAGTGGCCGCGGCCAATTCGCTGATTGACAAGAATTCCGAACAGATACGCAAGGAGGTGTTCTCTGAGAATGACTCCGGGGCCAAAATCGAGGTGTGTCGCTGTTACAGCGACTTCGACGAGGCGTCGCTTGTCGCCGACCGTATCGCCAGGCTGCAGATGACCAATCGCGACGGTCTCAACGATTTCGCCATACTTTACCGCACCAACGCCCAGAGCCGCCGGTTTGAGGAGTCGCTGCGCAAACGGCGGCTTTCATACCGCATCTACGGCGGTCTTTCATTCTATCAGCGCAAGGAGGTCAAGGACGCGATTGCATATTTCCGCCTCGCCACAAATCCCAATGATGACGAGGCCCTGCGCCGTGTGATCAACTATCCGGCCCGTGGCATTGGTGAGACCACATTGAAAAAGCTTGTCCACTCGGCCATAGAGCGCGGGATAAGCATATGGGGGGTGCTGAATGATCCGGCTGACCTGAATGTCAACAACGGCACCCGTAAGAAACTTGACGGCTTCAGGGAGCTTGTGGAGGAATTCAACAGGCTCAACGCGTCGGGGGAGGACGCTGCCCAGCTCACCCGGTCAATCTATATGAAGACCAGGCTGCTTACTTCGCTTATCTCCGACAACACCCCCGAGAGTGTCTCGCAACAGGAGAACCTGATGGAGATGCAGAAGAATGTCGAGGAATTCGTGGCCGAGAGAATCGAGGAGGGAAATCCGGCGATTTCGATGACGGATTTCCTCGCCGAGGTGTCGCTCGCCACCGACCAGGATGAGAAAGACACCTCGAAAGACCGGGTGACACTGATGACCGTCCACGCCGCCAAAGGCCTGGAGTTCAAAAATGTGATAGTGGTCGGGGTGGAGGAGGAGCTGTTTCCCTCGGCGATGGCCTCAGACTCCCTGCAGGCCATCGAGGAGGAGCGACGGCTGCTGTATGTGGCCATAACCAGGGCCAAGGAATTCTGCATGCTGTCATACGCCTCGTCGCGTTACCGCAACGGGCAGACGATGGTAACCCGTCCGTCACGTTTCCTGCGCGACATCGACCCGCAATACCTCAAGATGATTCAAGGCTCTGACCTCGATGACGCGCCGCGCGGCATCAATCCGCTCGACAATTACCGCGCCTCGTATCACAGCCAGGGAGCTGCCGGGGGCTTCTCCAATCCAGGGGGCAGACCGGCATATCAGTCTGCAAGAGGGGGAGGGGCGAGCGCGTCGTGGCTCGAGAAATCCCGCCGCAAGCTTGAGGAGACAGTGGCCGGAAACAAAAGCCGCCAGGATACCGGTCTCACAGACGCTGATTTCACCATACACGACATCTCGGAGCTGTATGGCGGATTGAAAATCATACACGGGCGTTTCGGCCACGGCACCATCGAGGATGTCGACGACAATCCCTCGGGCGCCAAGATAACGGTGGTCTTCACCGGCGCGGAGCGCAAGATATTGCTGCTCAAATTCGCCCGATTCAAAATATTATCAGACTGACAATGAACCTGCATACTCCATATTACATCGTTTACGAGGACAGGCTGCGGCGCAACCTGTCGCTGATTTCCGACGTGGCCAGCCAGGCCGGGGTCGACATCATAATGGCTTTCAAGGCAAACGCCTTGTGGCGCACATTCGGGGTGATGAGGGAATACGGCGTGAAGTTCACCGCCTCGTCGCTCAACGAACTGCGCCTGGGAAATGAGGAACTTGGGTGCCTCGGCCATTCATATTGCCCGGCCTACACCCCGGCAACCATCGGGGAGTATCTCGCTGGAAGCAGCCACCTGACCTTCAACTCGCTCAGCCAGTTTGCCCGCTACAAGGGGCAAGTCGATGATTTCAACGCCAAAAACGCCGAGACAGGCCGCCGGGTGTCCCCCGGTCTGAGGGTCAACCCGAGCTGCTCTGTCATAGAGGCCGACATATACAATCCGGCCCTCCCCGGAAGCCGTTTCGGAGTTACTGCCGGGCAGATAGGGGATATGCTTCCCGACGGGGTCGAAGGGCTCCATTTCCATCAGCTGTGTGAGTCCTCGAGCTATGACCTGGAGAAGGTGTTGGCCGCCTTCGAGCAACAGTTCGGCAAGTACCTGCCGCAGGTGAAATGGGTCAATATGGGGGGCGGCCATCTTATGACCCGCGAGGGATACGACACTGCCCATCTCATCGGCTTGCTGAAAGGCTTCAGGAATCGTTATCCCTGGCTGAAAGTGATATTGGAGCCGGGAAGCGCTTTCACCTGGCGTACCGGCGACCTCATAACCTCGGTGGTAGATGTGGTTGAGAACCAGGGGATAAAGACCGCCATCATCGATGCCTCCTTCGCATGCCATATGCCTGACACCCTGGAGATGCCTTACCAGCCGGCCATAACCGAAAGCTGCCCCGACGGGGAGCATGTGTACAGGCTCGGGGGCAACTCATGCCTGAGCGGCGATTATATGGGCGACTGGCGTTTCGACCGTCAGCTGCAGGAGGGTGACCGCCTGACGCTGGAGGACATGAACCATTACACCACGGTCAAAACCAACATGTTCAACGGCATATCACATCCCTCTATGGTCTTTGAGCGACTTGACGGGAAAATCGAGATGCTGCGGGAGTTTTCATATGAGGACTACAAGAGCAGAATGGACTGACCACAACCTGACATACCACACCATATGAACGAGAAAACTGTCACATATTCCGTAATAGTGCCTGTCTACAACCGCCCCGGAGAGGTCGCCGAGCTGCTTGCCAGCCTGCTCAGCCAGACTTCAAAGGATTTTGAGGTGGTGATTGTCGAGGACGGTTCGACTGTGCCCTGCGGTGACATCGTCAGGGAATATGCGGCCAAAGGGCTCAACGCGCGTTACTTCTCCAAGGAGAACGAAGGGCGTTCGATAGCCCGCAACTATGGCCTGGAACGTGCCGTGGGAGAATATTTCATATTCTTTGACTCAGACTGTGTCATTCCGGCCGACTATTTCTCAAAACTTGCCAGGTTCAGGAAAAGCCATCCATATGACGCTTTCGGAGGCCCTGACGCGGCCGACAGTTCATTCTCAACCACCCAGAAAGCCATCAATTTCGCTATGACCTCTTTCCTGACCACCGGAGGAATACGGGGCGGACGGGTGAGCCTAGAGAAGTTTACCCCGCGCACATTCAACATGGGGTTTTCGCGGAAGGTGTATGAGAAGGTGGGAGGATTCCGCGAGATGTTTTCGGAGGATATCGACATGTCGACCCGCATACGTCTGGCCGGATTCACCATAGGGCTTTATCCCGACCTGCCTGTCTATCACAAGCGCCGCGTCGACTTCCGCAAATTCTTTCGGCAGGTCTATGTCTTCGGCATGTCGCGCATCACCCTCAAGCTTCTATATCCCGATTCGATGAAGCTGGTGCATTGGCTTCCGGCTGTGTTTGTGCTGGGAGTGGCGGCCATGGTTCTGCTGGCTGTGTTTGTCAGCCCCTGGTGGCTGGCTCCGTTGGCGCTCTACCTGTTCATGATATGGCAGACCGCGCTGGTCTCGACCTCGTCGCCCGTGATAGCCTTCAAGGCCATACCCGCGTCGCTGATTCAGCTTGGCGGATATGGATGCGGCTTCCTAAAGGCCTATTTCGTGAAAATCATCTGCCGTCGCGGACGTGATGTGGCGGAGGAGGTCGCTATGAGGAAAGGTAAATGATATTGACAAACGCCCCTATTCTGTTCATATGGATGACATATCTCTCTTGAACGACTTTGACGCGATATTCTCCACTGGCGGGGATTTCCCGGCTGAGGCTATGCCCTACAATGACGCGCCCCAACGCAAGCCTGTGGCGACAAAGGGCGCGACCATGCATGACCTGACCGATGACGAGAAGCCCCGTGAGAAAGCATTGAAGCAGGGTATGGAGTCTTTGTCGGATGTCGAGCTGCTCGCGCTGCTGATTGGCTCGGGCATTCCCGGAAAGTCGGTGCTTGATCTGAGCCGTGAGATACTGAAAGACAATGACAACCGTCTGGCCTACCTGTCGCGCAAATCCATTCCCGAGCTTGTGAGGAAATACAAGGGGATGGGGGTGGCCAAGGCAACATTGCTGGTGGCCGCCATGACTTTCGGCGCGCGCACACAGGCCGACCTGCAGATCAAAGACCCTCAGATGGCCTCATCCGAGGCGGTATATTCATATATGAGGGGGCGGCTCGAACGCCTCAACAACGAGGAGTTCTGGGTCTTGCACCTCAGCAGGGCCAACCGTCTGCAGTCGGTGGAGCAGGTAAGCAAAGGGGGGCAGTCCCAGACCTCGGTGGATGTGAAGCTGATTGCCAAAAGCATCATCGACAGGCTGTCGGCAGGAGTGATACTCTGCCATAACCATCCGTCTGGCAACCTGGTGCCGAGCGCTGCCGACGACTCCCTGACGCGCCGGATCGCCGAGGTTTGCAAGATAATCGACGTGGCGGTGCTTGACCATCTTATAATTGGCCCTACGGGCTATTATTCCTATCGCGACCAAGGTCGCCTGTGAGAGAATCCAATTACCATTACGCTATAATCCCCACGATTTATGAGCAAAATAGATGAACGGACATATGGCCTGATCGGTTTTCCGCTGATTCATTCCTTCTCGAGGACATTCTTCAACCAGAAGTTCAAGGCCGAGGGAATCAACGCGCGTTATGAGAATTTCGAGATTGCCTCGATTGATTTCTTCCCCGGATTGCTGGAAGACACCCCCTCGCTTGCCGGAATGAATGTCACGATTCCATATAAGGAGAAGGTGATACCATACCTTGATGACATTGACCCGCTCGCCGCGCGTGCCGGGGCTGTGAATGTGATAAAAATCGTGGCTGACAAGAAAGGCAAACTGCTCGACAACAAGCGTCTGGTCGGATTCAACAGTGATGTGGCCGGATTCACCGACTCGATACGCCCGCTTATCACCGACAGCCGCCACCGGGCCTTGGTGCTTGGCACCGGAGGTGCTGCGAAGGCTGTATGTGTAGGGCTTGACATGCTCGATGTCGAGGCGCAGTTGGTATCGCGCACTCCCAGGCCGGGCGTGCTGTCTTATGCCGACTTGACTCCGGAGGTGATGGCGCAGTACAAGGTGATTGTCAACACAACCCCGCTTGGCATGTATCCCCACGTCGACGAGGCTCCCGACATCCCCTATGAATGTCTCGGCCCCGATCATCTCTGCTATGACCTGCTCTACAACCCGGATGTGACCTTGTTTATGAAGAAGGCCCAGGCCCAGGGCGCAGAGGTGAAAAACGGGCTTGAGATGCTGCTCCTCCAGGCTTTCCTTTCGTGGGAAATCTGGAACAGCTGACCGGGCGCGGACATCGCATGCGCCGTAAACGCCACGGGGAGACGCGTCAGTCGCGTCTCCCCGTGGCGTTTGTTATAATGTATGCCTGTGAATCAAAGGAACATGGGGGCGAGGTGTTTGGCCAGGAACCAGCCACCGAATATCAGCCACACGAAGAGGATGGCGGCAAGGATGAAGGGCTTGGCACCGGCTTTCTTGAACTTGTCAATGCTGGTCTCCGCTCCCAGGGCGACCATAGCCATAGTCAGCAGGAAGGTGTCGATGTAGTTGATGGTGTCGACTGCCACAGCGGGGAGGAGGTTGAATGAGTTGAAGCCGATGACGGCGAGGAATCCGAGGGCGAACCAGGGAATGGCCACTTTGCCTTTGGCTCCGCCGGTGGAGGAGTTGCGCGACTGGAGGGCTACCCAGTAGCCGAGCGACAGGAGTACCGGCACGAGGAGCATCACGCGTATCATCTTGACGATGATTGACACATTTGAGATGTCGGTGCCCATGGCGTTGCCGGCTCCGACGGCGTGTGCCACCTCGTGGAGGGTCGAGCCGGTGTAGATACCCATCTCGGTGGGCGACAGGCCGAGGATTCCGGAGCGGTAGGCGATGGGGTAAAGAAACATCGCGATGGTGCCGAAAATCACCACAGTGGCCACTGCCACGGCGGTCTTGTAAGGCTTGGTCTGGATGGTGGATTCTGCGCCCAGCACAGCCGCCGCGCCGCAGATGCCGCTGCCGATCGAGGTGAGCAGGGCAATCTCTTTGTCCATCTTCAACAGTTTGCCGATATACACGCCGCCGATTATTGTGACGGTCACGACGATGGCGTCAATCAGTATGCCGGCGACACCGACATTTATGACATCCTGGAATGTGAGGCGGAAGCCGTAGAGGATGATGCCGAGGCGGAGGAGCTTCTTTGAGCAGAACTGTATGCCAGGCACCCATGTCTCGGGCAGGTGGTTGCGGAGACTGTTGGCGTAAAGCATTCCGAGAATGATGCCGATAATCATCGGGCTGAATGATAAATCCTTGAAGAACTTAGCTTCACCGATATAGAATGCCGCACACGAGAAGAGCCCAATCAGGAGTACCCCATGGAGCATACTGCTTCGTTTTTCTGTAAACATTGGTAATTGTTGTATTTTGACTTGAATATGTATTGAGGTCGGTTTATGAAAAAACGCCACAAAGTTACAAAAATTGCGCTGCATATGAGTGAAAAATCATTAAATTTGTCGTTGCTTATTTTAAATTAGACACCCTCGAATCTGTATATGACATGAGCCGAGACACCAGTGGAATCGGACTTTCAGAGACACCGCTTCTCGTTCCAGCTGCCGGCCTGGCTGGCGGGATTGCCGTGTGTGGGGCGGCAGACCCTGTCATAGCGGGGATTTGCCTCCTCCTTGTGGTGGCCGGGGTTGTTTTTGCTGTATGGCGTGGATGGCCCAGGATGGCGTTCGCTTTTGTGGGCATGGGGCTGGGCATGGCTCTGTGGATGGTCACTTTATCGGCCGATGTGGCGACCGGGAAGATTGAGACATTCAGGGGCAGGTTGTCGGCTGTGTATGATTACGGCAGTTCGCAGAGGGTCGTGGCGGAGGTCGGCCGGGATGTCAGAATCGGTGTGACGGTGTACGACTTCCCTTATCTCCTGGAGATTGGCGACAGTGTGGAGGTCAGGGGATTGCTGTTGTCACCCGTGACAGGGGTGACTGTGCCTGACGAATCTGACGGGGCGGCTTTCGCGAGGATTCACAGGCTGTCGGCTGTCTGCGTGGCTGATGAGGGTGATGTCTGTCTGACAGCTTCAGCGTCGGGTATCAGGGGCTGGCTCAACCGTATGCGTGGATATATGCTGGACGCTGTCCGTCACAGCGGCTTGTCGCAGGGGGCAGCATCATTTATGGCTGCCGTCCTTTTGGGTGAAGGCGATGTCGACCCCGATGTCAGGGAGAATTTCTCACGCGCGGGTCTGTCGCATGTCCTGGCGCTCAGCGGTACCCATGTCTCCACGATTGTGTTTCTCCTCGCGATACTTCTCCTCCCGGTTGAGATGGCCGGAAACCGTAAGGTGAGAATGGGGGTGACGCTTGCGGCGTTGTGGACTTACGCGATGTTGACCGGAATGTCGCCATCTGTGGTGAGGGCTGTCATGATGGCCTCGTTCCTGATTGTCGGCAAACTGTCGGGCCGCCATAGCAACTCGTTGAATTCTCTTTTCGGGGCAGCGGTTTTGATATTGCTTTTTCAGCCGTCGGCCCTGTTCATGCCAGGTTTCCAACTGTCGTTTGTTGCCGTGGCCGGAATCCTGCTGTTTGTCCCTCCGGTGATGTCGAGGTTCAGGGAAACCAGGATGGGAAGAAACCGGGTCGCATGCCTTGTTGCCGGGGCTATCCTTCTGCCGTTGGCGGCCGTGGCGGCCACGGCTCCGCTTTCTTCATGGCATTTCCATTATTTCCCGGTCTGGCTTCTCGTGGCCAATCTGCCGGTGACGCTGTTGTTGCCATTGTTTATGGCGGGGGGAGCGGTGATGCTGCTTGGCGGTATGTGTGGGCTGCGGTCGGCGGCACTCGCGGGAGGCTTGGATTTCATCTACGGGGTGATGGAGCGTGTCGCCGAATGGACTGCCGGGCTGCCGGGAAATATTGACGCGTCCTTATTCTATTTCCCTGGGTGGATTCTGTTGCCGATTTATGTCGGTATGTTCATGGTCTGGAGAGGGTTGTGCAAGGGGTTGAAAGTGTATGTGCTGAATGGAATGGCCCTGATGGCTGTTTCGGTCTGTATGGCAGTAGCTGTCAGTCCCGACTGCCCGTCAGAGGAGTGGTATGTCTGGAGGTCAAACCGGGGAGTGGCCATAGTGTGCCGTGACGGTCGCGATGTCAGGCTGCTGACTGACGCTGCTCCGAAATATTATCCGGAGATTGCCTTGCAGGCGGAGTCAAGGCTCAGGGATTATCTTGGCAGGAGAGGGGCGCGGCTTGAAGGAGTGGGTGATTCGGTCAGCGGAATGTCTGTGGTCACTGCGGGCCATGGGGTCTGGATTGCGGATGACTGCCGTATCGCGGTGGTGAAGAGTGAGGATGACATGGCGTATATGGCTGCGAATTTGAGGGATGCCGGATTCGTGGTCGTGTCGAGAGGATTCAAAGGACAGATAATGGAAGTGGTGGCATCCTTCCCTCATTCGAGAGTGGTGTTGTCGCCATCGCTGCCGCCATTGCGCCGCATAAGGTATGCCAGGGAATTGGACGATGAGGGGGTGGATTACCTGCTGAATCTTCCTCCGGAGGCGAGCAGGTACAGTCCCTCGACGAAGTAGGGGGCGGTGTAGTCGCGCGGTCGAAGAATTTCGGAGTCACGGCACACAATGTCGAGGTCTATTGTGACGGAGCCGTCGCCATGGACGCGTCCGCGGGAGACCTCGTATTGCTTGAGCTTTCCGGTGAGTGTGGAGGCATCGGTGTCGCATTGAACCGCCGCGATGGCGTTGGTGTAGTCAGGTTTGGCCGGATCATATGCGTCGCGGGTTGAGTAGACCGGGGTCGCGGCCATAAGCGAGGCGAACTCCTCAAGCCATCTGAGGGCGCGTTTTATCTCCGTGTCGCCCGATGGAATGTTGCTGCCGAGCGAAATGATGTAACGTGGCATTGTGACCGGTTATTGATTGTCAGTTTCTCTGAGCGACAGGCTTATCCTTTTGCGGGCCACGTCGACTCCGATGACTCTTACCATGATTTGCTGGCGTAGCTTCAACACTTCGGAGGGGCTTTTGACCCTCTTCTCTCCCATCTGTGATACGTGGATGAGGCCTGAGACATGCACGCCTATGTCCACAAATGCTCCGAAATCGGTGATATTGTTGACAATGCCGGGCAGCACCATCCCTTCAGAGAGGTCGGTGATTTCATGCACAGACTCGTCAAAGGCGAATTCCGACGCTTTCTCGCGCGGGTCGCGCCCCGGCTTGCGTAGTTCGGCAAGGATGTCCTCAAGGGTAGGAAGCCCGATTTCCTCTGTCACATACCTGGATAGGTCGATATGGTCAAGGACGGAGCGGTCGCCGACCAGTTGCGACAACGAGAGGCCGTTGTCGGCGGCTATTTTTTCTACGATGGGATAACGCTCGGGGTGTACGGCGGTGTTGTCGAGGATGTTGTCGCTGCACCGCACACGCATGAATCCGGCGCATTGCTCGTAGGCCTTGGGGCCGAGGCGGGGCACTTTCAGGAGTATGGCGCGGGAGGTGAAATCGCCGTGTTCGGCCCGGTATTTCACGATGTTGGCCGCCAGTGTGTCGCCTATGCCGGAGACATATGACAGGAGCTGGCGGGAGGCGGTGTTGATGTCTATGCCGACCGAGTTGACACATGTCTCAACAGTCATGTCGAGCTGCCGTTTGAGCCGTCCCTGGTCGACATCGTGCTGGTATTGGCCGACACCGATGGATTTCGGGTCAATCTTCACCAGCTCTGCGAGCGGGTCCATCAGGCGGCGTGCGATTGACACGGCGCCTCTGACTGTGACATCATAGTCGGGGAACTCCTCGCGGGCCACCTTCGAGGCCGAATAGACCGAAGCCCCGTCTTCGCTAACGACATATATCTCGACTTTGCGCTTTAGCTCCACGCCGCGCAGGAAACGTTCGGTCTCGCGGCTGGCGGTGCCGTTGCCGAGGGCTATGGCTTCGATTCCGAATCGTTCGACAAGGGTCTGCACACGTTTTGTCGCGTCCACGATGTAATTGCGAGGCGGGGTAGGGTATATGATGTCGTGGTGGAGCAGGTTGCCGTTTGCGTCGAGACATACCAGCTTGCATCCTGTGCGGAATCCGGGGTCGATGCCCATCACAGCCTTTGAGCCGAGCGGCGCGGCCAGCAGCAGCTGGTGGAGGTTGGCGGCGAAAGTGGCTATCGCGGCTGTGTCTGCCTTGGTTTTTGCCTCTGCCTCGATTTCGGTGGTTATTGACGGTTTTATCAGGCGGCGGTAGGCATCGGCCACCGCGTCGGCGACGATTCTGGCTGACGCCTCCCGGGAATCCTTGCGGATGAAGTTCTGCTGCAAGCGCTCGATGGCCGCGTCATCATCGATCGACAGTGATATTTTCAGGAATCCCTCGGCTTCTCCACGGCGCATCGCCAGGTAACGGTGGGAGGAGCATCGCGAGAGAGGTTCGTCGACCTTGAAATATGAGCGGTATTTCTCTGCCTCCTCCTCTTTCCCTTTAACGACTTTCGATGAGATGCGTGCGTGGCGCTGGAAACGGTTGCGGACATTCTGGCGCGCCCGCTGGTCTTCGCTCACCCACTCGGCAATGATGTCTGACGCTCCGGCAAGCGCGGCCCCGGTGTCTGTCACTTTGTCGTTGAGGTAGCGGCTGGCGGCATCCTCGGGGTTGGCGCATTTCTGCGACATCACTATTTTGGCGAGAGGTTCAAGGCCGTTTTCCCGTGCGACCTGTGCCCTTGTGCGGCGTTTGGGTTTGAATGGCAGGTATAGATCTTCAAGGGTCGGCGCGTCATATGTCTCCTCGATTTTCTGACGAAGCTCAGGGGTGAGGCCGCCGGCGCTCTCGATTGTTTCGAGGATGTAGAGCTTGCGGTCGGCCAGCTCGCGCAGGGAGTCGAATCTCTCGGAGATGTTGAATATGGCAACCTCGTCAAGCCCTCCGGTGGCCTCCTTCCTGTATCGGGAAATGAATGGTATTGTCGCGCCCTCGGCAAGCAGCTTGAGGGTGGCGTTGACTCGTTGCTCGGGGATGTTCATTTCCCGGGCGATGATCTGCTGTATGGTCAATGAGGAGGCCATGGCAAAAGTTCTTGTGATTTTAGGTGAGGAGCGCCTGTGAATCCCGCCGCAGGATGCTGTGACCGGTGAGCAATCAGCGTCTGCGGCGCAGCGTCAGCAAAGTCACCTCGGGTGTGGCTCCGAGGCGCATCGGCATGCCGACAGTGCCGGCTCCGATGTTGACATATAGCTGATGACGCTCATGGGAGTCTGCGTAAAGACCGCCCCAGGTTTTGTAGCGCAGGGCTGCCGGAGATATGCCGAACATCTCGATTTGCATCGCGTGGGTGTGTCCGGCAAGAGTGAGCTGGATTCTTGCCTTGTCGTTGCCGGATATGGAGTCGACCCAGTGGGCCGGGTTGTGGGAGAGTAATATCTTTGTGGTGGAATCGCCGGGGATGGGGTAAGCTTTCGACAGTGAGCCGTAGATGGGGAATGGCGGGTCGCCGATGTTCTCCACCCCGATTATGGCGATGGAGTCGTTGCCGCGGCGTATCCATTCAGTCTGGTTGAGCAGCAGGTTGATTCCGGCTGTGTCATATGTGTCATACAGCATCTGCATGTTTTCCCTCTTGGCTTCATCCGACGGCCAGGTCATGTAGTCGCCATAATCGTGGTTGCCGAGTATGGCTATGACTCCGTCGGGAGCGTGGAGCCTGCCGAGGACTTCAACAAACGGGGTTATCTCATCGGTCTTGCGGTTGACGATGTCGCCGGTGAAGACTATCAGGTCGGGGTCGAGGGAGTTGATGTGGTCGACCAGCCTGCTCACGTAGGAGGTGTCATTGCCGTATGTGCCGACATGGAGGTCTGAAAACTGGGCGATGCGGTAGCCGTCAAAGGTTTCCGGCAGGTCGGTGAGTTCTATTTCGACCTCCTTGTCATCTATGGCGAAGCGGTTTATGGCCGCGCCCCACCAGATGGCTCCGAACAATATGATGGCTGTCACAAGGCCCGCGATTGTCACCGGTTTTATCCTCTTGTGTCCGAAAAGCCTTGGCACAGAGGCAATGAGGTCAAATATCACACCGACTACCTTGGGGATATACACCGAGCCATAGATGAATATCAGCCACATTTTGGCCAGCAGTATGTCGTTGTTCCCCTCTCGCGCCGGGGTTATGATGCCGGCAATCAGCACGAGCGAGAAGAGGATGGCCGACCATAGCTCGACGCGGCCCCATGGCTGAGGACGTCTGCACCGGTGGGTCACTTGGCGGTATATATACCAGTCGACGGCCAGGTTGATGACAAGCAGTGTCAGGAGCAGGAAAAGCGAGACCCTCATCTGTCGCTGTCTGGTTTTAGTTGCCGGTTGATTTTAACTGGTTGCGGAGGGGGTTGGCATACATTTTGAGCATTGCCTCAAGCATGAACTCGCGTTCCTCCTTTGTGACATCCTCGAGGCGCACCTTGTCGAGTTGCCCGTTGAAGTATTCCTCATATGAATGGGCCTGCTCGGCGGTGTATTCGCCCGCGAACTCTGAGGTGCCTTCCAGTTTGTCGTAGGCGTAATAGTTGACGGGGTAAATCTTGTAGCCGGAGTGTATCTCCTTGTCGATTATGGCGCAGGCGTGGCGGATTATCTCCACCTTGTCTGTGGAGTCGAGCAGCGGCTCGAGGGCCGGGTTGATTTCCTTGCAGATTGAGAAATGCACGCGGCCTTTGTGCTTGAGCAGGCCGGTTTCCATGCTGCGCAGGTCATCTTTCTGTGATTTCTTGAACTGGGGGTCGCGGCGGCGGGCGAGAAACTCGGTGGCTTTCAGGTAGTCGTTGGGGTCGAACTCATACGATATTGCCACCGGTGTCAGGTGAAGCTCCATCAGGCGGGCGGCTATGTTGTCGCTTTCACCGTTGAGAGACAGCATCTTCAGCACTGATTCCTGGGTCACATCGCTGGAGTCTTTGGCGCGTCCTTCACGCTGGGCGATCCACACCGACTCTTTTTTCTGGCTTATGCAGTAATGTATGTAGCCGCAGAGCTGACGGGCGGCTTCGAGCGCCTTGGTCATCCTGAGGTTGCGTTTGACGATGATGCCTTTGTTGAGCCTCACGAGGTTTTCAATCCACTCGTATATGAGCAGGTTGTCGCCGAGCGCTACCTCCTGGGCAGGAAGGCCGTGGCGTATCATGACCAGTCCGAGGAATGATGCGTCCAGCACTATGTCGCGATGGTTTGACATATACAGGCGTGGCTGGGCGAGGTCGATGTTCTCAAGGCCGGAGTCTGTCACCCCGTCGGTAGTGCCCTCTTCCAGCCTCCTGAGAATCGAGAGCATCACCTTTTTCTGGAAATCCTCCTTGTTGTCGATTTTCCTGAGGGTGGCGGCAAGTTCGCGGAAGTCGCTTCCGGGAAGCACATATTTTATTGCGTTCTCGAATCCGGGATCGTTGACCAGCTTCTCCATCTTCTGTGAGAATTGCTCGTCGTCGAAAGGGGCTATGTCTTTGTATTCTTCTGCTACCATGATGATAAGGTTGGAGCGGGCACGATGCTGCGCACCCTGACATACTCAAGAGAGAGGCCCGAAAGGGTAATTCGAGGCAAAGTTAAGTAAAATCGCAGAGTAATTAAAGCTTTTTGGCATGAAACTGGCTCCTTTTAGCTTAATTTAAGGGATTGGGACGCGTATGCAGGGATGGGAGGGGGCTGGTGGCCCTACTCATCCCTGCATATGAAATTGGTATGTCATTCGGTGGCGTATGACAGCACTGTCGGGCTTTCCACGTCCACTCCGTATTGTCTGGCCTTTGCGAGAATCGCTTTTGCGAGTGTGGGCTTGAGTTCTTCGGGGCAATAACGGAAGTATGCTTCCGCCGCCCTGACATGGGCTGCGTCGGGCATGGGGTACTCACGTCGCTCTGGCAGGCCGAACATGCTGTCGGGCAGTTCCTTTTTCTCTTCGTAGGTAAGGCGGTCGTTCATAGGTCTTGTGGTTTTGTGTGGTCTTGTGACACAGGCGTTTCTCTGCCTGGCCTATGAATAACAACAACCGGCGACTGGAAAAGTCGCAGCCCCACTTTCGTCAGATGTTTAGAAACAGGGTCTCAAGCCAGATGCAGGCGATGCCGGCCACATATCCCAGCAGTGCCATCCAGGAGATGCGTTTCACATACCACATGAACTCGATTTTCTCGATGCCCATGGCGACCACTCCGGCGGCCGAACCGATGATGAGCAGCGATCCGCCCACCCCGGCGCAGAATGTGAGCAGGTGCCAGAACAGGCCGTCCTCGACGAAAAGGGCCATGTAGGCCGGGTCGGCGGCTGCTGAAATCATCTCGGGTGTGGCCACGGGATACATGTTCATGCAGGCGGCCACCAGCGGCACGTTGTCGACTATGGATGAAAGCACGCCGATGATGCCGTTTATGAGGTACACCTCGTGGAAGGTATCGTTGAGCCATGTGGCGAGGTTGGCCAGGATGCCTGCCTGCTGGAGCGCGCCGACGGCGAGGAGAATGCCGAGGAAGAAGAGTATGGTGGACATATCGATGTTTTTCACCACCTGGGAGATGCGTCCCTCGATCTTGCCGTCAAGGCGGTAGTGGTAGACAATCAGCTCGGTGATGAGCCAGAGGATGCCAAGCGAGAGAAGTATGCCCATGTATGGCGGCAGGTGGGTGACGGCCTTGAACACCGGCACGAACAGCAGTCCGGCCACACCGAGTATCAGGATTGTCACCGACAGCTTGTGGTGGTGGCGCGCCAGCTCGTAACCTACTCGCCGGTCTGATTCGTTGAGCGCTTCAACCGGGCCTGCGCTGACAAAACGGGTGGCGATGAGTGTGGGGATGATGACCGACACCAGCGAGGGGAGCAGGAGGTTGACGATGAGGTCGACAGACGAGACATAGTTTTTCATCCACAGCATTATGGTGGTGATGTCGCCGATGGGTGACCATGCTCCTCCGGCGTTGGCGGACAGCACGATGACACTGGCAAACATCCACCGCTCTTTCTGGTCGGAGAACATGCGGCGCAGCATCATGACCATAATGATGGTGGTGGTCATGTTGTCGAGGATGCTCGACAGGAAGAAGGCAACGAAAGCGAAAACCCACATCAGGCCGCGTTTGCTCTTGGCCTTTATGTGCTTGACGATGATGTTGAAACCCCCGTAACGGTCAATCAGCTCCACGATTGTCATCGCCCCGATTAGGAAGACGATGATTTCGCATGTGTCACCGAGAGCCTCGACCATGTCAGACTGCAGGTTGGGGTCATGGCCCAGCAGTGCGTAGGTGCCCCACAGCAGGCCGGCCATCATCAGGGCGAACGTGGCTTTGTTGATGTTGAAAACGTGTTCGAGGGCTATGCCGAGGTAGCCGAGCACGAACAAAACAATCATAAAGGTTATCATTTCCGTTCTATGGTATTTGATTTGAAGTATGTCAGGTAGGCTGGTGTCTTTCCTTTCAGTGAGACGCGTGTGAACGCACGCGTCTGTCCCCGTGGTCAATCGATGCGTGTTATTGACGCTCCGAGGAAGTTGAGTCGCTGGTCGATGTCTTCATATCCTCGGTCTATCTGCTCGATGTTGCCGATGATGCTGGTGCCTTTGGCAGACATCGCGGCAAGCAGCATGGCTATGCCGGCGCGGATGTCGGGCGAACTCATCTTGTTGCCTCGGAGGGTGAATTTGTGGTCGTGGCCAATTACCACAGCGCGGTGGGGGTCGCAGAGGATGATCTGGGCCCCCATCTCAATCAGGTCGTCGACAAAGAAGAGGCGGCTCTCAAACATCTTCTGGTGGATCAGTACGGTGCCACGGCATTGTGTGGCCACCACCAGCATCACGCTGAGCAAGTCGGGGGTCAGTCCGGGCCATGGAGCGTCGGCGATGGTCATTATCGAGCCGTCGAGCGCGGTGTCAATCACATAGCTCTCCTGTGCGGGGACAAAGATGTCGTCGCCGCGCTGCTCGAGCTTTATCCCCAGCCGCCGGAAGCTCTCGGGGATGATGCCGAGGTTGTCGTAACTGACATCCTTGATTGTGAGTGAACTGCGTGTGAGCGCGGCCATGCCGATGAAGCTGCCGACTTCTATCATGTCGGGCAGTATGCGGTGGGTGGCTCCCTTGGGTTCGTCTTTGAATCCCTTTATGGTCAGGAGGTTTGAGGCGACTCCTTCTATCTCGCATCCCATCTGTTGCAGCAGGTGGCAGAGCTGCTGGAGGTAGGGTTCGCAGGCTGCGTTGTATATTGTCGTCTCTCCCTCGGCGCATGTCGCGGCCATGATGATGTTGGCGGTGCCGGTGACCGATGCCTCGTCGAGGAGCATGTGGCATCCTTTGAGGCGTCTGCCCTCAGGCACAGTCAGCAGGTATGCGCGTTTGGGGGCTTCGTAGCTGTATTCTGCGCCGAGGTTGATGAATCCCTGGATGTGTGTGTCTACTTTGCGGCGGCCGATTTTGTCTCCTCCCGGCTTTGGGAAGTAGGCTTTGCCGAATCTGGCGAGCAGTGGGCCGACAAGCAACACAGAGCCGCGCAGGGCCGCGCAGCGTTTGATGAAGTCGTCGCTGTAAATGTATTCCCGGTCGATTTCATCGGCCTGGAAGGTGTATCGCCCTTTCTCGTGGCGCGTGACCTTCACCCCCATCAGCTGGAGCATGGCGATGAGGTTCTTGACATCCCTGATTTCGGGGATGTTTGATATTTCCACGGGGGAGGTTGTGAGCAAGACTGCGCTGATGACTTGCAGGGCTTCATTCTTTGCTCCCTGGGGGGTGATTTCTCCTTGGAGGGAATGGCCCCCCTCGATAACGAACGACGACATTCGGTTTATTGCGGGTTAGATGGTTTTCAGATATGTATTACTTCCGGGGTCAGGGTGACTCCGAAGACCGACTCCACCTGGCTGATGACTGCTTTTTCGAGCCTGACTACATCGGCCCCGGTGGCTTCACCAGACAGGTTGACGATAACGAGGGGCTGGGTCTGCCACAGGGCTGCTCCCCCTTCGGTGAAAGGCTTGCATCCGGCTTTGTCTATGAGCCATGCCGCCGACAGCTTGGCGGTGCCGCCGGGGAGCATATGATAGGGGAGGGGAGGGGCGGCGGGCCCGCTCTTCTCTTTCCAGCGTGAGATTATGGCTTCCAGCGTTTCGGCTGCCACCACGGGATTCTTGAAGAAGCTTCCGGCGCTTCCGGTTTCGGATGGGGCCGGGAGCTTTGAATCGCGGAGCGACATCACCGACTCTCTGACTGAGAGGGGTGAAATCCCTGCTTTCAGCAATTCGGTGATGTTGTATTGCTGCGGGTTGCCACGGTCAAGGCTATAGCGTTCACACAGGGTGTCATACAGCCCTTTGTATCCCAGCCGCAGGCGGGGGGTGGCCTGTAGCCTTAGGGTGACGCGGCAGACCACAAGCAGTTCGTCCGGCTCCTGGTGTTTGAAGATTGAGTCGCGGTAGCCGTACTGGCAGTCCTCTTTGGAGTAGGTGACAAACCGGTGGTTTTTGCGCGAGTAGCATGTGACAGAGTCTACGAGGTCGGCCAGTTCCACCCCGTAAGCACCGACATTCTGCACGGCGGCGCCTCCGATATGGCCCGGTATGCCCGACAGGTTCTCAAGTCCCCACAGTCCGAGCTGTGAGGCCGTATGGCAAAGGCCGTCAAGCACAACGGCGGCGTCGGCGGTCACGATGGCTTGGCCGTCGGGGGTCTTGTCGACGGTTATGGAGTCATTTGCCGGATGGATTACGGTGAGCGCGGGGGCTGGAGCCGTGAATAACATGTTGCTGCCGCCACCCAGCAGTACCGCCCTGTCGAGCAGCCCCCTGCGGTCAAGTTCGGGCAGGTCGTTCACGGGGTCGGAAAACTCGACGAGACGGCCACACATGGCCGGGAGGCCGAATGTGGTCATCTCTCTCAAGTCTGTGTTCTCGCGCAGTCTTATCATGTCAGGGCTGGCTTGTAATGGTTGTCGGCGGGCTTGTTCAGCCTCCGAAGTTGTCGTAATGGATGTTTTCGGGATCCACGCCGAGGCTGTCGAGCATCTTGTTGACGGCGGCGCTCATCGGGCCGGGGCCGCACATGTAGTATTCGATGTCTTCGGGCGACTCGTGGTCTTTGAGATATGTGTCGTGGATTACCTGATGAACGAATCCGGGGGTGTATTTCACGCCGGCCGCATCCGCCGCGGGATCGGGGCGGTCAAGGGCGAGATGGAATTTGAAGTTGGGGAATTCCTTCTCAAGCTGCAGGAAGTCGTCGAGATAGAATACCTCGTTGAGCGCGCGCGCTCCGTAGAAGTAGTTCATCTTGCGGTCGGTGGTCTTCAAGGTCTTTGTCATATGCATGATCTGGGCGCGAAGCGGGGCCATGCCTGCGCCGCCGCCTATCCACATCATCTCGTTCTTTGAGTCGAAAATGGGATGGAAGTCGCCATAGGGGCCGCTCATCAGCACCTTGTCGCCGGGCTTGAGGGTGAAGATGTAGCTCGACGCGATGCCGGGGTTGACATCCATGAATCCAACCTCGGGTTTGGGTTTGAAGGGGGGAGTGGCGATGCGGACAGTCAGCATGAAGCGGTCGCCCTCGGCGGGGTAGTTGGCCATCGAGTAGGCGCGGACGGTGGTCTCTGTATTGACGCATTTGAGGTCGAAGAGCCCGAATTTCTTCCAGGCCGGGAGGTATTCCTCTCCGATTGATGCCTTGTCGATGTCTTTGTCGTAGTCGATTTTGAAGGGGGGAATCTTTATCTGGGCGTATGAGCCTGGGATGAAGTTCATATGTTCCCCTTTGGGCAGGGCGACGATGAACTCCTTGATGAATGTGGCGACATTGTTGTTTGAGATTACCTCGCATTCATATTCTTTGATGTCAAGGACTGAGGCGGGAACCTTGATGTCGAGGTCGTTCTTTACCTTGACCTGGCAGGCCAGTCGCCAGTCGTCCTTTATCTCCTTGCGGGTGAAATGCACGGCTTCGGTGGGGAGTATCTCGCCCCCTCCGGCCGTCACCTGCACCTTGCACTGTCCGCAACTGCCCTTGCCGCCGCAGGCCGAGGGGAGGAAGACATCTCTGGTGGCCATGGCCGAGAGCAGAGGCACGCCGGAGGCCACCTCCACTTTCTTGTCGTTGTTGATTGTCACGGTCACGTTGCCTGAGCTGACCAGATATTTCTTGGCCACGAGGAGAATGACAACCAGCAGCAGGGTCATCACCAGGAAGATGCCGACTCCGCCGAGCACCGTGGGCCAAAGAGTTGATTGTAGTGATATCATTGTCGTTGTTAGTAACTGTTCGGAATAGGTTGGAATGACACGGCAGGGGTCAGAGCTTGATGCCGAGGAAACTCATGAATGCGATTCCCATCAGTGCGCACAGGATGAAGGTGATGCCGATGCCTCGCAGGGGAGCGGGGACGTTGGAGTAGGAGGCGACCCTCTCACGTATCGCGGCGATTGCGGTGATGGCCAGGAGCCATCCGATGCCCCAGCCGGCTCCGGCGCAGGTGGCGGTCCAGGCGTTGGCGAAACCTCTCTGCTGCATGAACAGCGAGCCGCCAAGGATGGCGCAGTTCACGGCGATCAGGGGGAGGAAGATGCCGAGAGAGGCGTAGAGTGAAGGGGAATACTTCTCGACTGCCATCTCTACGAGTTGTGTCATGGAGGCGATGACGGCGATGAACATAATCAGCGACAGGAAGCTGAGGTCCACGTCGGCGAATGTGTCGCCGAGCCAGACGAGCGCGCCGGCTTTCAGGACGTAGTTCTCAAGCAGGTAGTTTATGGGGAGGGTGACAATGAGCATGAATGTCACGGCCACGCCAAGTCCGAAGGCGGTCTTGACATTCTTGGAAACAGCCAGGAAAGAACACATTCCCAGGAAGTAGGCAAACACCATGTTGTCGACGAAAATCGACCGTATGAAAAGATTCAGGTTCTCCATTTCAGGTTGTTTTACTTTTGATTAGGAATGGCGGGTCATTTCTCCTGGAGGTCTTTGTTCCATGAGCGGTGTGCCCAGATTATGCAGGCGACTACGATGAGGGCCATCGGGGGGAGGATCATAAGGCCGTTGTTGACATATCCGGCCTCGTAGAAGCACTGCGGTATCACCTGGAACCCCATCAGTGTGCCGCTGCCGAGGAGTTCGCGGAAGAAACCCACGATGACGAGTATGATGGCGTAACCGATGCCGTTGCCAATCCCGTCGAGAAATGACGGCCAGGGCTTGTTGCCCATGGCGAATGCTTCGAGGCGTCCCATAAGGATGCAGTTGGTGATGATGAGGCCGATGAAGACCGACAACTGCTTGCTGACATCATATGCGTAGGCAAGCAGAAGCTGGTTGACCACGATGACCAGGGCGGCCACCACCACAAGCTGCACGATGATGCGGATGTTGGTGGGGATGGTGTTGCGTATCAGTGAGATGATCACATTGGAGAAAGCCAGCACGGCGATTACCGATATGCCCATGACCAGGGCCGGTTCGAGTTTCGCTGTTACGGCGAGGCAGGAGCATATTCCCAGCACCTGCACCACGACGGGGTTGTCCTTGGAGAAAGGATTGAAAAAAATCTGTTTGTTGCTAATCTTGTCAGCCATGACGGGATTTATATGGCGTTGTGTAATCGATTTCAGACTCAGAGTGAGGCTGCTTTTCTGGCGAGGTTGCGGTCGGCCTCGGCTTCAGCCCCGGCGATTGCCTGCTCGGTCTCGGCGATTGTCGCGCGGACGTTGATTTTCTCTCCGGGAGTGTGTGGTATGGTGTCGGCCTCGGTCATCACCCTGAAAGCTGTCTGAGGGTTGTCGGTGTCAATCTCGAATGTCATGACGGAGACTGAGGCGCGGCTCGTTTTGCCTGCGGCTGACTTCTCGAGCCAGGCGCGGTAGGGTGTGAGGCAGTTGTCAAACATGGCTCCGACTCCTTTTGAGGTGATGGTTCCTCCCGAGATGCCGTCGACATAATCGACATCGGGGCTGAGGGGCTTTTGGCCGGCTTTTACCACTTCTATGGGGTAGAAGTTGTCGCCTTTGAAAACCTGTCGTCCGGGAAACTGTCCGGTGAATGCCGGTTTGGTTATCTCGGCGCCAAGGCCGGGTGTCTCTCCCTGATGGTCGAAGAACGCGCCGTAGATTGTCGAGCCGTCGTCGTCAAACGCCACGTAGCCCCATATCGGGCCCCAGAGGCCCATTCCGGCCAGGGGAAGGATGTATTTGGTTCCGGCGTCGGGAAGCTTGCAGATGTAGACGGGGAGCAGGCGTTGGTCGGCGGGCTTTTGTGCCTCGGCCGCCACATCGATTGTGAATGCGTCCTGCGACCCTACTTCTTCTCCTTTGTCGTTTACCACGAGCTGGCTGACGATGTATTTGTCAAAGTCGGCAATCACGGATGAGCGGGTGGTGGCGATGTGTACCGCCTGCAGTATCTGGCTTTTCTTGTCGGCCTGGGCGTTTTCCTCCTGCCTCTCCTTGAGGGCCATGGATGTGAACGCCAGGACGGCTCCCACCACTATCACCATTATTGTGATGTAGGCGATGGTGTAGACGTTGCTTTGTTTGTTGATCATTTTTTCTTGGGCTATATGGCTTTGGTGTCAAGAAATATCAGGGTGTGACGGGCTCACTTGGCTGTTTTGGCGCGGGCCAGTCGGCGGCGCACGTTGGCCTCTACCACGCAGTAGTCAATCAGCGGCGCGAGGGCGTTCATGAGGAGGACGGCCAGCATGGCGCCTTCAGGATAGCCGTTGTTGTAGGTGCGGATAAGAATCGCTACCACTCCGACGAGGAATCCGTAGATGTATTTGCCGGTGTTCGTGCGGCAGGAGGTCACAGGGTCGGGGGCCATGAAGACGGCCGCGAATGCGAATCCGCCGAGGCACAGCTGCTCGCCGACGGTCAGGAACGACGCTGGATAGGTCGGGGTGGCGCACCAGTTGGCGATTAGGGCCATTGCCGCGCCTCCGGCGAACACCGAGAGTATTATGCGCCAGCTTGCTATGCCGGTGAAAAGCAGTATGAGCGCGCCGATGAGTATGCATAGGGTGGAAGTCTCGCCGAATGAACCAGGAATCAGGCCGAGGAACATGTGCCAGAGCGACACGGGGTCTCCGGCGATGTCGGTCATGGCGCTTGCCACTCCGGCTGCGTCAGATGCTCCGGATGTGGCCACCTGGCCAAGGGGTGTGGCGCATGTGAGCCCGTCGACGTCCCCGCCGAGGCCGAGAATATTGCCTGATGCCACGAAGACTTTGTCGCCGCTCATCTGGGCTGGGTAGGCGAAGAAGAGGAAGGCGCGTGTGACCAGGGCCACATTGAATATATTGTATCCGGTGCCTCCGAAGACCTCCTTGACGAAGATCACGGAGAAGGCGGTGGCCACGGCGATCATCCACAGCGGTGTCTCTATCGGGCATATCATCGGAATCAGGATTCCGGTGACGAGGAATCCCTCCTGTATCTCTTCTTTGCGCCATTGGGCGACGATGAACTCAATGCCGAGGCCTACCACATAGGCCACCACCAGTCGGGGAAGCACCGCCAGGAAACCGTAGAGCATCAGTTCCCAGAAAGGGAAAACCGAGGCCCCGGCTGCGAGCCAGTGCTGGTATCCGGCGTTGTACATGCCGAAAAGCAGGCAGGGTATGAGGGCGACTATGACAATGATCATGGTGCGCTTTGAGTCCATCGAGTCATGGATATGGACTCCTGACCGAGAGGTCTCGTTGGGCGTGAACAGGAATGTGTCTATGCCGTCGTAGACCGAACGGAACGCGTGGAGTCTGCCTCCCTCCTCAAAAGAGGGACGGGCCTTGTCCATCAGTTTTTTCAGTGCTTTCAACGTTATGTCGTTTTTTGTTGTTTGTCGGATTTGGTTTCTGTCATGACAGCTCCTTTCGGAGGTAGTCGAGTCCCTCGCGGACGATTTTCTGCAACTCGAGTTTGGAGGTGTCCACATACTCGGCGAGGGCGAAGTCTTCAGGGGCCACCTCGTAAATGCCGAGTTGCTCCATGCGGTCGATGTCTTTGGCGAGTATGGCCTTGATGAGGTATTCGGGCAGAATGTCCATCGGGAAGACTTTGTCATATTCGCCGCTCATGATCATGGCGCGACGTCCGCCGAGCAGGCGTGCGTCTGGCTTGAACAGCTTTCGTCTCAGGAAGTAGCCGGGGAATGTAGGGCTTGTGCTTTGCTTCCTTGGAGACAAGGATGCCCAGCCCATGAACTCGTCTGCGTCGTCTCCTTCAGGGATGACTGTCACCTGGCGGTAAGGGAAGCGCAGGTAGCCCTCTTCGCCGACGGCGACACCAGTGAGAACGTTCCCGGATATGACGCGTTTTTTACGTCCGTCATCGGTGATGTCGTTTTGCAGGATGGCTGACATCTCGGCCCCTATAACGGTCTCGACAAGCCGCGGGGTCTTGACCTCGGAGCCTGTGACCGCCACCGTGGTTGAGAAGTCGACGCTGCCGGTCAGGGCAAGGACGCCTATGCGGCGGAGTGTGGCCAGGTCGAGGCAGCCCACAGTCTCCCCCTTGTTGACGGGGTTTATGGCGGCTATCACTGTCCCGGCGTTGGATGCGGGGTGGGGGCCTTCGACATCCACCATCTCTGCTCCGTCTATGTCAGGAAGGGATGAGCCGGCGCGACGGCTGACATATACTTTGCCGTCGGTAAGGAGCGAGAGCAGCTTTGCTCCAGCCTTGAGGGTTTTTATCTCCTCCTGGGAGAAGGATGCCGGGTTCCACGCCAGGGGGGCAGAGTCGAATCCGGTGACGAATATGTCACGGAAACGCGTGTCGGCGGCGGGGACTATGTCATATGGTCTCTGGCGGAGCATTGCCCAGAGGCCCGAGGCGAGCATCGCGGCGCGTGCCGCTTTCTTGTCGGAGAGTATGCCGTCGGTGGATATTTTGGTCGGTTCGCCGCCGCCCTGCTCGATGACGACGCGCAGGATTTTGCGTCTTTCCCCCCTGACTACGGCTTTTATGGTGCCGGAGACGGGGCTGGTGACTTTCAGCCGTTCGTCGAGTTTGCTATGGAATATAGGCTGCCCGGCTTTCACCGTCTCTCCTTCTTTCAGTTCCATCTTGGGGACAAGGCCGGTGAAGTCATCGGGGACGATTGCCACCGTGGCGCATCGACATTCCGATGGGCTTGTGCCGTTGGCTATGCCGCCGGCGAGCTGGATGTCGAGGCCTTTCTTAACTTTGATTCCGATGCTCATTGATTTGTTATGGTGTGGTCTATGTTGTGTCGCGGTTGGTGTTTTTTTGTTTGTGAATGCGGCAGCCCGTTCTGTGGTGAATTACGGAAATATTTCCCTAATTGCCGATTTCGACCACAAAGGTAGTGATAATTTCTGTAACCCATTATTAATAAAATGAAAAATCGGATATTTTTTTTTGGACGGCATAATTTTTGGCTTTTGGCCCACGTTTAGGGAATGAATCGGCGAGTGGCCGTTTTTCACGTCTCTGACTTGAAAAGAGGAAGTTGGCTCCGATTCAAAAAATAATTCGGAAAAATTTTGTCAGTTGGAAAACAAATGATAATTTTGCAGAAAGCTTTTGCCATGGATTAAATCCAGTTAAAAAAGACCCGCTGTTATCACGTTCCCGACACAATCCTCCTCCCCCTCCACCGCGGAGCCGATTTGTGTCTACTTGCGGAGTAGATAAAAAGAACCATCAGGATGGCTGGTTCCTCTTACCGGCCGGCATCCTTCATCAAAAAGGAAAAAAACTATCATTATTTAACAAATTCAAATTAAAAAAAGTACTATCAAGTTATGGAAACTCAAAAGCCTAACGCTCCTCAGCGCAACAGCGCTGCCGTTAAGCCCGGTAGCAACGTTCGCGGAATCAAGAACGCATTCCTGGTCATCATCGCATGCTTCGTTGTAGCCGTGATCCTCTTCCTCTTCGTGTTCGGCAACCCCTCGCACTTCGATGCTGAAGGTTACGAAGGCGCCTCCATGTGGTTCGCTCCCGAAGAGTTCGCAAAAGCTCATCCCCTGGATCTCGTGGGCACCATCTTCAAGGGTGGTATCATCGTGCCTATCCTCCAGACCCTCTTCCTCACCGTTATCGTCCTCTCTGTAGAGCGCGCTATCGCCCTGAAGAGCGCCAAGGGTACCGGTTCTATCGCCAAGTTTGTCGCTGAAATCAAGAAGTGCCTCGCCAAGAATGACATCGCCGGCGCCCAGAATCTCTGCAAGAAGCAGAAAGGCTCTGTTGCCGCAGTCGTTTCCGCCGCCCTCAACCGCTACGCCGAGATGGACGCCAACACCGTCCTGACCAAGGAGCAGAAGATTGCCACCATCCAGAAGGAGGTTGAAGAGGCAACCGCTATCGAGATGCCCTCTCTCCAGCAGAACCTCCCCATCGTGGCTACCCTCACCACCCTCGGTACCCTCGTCGGTCTTCTCGGTACTGTGATCGGTATGATCAAGTCGTTCCAGGCCCTCTCCGCTTCCGGCGCTCCCGACTCGACCGAGCTGTCGACCGGTATCTCTGAGGCTCTTGTGAACACCGCCTTCGGTATCGCAACCGGTGCGTTCGCGGTAATCTCCTACAACTTCTACACCAACAAGATCGACAACCTGACCTACGCCATCGACGAAGTAGGTTTCTCTATCGTACAGTCTTTCGCCGCTACCCACTAATCCCTTGATTACTGGCTCTTAAATTAAGCAAAACCATTTAACGAACAAGTAAATCATGGGAAAAGTAAAAATTAAAAGAAAGAGTACCCTCATCGACATGACCGCGATGAGTGACGTTACCGTTCTTTTGCTTACTTTCTTCATGTTGACCTCGACCTTCCTTCAGAAGGAGCCGGTGACTGTGATTACCCCGTCCTCCGTCTCTGAAATCAAGGTGCCAACGGCTAATGTCGTCAATGTGCTTGTCAGCCCCAAGGGACAGATTTTCCTGTCAGTGTCGGGTGACGCAGACGCAGACAACGCCGAGCAGTGGGGTTCCGAGCCGCTCCGCAAGGAGGTTCTCAAAACGGCAGCTGCCAATTATGAGAAATATACCGGCAAGAAACTCGGAATTACCCCGATGGACATTGAGAAGTTTGCCAAGAACGCCTCTTTCGGTGTACCTCTTGAAAAAATGCACGAATTCCTGTCGCTCGACCAGACAAAGCAGGATGAGTGGCTTAGCGATCCTGAACGTGCCGACGTGGGTGTCCCCCTGAAGGATATCAACTATGTCGACCAGAACGGGACTCCCCTTGCCACCAACGAGTTCCAGATTTGGATGCGTGCTATCTATTCTTCGTCGAACCCCAACATTCATGACGCCATCCAGAAGGGTGAAGGCATCGCCGTAAAGGCAGACCGCGGGACCAAGTTTGAGACTATCCACCCCGTGCTCGACAACCTTCAGACCATCAAGATGAACAAATTCTCAGTCATGACTGCCCTTAAAACCGAAGCTGATTAATCATGGCACAGATAGAACAATCCGACGGCGGCAAGAAGAAAAAAGGCGCCCAGAAAAAAATGGCAATCCATGTCGATTTCACCCCGATGGTCGACATGAACATGCTTCTGATTACGTTCTTCATGCTGTGTACCACCATGATCAAGTCGCAGACCCTCTCTATCGCGCTTCCCACTAATGAGAAGCTCCAGCAGGAGGAGCTGCAGAAGGCTAAGGAATCTGAAGCTATCACCCTGATCCTCGACACCACTTATGATGACAAGGGAGGAATCAAGGACAACACCGTTTATTACTACACCGGCAAGCCCGAGACGGAATTCAACGGACAAGACCTTGTTTCATCCAACATCCAGGTGGCACGCTTTGAAGGAAACGAGGGTGCCCTCCTCAAGGGTATTCGTAAAATCCTTCACGACCGCAACAAAGACGTTCTTGACAAGGTAGAGGCCCAAAAGGATCGTTGGCGCCGGAAAGAAATCACCGACGACCAGTTCCAGGCCGAGGCCAAGAAAATCCGTAATGACGAGAACCTGACCCGTCCGGTGGTCATCATCAAGCCTATGGAAGGTGCTTCCTGGGAAAGCGTGATTGCCGCCCTCGACGAGATGCAGATCAATCAGATTTCTCGTTACCAGATTGGCTCGCTCACCGATACCGACAAGGCCATGGTGTTTGCCACTCCCGAGTTCAAGAAGTCCCACAGCAACGACCAGCAGTGATGATTGTCTATATTTATTAACCAACTAAACAGACAGTAAAATGGCAAAAGATGTAGATCTTTCATCAAAAGAGTGGACTGACATTATATTCGAAGGCAAGAACAAAGATTTCGGTGCCTACGAATTGCGCAAGCACTCTGATGGCCGCCACAACCGCGCTATGCTCTTTACCATCATCGGTCTGGTGATAGTGCTGGTTGGCTCCTACTTCCTCGGAATGTACAACGACTACCGTCGCGAGCAGCATGAGCTTGAGCTGCAGGCTCAGCTCGAGCAGCAGCTAGCCCAGATGGAAGCCGAGGCTCCTGAGGAAACGCAGGAAGAAGAGGTCATCGAGGCTGTGCAGGAACCTGAGGCTGAAGAGGCTCTTCCCGAAGAGATTCTCAACACAATCAAGGATACTGAAATCGCCATTGCGGCTGACAACGAGGTTACCGAGGACATCACCTCAAAAGATGAGGTCCAGGAATCGACAGCTGCCGCAGGTGCGTCGACTTTCGACCAGGGTACTGACAACCTCGAGGTTGTGCGCACCCACAAGGACGAGATCATTGTAGAAGAGAAGAAACCCGAGCCTGTCAAGGAAGAGGTGTTTACTGCCGTAGAGCAGATGCCCCAGTTCCCTGGCGGTGAGGCTGAGCTTCTCAAGTATGTTGCCACCCACATCAAATATCCCACCATGGCTGCCGAGAACAACATCCAGGGCCGTGTGGTAGTGAAATTCGTTGTGAAGAAAGATGGTAACGTTGGTGATGTCGTGGTCCTCCGCGGCAAAGACCCCGATCTCGACAGGGAAGCAGTCCGCGTTGTGAAGACCCTGCCGAAATTCATTCCCGGCAAGATGAATGGCCAGGCTGTATCCGTATGGTACACCCTCCCCATCAACTTCAAGCTCCAGCAGTAATACTCTTCCCACGGCTCTATTACGGAGCGGAATTCAGTCCGGTGCAGGCCGACAGCCGATATGGCCGGATTTTGACAAGACATTACTCCCTTCCCCTTTTTGATAAGGCGGCGCTTCCCCGTTGAGGGGCAGCGCCGCTGTCTTTTTCAGCAGCATTTGGTATGAAAAAATCCGGTTTGAGCTTCGTGGGCTTAAACCGGAATGTAATTGGCGATTACCGTGCTTTCAGCTGTAGTTCAGCTTTTTCGTGGCGTTTATGTCGGTTGTCTCTTCAAGGAGGTTGCGGCTGAAAATCGCGCGGTGGAGCCGCTTGGCGATTCCTTGGCGGCGTTGGTATCCGCGTATGCTTTCAGTCGTGGGGTCGTAATCAGGACGATAGCAGCTTTTAGGGGATATGTAGCAGTAGCTTATCTCCTCGATTATGGCTGTGGCGGCTGATGTCTTGCGATTGACTTTCTCCACATTTTCCCTCGATGGGAGCAATGCCACGATACCACGTTTTCGGCATTCCTCTGCGATTGGGGTGATTATCTGTGACATGAAGTTGTCATAATCCTCGATGACGAAATCGTCATATGCTGTGTCTCCGAGTTTTTGAATGGGGCGGATTTGTATGACATCAATGTCGACTCCGTCGAACAGCTGCCAGAATCCTTCAAGCTCGTATTTGTTGAGGTTGTTGACGGTGTAGTTGACGCGCAGCCTGAAGTTCGGATGCTCCCTTTTGGTTTTTCCGAGGAGTCTGATGAGTTGGAGCAGTCGGTCAAATGAGGCTCCCTCCATCAGGAATTCATAGGTTTCGCGGGTAGTGGCATGTAAGGAGAGAGTGATTCCGTCAAGGCCTGCTTCTATTGCGTCTTCGAGGCTCCTTTCGTCTATGAGCTGTCCGTTTGTGGTGATTTCAACGTAGGGGACTCCCGCCTTCTTCCCAGCGGCGATCAGCTGAGGGAGCCCGCGGTATAGTGTTGGCTCGGCTCCACATCCGATTTGCATTTTAAGGGCTTTTGACATGACTTTGTCAGCCAGCCCTGAAATCTGCTCTGCTGTCATGGTGCCTTGTGGCGCTGGGCGGTTTGCAGGATCGCTGAAATAGCACATGCGGCATTTGAGATTGCATGCTATCACCGGGTCGATGAATATTCCGTAATACCTCATTCCACATAAGCGCGCGGCCGCGAGCATCATAAGCTTAAGGCGTGGATTCTTTAGGCCAATCAGTCGCTTGAAGGTATGGTAGAAGTCCATAGCGGTATGATTTTAGGATGTGATAAGTCGTGATAAAAAAATAACCCGCTGGAGTCAGCGAGTTATCTTCTTTATTGGTGGCGGGAGGAGGACTCGAACCTCCGACCTTTGGGTTATGAGCCCAACGAGCTACCACTGCTCCATCCCGCGATACATCTTGCTCAATTTTCTTGAGGTCGAGGATTGTTGTTTTCCTTTGACGTGTGCAAAGGTACGAACTATTTTTGAACTGGCAAATTTTATAACAGGATTTTTGTGTTAAAATATGCTAATGCCTGGCTGGCTGTGATGTTAATTGGTTGAGCATTAGTGTGGTGTGTCAGAATGCGCATCCAATCCGGATGGATGCGAAATGCAGGTCGGGGTATGACATCCGGGATTCAATGACAGTGGTCTGGACTGGGTCCCCCTCAAATACTTCTCCGGGTGAGTCTGTCGCAGGGACTTCAGTCTGGACTGTGAATGGGCGCGTGGGCATATAGCTGTATGAGACAATTATGTGGGATGAGAATTTTTTCCCTCTGGCGAGCGTTATGCCTATTCCGAGTGATCCGTAGAAATCGGTCTGTGAGGGGTAGTTGAGGATGTTGTTGAAAGATACGCCTCCGCGAATGTCGAGGAAGCACAGCTGGGGCTGTGAGCTGAATGATGTGCGGGCGATCGCGTATACCGGATAACAGCGTGAGGCGTTGCCGAGCATGGTGTGTATGGCCGCTCCAACGCCAAGAAGTCTGAACCATCTGTTTTTGTAGCCGAAATAGCCGGTGAGGTTGACCGAGGTCATGTCGTTGGCCGTGAGGTCGACAGAGCTGCCGATGTCGGCTCCCCAGGTGAAATGTCCGAGGGTGGACTCTTTGTCTACTTTGGCTTCGTCGGCGAGGCTTTCCTGGGGAATTATGAACAATACCGAGTCTTTGGCAGAGGTGTCGGGGCTGGAGGCAAATAGGCTTGTTGTGGCCGCGGCTATGAGCGAGGAAGTCAGTATGGCTTTTTTCATCGGTGAATGTGTGGTGAATGGTCTGCTCATGAGTTCTTGACAAGGCGCAGGCAGGTCCAATTGTCGCCTTTTACTGTGTGGCTTGTCTCTGTCAGCCCGAGAGGGGTGGCGGCTTTCAGAATGACCGGAATGTCTTCTTCGTAGAATCCGCTGAGAAGCATTGTGCCCCCCGTTTTCAGGGCCTTGGCGTATTCCGCGATGTAGTTGGTTATTATGTTGCGGTTGATATTGGCGATGAACAGGTCTGCTGGCTCGCAGGTGGGTAGGAGCGACGCCTCGCCAAGGCGGATGGTGATTTCCGGATGATGATTGGTGACTATGTTCTCGCGGGCATTGGCTTCGGCTGCTGGGTCGATTTCGATGCCTGTGACGGCTGGGGCTCCTCGCATTGCGGCGAGTATGGCGAGGATGCCTGTGCCTGTGCCCATGTCGATTACGTTTTTGCCTTCGAGGGATATGGCCAGCAGTTGCTCTATTATCAGGGATGTGGTGGCGTGATGGCCAGTCCCGAATGCCATTTTCGGGTCTATGACGATGTCATATGGGCAGGCAGGTATGTCTTTGTGGAACGAACTGTGGATTACGCATTGGTCGGCGACCACGATTGGCTGGAAATAATGTTTCTCCCATTCGCTGTTCCAGTCTTCCCCCTCTATGGTGTTGGCGCAGGTTGACAGTTTGCGGCCGTGCAAGGGGAATTCGGCGAGAATATCTTCCACGGTCTTGCTGTCGAACTGTCTGGCTGAGATATAGGCGGTCACGCCTGTTGAGTCTGGGACAAAACTCTCGTATCCGCCGTCGGCCAGCATCGCCGCGAGGATGTCGGTGGCAGTTTCGTCGCAGGGGGTGATGTTTACTCGGAGTTCAATGTAGTCGTTCATCTTGCGGTCTGTTTTGCCCGCAAAATTACGATTATTTTCTGAAACTCTTGAAAAAGTCGACGGCCTTTTTGGCCATGCGGAATGTGGTGATGGCCAGAGTGGCGTATTGCATAAGGGTCTCGAAGCGGTAGATGTTTGATGTCACGGCGGTCTCAACTGGGGTCGCTCCGGGCAGCACCGCGGTCAGCAGCCTCTGCTGCTCAATCTTGATTTTCATTGAGTTGACCATCTGTTTCATCCTTATTTCTTCGAGGGTAAGCGCCGGGGATTCGTGGTGGCCGTTGTGTTTGTGCTTGGGAGTGCCTGAGGTTTTCATTGTCGTTGATATGGATGAGGGGGTCAATATTTGATGCGGTCTTTGCCGATGTCCATTATGAGCTTGCTCATGAATCGGGCTGTAGGATTGATTATCAGTGGCTTGCGGAACAGGAATATCAATACAGCGAGGAGCAGGAAGAATCCGGCGAGGATTGAGGCTGCCGCGATGGGGGAGAGGGCGAGTTGTAGGAGTTGCAAAAGGGCGACCGCCCCGAACGCGATGGCAATTGTCACCAGCATGAATGCGATTATGAACAACACGGCGGCTGAAAGCAGCAGTGTGAGTTTTTCAGCCGCTGTGAGTTTGGCGCTCTCGATGTATAGGCTGATGAGTCGTCTGAATGATGATTTGAGCGCGTTGAACTTGCTGTTTTCCGCGCGTGCCTCCTGGTTTGATGAATTAAGCATTCTGTTGTGGTGAGATGGTTTGAACTCGGGCTTATGGGGTAGTTGAAACGGACAATTGTCTGCCCCTGTCTGGGGCGGCAGTGTGGCCAACGGGCAACGGCGCGGGCTGCCCGCGGATAGGGGGAGGCCGGCGCCGTTGGCGTGTTTACGCTATGGTCGTGTCATTTTTTTGCTTCGTTGATTTCGGCGGCGATCTGGTCCACGATTTCCTCGAGCTCTTCGGCGCGTGAGCATTTGCACACACCGTATTTCTTGAGGAGGGTCTTGATCTGTCCGCGCAGGTCTTCGCCCTTTTCAGGAGCGAACAGCAGTGCTGCTCCAGCTCCCACGATTGCGCCGCCAAGGAATGCGGCAAGCAGGTTTGTTGCTCTCATCTTCTATGTTTTTTAGTTGTTTGTACGATTCTCAGGCTGTCATTTCTTCACGACTTCGGCTTCGATTTCCTCTACGAGTTCTTCGAGCTTTTCCTTTTTCAGGTTGATACCTTTCGACTTCAGATAGTCGGCGATGTCGTCACGCAGGTCTGAACCTTTTTTGGGGGCGAAGAGGAGTCCGACGGCCGCTCCGGCGACCGCGCCGCCGATGACGGCGAGGATGATGTCTAAATTCTTCATAAGTGAAATGGTCATTAAGAAGTTTGGGATTCTGTATTTCGTTTTCTGTTACTATTATAACAACTCTTTGATGAGATGGTTTATTTCCCTGTCGGGATTTTATGAGACAATTATGCGAGAAATACACATTGTTTTCCAATGCCGATGGGCCAGGTATTGTGAAATTTTCATAATGCCTTGTTCGGGCTTATGAAATCCGGAGATAATTGCGTATCTTTGTAAGATGGCCGTCCGCGCCGAGGTGTGCCAGGGACTGTCTTCAAAGATTAAGATATGGGCAAAAAGGACAATACACATATTATATATAGGGAAACAGACAATGATATGGCAAATATGGCTGCCGGCTATGATGACATCGTTGTGAAAGGGGCCAAGGTCAACAATCTAAAGAATGTGGATGTCACGGTTCCGAGGGGCAAGCTTGTGGTGATAACCGGGCTTAGCGGGTCGGGTAAATCGTCACTGGCGTTCGATACCCTGTATGCCGAGGGGCAGCGGCGCTATGTCGAGAGTCTGTCGGCCTATGCGCGTCAGTTCCTCGGCAAGATGCCAAAGCCTGAGGCGGATTTTATCCGCGGGCTTCCCCCCGCCATCGCCATAGAGCAGAAGGTCAACACCCGAAATCCGAGGAGTACCGTTGGCACATCAACGGAGATATATGACTATATTCGCCTTCTTTTCGGCAGGGTGGGGCATACCTATTCCCCGGTTTCTGGACTTGAGGTCAAGAAGCATTCGGTAGCGGACGTTATAGCCGCGGCTGCGGCGTATCCGGCCGGTACCCGCTTAGCGGTAGTGGCGCCTCTGAAAGTGCCGGAGGGCCGAGATCTTGCCGCTCATCTGGAGATTCTTTCCAAAGGGGGGTATTCAAGGCTCTACCGCGACGGCAAGTTCTATGGGTTCGACGAGTTGCTCGCGTCGGGGAGGGCCCCGGCGGCCGACGACGGATACGAGCTGCTCATTGACCGTATGGCTGTCAGCGATGATGCCGATGAGCTTTCGCGGCTTGCTGATTCGACGGAGACCGCTTTTTTTGAGGGGGACGACGCCATGGTGCTGGTGGCATGGGGTGCTGATGGCCTCCATCGCCATGAGTTTTCCAAGCGTTTCGAGGCAGATGGCATAAAGTTCATCGAGCCTTCCGACATGTTGTTCAACTTCAACAACCCTTACGGGGCGTGTCCTTGTTGCGAGGGGTTCGGCAAAAGCCTTGGCATTGATGAGCGTCTGGTAATCCCTAATCCGGCCCTGTCGGTGTTCGAGGGAGCGGTCGAGTGTTGGAAAGGGGAGAAGATGAGCCAGTGGAAAAAGGATTTCATCCACGCCGCGTCGCAGGTCGGATTTCCTGTCCACAAGCCATATGCTGATTTGTCGCAGTTTGAGAAAGACCAGTTGTGGCATGGCGTGGGGGGCTTCAAAGGGATAGACGGTTTCTTCAAGATGGTGGAGGAGAACCAGTATAAAATCCAGTATCGTGTGATGATGTCACGTTACAGGGGCAAGACCTTGTGTCCGGAATGTCACGGAGGCCGTCTGCGCAAGGAGGCCACGTACGTCAAAGTCGGAGGAAAGGGGATTGCCGAACTTGTGGGCATGCCGATATCTGAGTTACGTGACTGGTTTGGCAATCTTCAGCTGGGGAGCTATGACGCGGCGGTAGCTAAGAGGCTTCTCGCCGAGATAAACAGCCGCCTTGGCTTCCTTGTCGATGTGGGGCTTGAATACCTGACTCTCGACCGCCTGTCCTCTACTCTTTCCGGAGGAGAAAGCCAGCGCATAAATCTCGCCACATCGCTTGGCTCATCATTGATTGGCTCGCTGTATATCCTTGACGAGCCGAGCATCGGGCTTCATTCGCGTGATACCGCCAAATTGATCGGGGTGTTGCGTTCGCTGCGTGAGCTTGGCAACACGGTGGTGGTCGTCGAGCATGACGAGGAAATAATGGAGGCAGCCGACTGGATCATTGATGTTGGCCCCAAGGCAGGCAGGCTCGGTGGTGAGATAGTGTTTGAGGGAACTCTCGCTGATTTGCCTTCGGCGTCCGAGAGCTACACAGCCAAATATCTCACGGGCGAGATGAAGATACCTGTGCCAGGCCAGCGGCGTAAATGGAGCAGTTATATTGAGGTGTGTGGTGCCAGGGAGCATAACCTCAAAAACATCGATGTGAAATTTCCCCTTGGAGTCCTGACTGTGGTGACCGGAGTTAGCGGCTCCGGCAAGTCGACGCTTGTCAGGGATGTGCTATACCGAGCCCTGCTGCGCCAGTTGGGACTTGCCTCTGACGCGCCCGGCGCGTTCCAGAAACTTGCAGGGGATGTGAGGCGGATTGGCGGAGTGGAATTCGTCGACCAGAACCCGATTGGCAAATCTTCGCGTTCCAATCCGGCCACATACCTCAAGGCATACGATGAGATAAGGGCATTGTTTGCCGCACAGCAAGGTGCCAAGCAGATGGGCTTCACACCGGCCTATTTCTCTTTCAATGCCGAAGGTGGCCGATGTGAGGAGTGCAAGGGGGAAGGGAAAATCACCATCGAGATGCAGTTCATGGCCGATATCACCATCCCGTGTGAGGCTTGCGGGGGCAAGCGTTTCAAGCGCGATGTCCTTGAGGTGGAGTACAGGGGAAAGAATATATATGATGTCCTGGAGATGACCGTCAGCCAGGCGATAGAGTTTTTTTCCGAGGATTCGTCGACTCATACTGCAAAAATCGTGAAGCGCCTGAAGCCTCTGCAGGATGTGGGGCTTGGATATATCAAGCTTGGGCAGTCTTCATCGACGTTGTCGGGAGGAGAGAACCAGCGCGTGAAGCTCGCCTATTTCCTGGCCATGGAGGTGGCGCAGCCAACCTTGTTCATCTTCGACGAGCCTACGACCGGACTGCATTTCCATGACATCAACCTATTGATGGACTCTTTCAATCGGCTTATCATGAAAGGCCACACGGTGTTGATCATAGAGCATAATCTTGATGTTGTCAAGGCCGCTGACCATGTCATCGACCTCGGTCCGGAGGGGGGAGAGGCCGGAGGCTCGCTTGTGGTGGCTGGGACACCGGAGGCAGTGGCAGAATGTGATGAATCTTATACAGGGCGTTTTTTGAAGTCGAAATTAGGATAAACATTTTTGCGCTTCAGATTGTTTGGATTTTAACATTTGTTTAAGATGTTGATGCATAGGTCGTTGGGTTGGTTGTTTTGAAAAACTATGTTTTTTAGCATAAAATTCTTGCTGAAAAATTTGGTGGAATGGAAGAAAGTGCCTAACTTTGCACTCGCTTTTGGGACGGAGGTCCCGCCGGGAAGATAAGCCCGGGTTTCCGCAAGATTGAAATCCTGACAGGCAAGGCCGCGGACACGAGTCGGCCGCCGAAAAAAACTTGAAAAAAAGTTCAAGAAAAATTTGGTGGTTTGAAAAATTGTCCGTAACTTTGCAAAGTTTTTCGGCGACTCCGCAACGGAAGTCAATCCGAACGAGCACATTGAAAGATTTACAATAGACATTAAGAGTAGTACAAGAGCTAATAGAAGCACTTTGTCAATTCTCCAAACCCGAGTCGGGTCAACAAGAGGCTCTCCGAGGTCGTCTCTGATTCTGAAAAGAAAAAGAAACAAGATAACAACAACGAAGAGTTTGATCCTGGCTCAGGATGAACGCTAGCGACAGGCTTAACACATGCAAGTCGAGGGGCAGCGGGGTAGGAAGCTTGCTTTCTGCCGCCGGCGACCGGCGCACGGGTGAGTAACACGTATGCAACCTGGCCGTGACAGATGGATAACCGGGAGAAATCCCGCCTAATACAACATAATGCCGGGAGGGGACATCCCCTGCCGGCCAAAGGGGGCGACCCCGGTCATGGATGGGCATGCGGCGCATTAGGTAGTTGGTGGGGCAACGGCCCACCAAGCCGACGATGCGTAGGGGTTCTGAGAGGAAGGTCCCCCACATTGGAACTGAGACACGGTCCAAACTCCTACGGGAGGCAGCAGTGAGGAATATTGGTCAATGGCCGGAAGGCTGAACCAGCCAAGTCGCGTGAGGGAATAAGGCCCTACGGGTCGTAAACCTCTTTTGCCGGGGAGCAAGGGCCGGGACGCGTCCCGGCCCGGAGAGTACCCGGAGAAAAAGCATCGGCTAACTCCGTGCCAGCAGCCGCGGTAATACGGAGGATGCGAGCGTTATCCGGATTTATTGGGTTTAAAGGGTGCGTAGGCGGCCTGCCAAGTCAGCGGTAAAATTGCGGGGCTCAACCCCGTACAGCCGTTGAAACTGCCGGGCTCGAGTGGGCGAGAAGTATGCGGAATGCGTGGTGTAGCGGTGAAATGCATAGATATCACGCAGAACCCCGATTGCGAAGGCAGCATACCGGCGCCCGACTGACGCTGAGGCACGAAAGTGCGGGGATCAAACAGGATTAGATACCCTGGTAG
>ERZ777306.544-NODE-544-length-74525-cov-20.205385_pt1 | contig 74525 bp, 67 predicted proteins | sample MGYA00374966_ERZ777306 | MGnify/ENA primary metagenome ERZ777306 (study PRJEB29329, sample SAMN06343882) | mouse gut metagenome | isolation source: Mouse cecum | place: Austria: Vienna | collected 2014-11-15 ...
GTTGCCGCCCAGGGCGATGACGACGGTCTTGCCGTTGCCCTTTTCGTATGGCATGACGATTCCTTTCTTGATGGGGCCTATTTTGGCGAGCGTCAAACGAAAAGCCGTGCGCCGATCGTGAGAGCGCATCGACGGACGCCTCGTTTCAGCATGGCGTGTCGACATGGGATAGAAAAGATCAAACTGAGATTATTTTTCGCCGCCGCGCCCCTAAACCATGGTAATCCGCCTCCCGCGACCTGGGGTAGCGCCTGCGCGGCGGCTTCGGGGCGATCCGACCCCGGGTTTCGACGAGTTCGTAGAGGGCAGCACCCGATGGGAGCGCTAGAGTTCAGCGAGCCCCGGATACTGCAACCCCAAGATGACGTGTCGGGGTTTTGCTGCGAAACGGAGTTCATAGGCCAATGGCTCGCCACTCATGGCCTCACGGCTAAGGAGCACGGCACTGTCGTTGTCCCTGGGACTCTGGGTGGATCAAGGTGGCCGATCGCTATGAGAGTCCGCTCATGTACCGCCAGCAGGAGTCATGGGGCGCAACCTATCGACCGCCCTTCAAGGGGCTGTTCCTCGCGGGATAACCTCTCAGGCGAAAGCCGTACAGCAAAAGAGCGCTCCGGGATGGAGCGCTCTTGTTGTTAGGTGGCCCAGGTTGAGGTGGGCTCTTCGGGGTTTTCTTCAGCCTTGCTTTGGGCTTGGGATTGGGATGGGGATCGGGTTACTTTCCCTCATCCTCGTCGTCATCGTCGAACAGCGACCAGTCGTCTTCGGTCTTCTCGTGATTCTTGTACTGCTTGCGCGTCTTGCGCTCCAAGATGAGACATACGATGATGCTGATGATGAGGCCGCCGCCGACGAGAATACCGATACCGGGCATGGTCTCGAACAGGAAGTGGTAGAGCTCTTCGAAATTCATGGGGCTGTCCTCGTCTTCTCACGCCGGCACGAACCTGCGGGCCGCTGCGGCGGGTCGGTGATGTGCTGCGGAAAGTATACTATGCTTCCCCCGCCGAAAACGCAATCTCCACGTGCGATAGGGCATATTCCGTCGGTGGTTTTGAGGTGTCTTTCGGCTCGCTGCCCGCCCTGGCTGCTGCCAGGCGCGATGGTTGCGCTATACTGGTCGAACGCAAAACGCCCGACTCCGAGGAGCAACCTATGCTGGACATCAAGTACGTACGTGAACATCTCGACGAAGTAGCCGAGGCCATGAAGAACCGCCATGCGTCCTTCGATCCCGAGCAGTTCTCCGCCCTTGACGTTCAGCGTCGCGAGCTGATTGCCGAGGAGGAGGCCCTGCAGGCCGAGCGCAACCGCATCTCCAAGCAGATCGGCGCCCTCATGGGCCAGGGCAAGAAGGACGAGGCCGAGGCCGCCAAGGAGCAGGTGCGCCAGATCAACGAGAAGCTGGAGGCGGCCAGCGCGGCCCGCACCGAGGCCGACGACGCCCTGAACACCCTGCTGATGAGCGTGCCGAACCTGTGCGACGCCTCCACTCCCATCGGCGAGGACGAGGACGACAACCCCGAAGTGCGCCGCTGGGGCACCCCGCGCGACTTCGCCGCCGAGGGCTTTGAGGCCCAGGCCCACTGGGATCTGGGGCCGGCCCTGAATATCATCGACTTCGAGCGCGGCGTGAAGCTGGCCGAGAGCCGCTTCTACGTGCTCGGCGGCGCTGGTGCCCGCCTGGAGCGCGCCCTCATCTCCTTCATGCTGGATCAGCACACTGCTCGCGGTTACAAGGAGTGGTGGGTGCCGGCCATGGCCAACGCCGCTACGCTCACGGGCACCGGCCAGCTGCCGAAGTTCGAGGAAGACCTGTTCCACACCACCGAGGGGCTCTACCTCATTCCCACCGCTGAGGTGCAGCTGACCAACCTGCATGCCGGCGAGGTGCTCGACGCCGATCAGTTGCCGCTGCACTACTGCGCCTTCACCCCCTGCTTCCGCGAGGAGGCGGGAAGCGCCGGCCGCGATACCCGCGGCATCATCCGCGTGCACCAGTTCTCCAAGGTGGAGATGGTGAAGTTCGCCACCCCCGAGACCGGCTTTGCCGAGCTGGAGTCCATGGTGGAAGACGCCGAGAACATCCTGCAGAAGCTGGAGCTGCCCTATCGCGTCATCAGCCTGTGCACGGGCGACATCGGCTTCTCCTCCGCCAAGACCTACGATGTTGAGGTGTGGCTGCCCAGCTACAACGCCTACAAGGAAATCTCCTCGTGCAGCTGCTGCACCGACTTCCAGGCCCGCCGCGCCAACATCAAGTACCGCGATCCGGCTAACTTCAAGGGCACCCGCTTCGCCTATACCCTGAATGGATCGGGTCTGGCCGTGGGCCGCACCATGGCCGCGGTCATCGAGAACTACCAGAACCCCGACGGCACCATCACGGTGCCCGAGGTGCTTGTACCCTACATGGGCGGCAAAACGGTGATTGGGCCGGAAGAGGTCTAAGGGCACCATGGGTATGAGAACGCGCGGGTCGGGGAGCAACGACCCCCGGCTGCGCGCCCGCGAGGAGCGCGCCCGCCGCGAGGCCGCGGCTCTTCCGCCGGAGCCGGCGGCCCCTCCCGCTTCGGCTGCGGAGGCCCGGGCTGCTCGCGAGGCTCGGGCAGCCAGCAGTGCCCCCACCAAGCGCAGCGCCCGAGACGTGGCCGCCGTGCGCGCCGCTCGCAGCGAGCGCGCTACTCCCCAGCGTCGTCGCTGGTCGCGGGGCAAGGTGGTCGCCCTGGTGCTGTCGCTTCTGCTGGTGGGGCTCGCTGCGACTGCGGTTGCGGGCTTTTCCTGGCTGCGCTGGTTCTCCGCCGACGATGCGGCCGACATCCAGGGTACGTGGTATCTGGCCGGCACCTCTACCCCCATTGAGATCACCGAGGACCGCATCAACCTCACCAAGGACGTGTCCTACCGCTATGCGCTCGATACGGGCGACAAGACCATCGCGTTCACCTTCACCAATCTGGCCGGATCGGGCTGCTATCGGTTCTCCCTCGATCGCAACCAGCTGGCCCTCGTCGACGGCTCGTTTACGGGCGGCGATACGCTGGGCCGCGACATCGGCTGGACCTTGGAGGCCTTGGTGAAGAAACTGCAGGGCGAGACGCTTGCCCCCGCAGAGGCGGGTGCCGAGGGGCTTACCCTGCTGTCGCGCACCCCGTCGGGCAGCGCCTGATGGCGGCCCTCGTCGTCGAGCGCGTGGCCATCGAGCGCGACCGCATGGCGCTGCTCGTGCGTGTGGCGGGCGGTCCTGCCGCGCATCTGTCGCCCGAGGCGGCCGCGCGGCTTCTGCAGGTGCGCCCTCGGCTGGCCCGGCACGCGTGCGTGAACGCCCAAGGCGAGCCGTTCGGGGCCATTCTCGACCGCACCTCCCTGCCCCATATCTTGGAGCATCTCATCATCGATTTTCAGGCCGAGCTCGCCGACCGTTCGGCGGCAACTTTTGTCGGTACGACGGAATGGCTGAACGAGCGCGAGGGTCTGGCCCGCGTTGAAGTAAACTTTACCGATGACCTCATCGCACTGGCGGCCTTGAAAGCCGCCTGCGCGCTTATGGAAGGGATGGTGGATTAGCCATGTCATCAGCTCACATCACCTTCGACACCACGGGCGACAAGATCGCTCGCCGCGTGCGCAAGATGCGCCCCTCGGCCGTGCGCAACCTCTTCGCCGCCGCCACGCGCGACGACGTGATCTCGCTGTCGGGCGGCATGCCCGCCGTGTCGCTTCTGCCCGAGGAGGACGTGCGTCGCGCTGTGCTAGCTGCGGTGGAAAGTCCCCAGGCCCGGGCCGTGTCGTTGCAGTACGGGCCCACCGACGGCCTGGCCGGCCTGCGGGCCGTGCTCGCCGATATGATGCGCGACCTGGGCATTCGCGTGAAGGCTGACCAGATTCTCGTTACATCGGGGGCCCAGCAGGCCCTCACGCTCATCGCCGAGGCCTTCATCGATCCGGGCGACATCATCATCACTGAGGGCCCCACCTATCTGGGGGCGCTGCAGGCCTTCTCCGCCTTCGAGCCCGATATCCGCGCCATCCCCTTCGACGAGGACGGCATGCGCATGGATCTCTTGGAGGCCGAACTCGAGCGCATCGGCAAGGGCAATCCGCGCCTGAAGTTCTGCTACACCATCCCGAATTTCCAGAATCCCGGCGGGGTGACCATGAACGCCGAGCGCCGGCGCCGCCTGCTGGAGCTGGCCGACGAGTACGGCTTCATGGTGGTGGAAGACGACCCCTACGGCCGCTTGCGCTACGACGGCGGCCATCAGGTGCCCTTGAAGGCCATGGACGATTCGGTCATCTACCTGGGCACTATCTCGAAGATGCTCGGGCCGGGCCTGCGCACGGGCTGGATTGCGGCGCCGGAATCGGTGCTCGCCCGCGTCAACCTGGTGAAGCAGGGGGCCGATCTGTGCGGCAGCGCCTTCGACCAGCTCGTGGTGCAGCACTACTTCGCCGATATTCCCTGGCAGCGCACGCTGCAAAAGTTCATCGCCCTGTACAAGGAGCGGCGCGACACCATGCTGGCGGCCCTGGACGAGTTCTTCCCGCCCGAGGCCTCCTGGACTCATCCCGCCGGCGGCATGTTCCTCTGGATCACCCTGCCGGACTATATGGATACCGATTCGATGCTTGCCGAGGCGCTGGAGGCGGGCGTAACCTATGTGCCAGGGAACTCCTTCTTCCCCGATGGCGTGACCGGCAAGAACTCCATGCGCGTGAACTTCAGCTTCGAGACGCCGGAATCCATCACCGAGGCCATCCGCCGGCTGGCCGGGGTCATCGAGGAGCGCCTGGAACTGTACCGCGTGTTCATCAATGCCGGCGCGCTGCCGGGTTACGGAAAGGAGGCCGTCATGGCCGAGAACGAGCGCGAGAATTGGGACGAGGTCATCGTGGCGTCCGAGCAGAACGAGGAGGCCGTCATGCAGTCTCACGACGGCGATGCCGCCCAGATCGAGATTGCCGAGGACAAGGTGGCCGCTGCTGAAGAAGAAGCGGCGGAATAACTGCGAACGTTCGGCGGGGGCCAGGGGGCATACTCCGCGGTCGTCCGGACGCGGCTGCGGGATATACCTCCGTGCTCAGACAGTCCTCGCTTGGTGCAAGTGTCCGCTGGACACTTGCAGTCGCTGCGGAACTGCGCGCGGAGGCACACCCCGCATCCGTGCCCTACTCACAAGGGAAAGAGAGGCAACATGAAAGTAGCAGTGCTGATGGGAGGCAAGTCCTTCGAGCGTGAGGTGTCGCTGGCATCGGGCAAGGTGGTCTGCGAGGCCTTGGAAGAGGCCGGCCACAAGGTGGTGCCGCTGGACACGAACGCCGATTTGGTGCCCACGCTGCGCAGCGAGCGACCCGATGTGGTCTACAACGCCCTGCACGGCAAGCACGGTGAGGACGGCACTATCCAGAGCCTGCTGGAATTCGTCGGCCTGCCCTTTGTGGGCTCGCCGGCCAGCGTGTGCCATCGCGCCTGGAATAAGGACGCGCTGCACTCGTCGCTGGAGAAGTACCGCGACGTCACCGGCGAAGAGGGTATCGCAAGCTGGCCCCAGGGTGTGTACCTGTCCCGCGACGCCTTCAAGGACATGGGTGCTGCCACGGCTCTCGACCTGGTGGCCGACCGCGTGATCGGGGGTTACCCGGTCTGCGTGAAGCCGGCCCACGGCGGAAGCGCCCTTGGCGTGCACAAGGTGAACTCCCAGGACGAGCTGGGCGAGGCGGTGCTCGACGCGCTCTCCTTCGACGACGCGGTGAACATCGAGCAGTGGATCGACGGCGTGGAGGTGTCGGTGGCCATCCTCGGTACCGGCTGGGACGCCTATGCGCTCCCGCCGGTGGAGATCGTGGCCCGCGAGGGCGAGTTCTTCGACGCCTCCGCCCGCATGCGCAACGACGCCGTGGAGTTCTTCTGCCCTGTGCGCCCGGCGTCGCTCTCGCCCGATGAGGCTACGGCCCACGCCATCCGCGCCGAGATCGAACGGGCCGCGCTGGAAGTGTATCGCGCCTACGGCGCCCGCGATCTGGGCCGCGTGGACCTCGTGTGGGACGGCGGTGCCGCCCGCTGCTTCGAGCTGGACGTATCCCCGGGCATGACGCCGCATTCCCTGTTCCCCATGGCCTGTTCGGCTGCCGGTCTCACCCTGCCCAAGGTGCTCGACACCCTGGTGGAAGAAGCCTACGCCCGCGGCGCCAAGTTCTAAGGCGCATCTTCCGCAGCCGCCGCCGATTCGACAAGCGCGCCGGTTTCGGCGTTGGCGCGGATGTCGGCCTGCTGGCCTTGCCGGTTTTCGCGACGCCCGCCCAGGGGGCCTCGCGTATTCCCGAGATTCGCAAAAACGCTCCCGAGCCTTACGCCCGGGGGCGTTTTTTGTGAAAAAGCAAAAAAGTTTTCAATTCCTGTAATATTTCGCCGCTCCCAAACGTGTAAGAGGGTAGAGGGGCAGATTGTCCCCAATCGGCATCTTCAGTCTGCAAAGGTTTTGCGAGGCGTGCTCCGGGTTTTCGAGGGCGGCGTGCCTGGCAAGCTGATGGAGGGAGAACGATGAAGCGCAATCAAGGGATGTGGCTGACGTTCGTGTTGGGATTGGCCCTCGCAATGGGGCTGGCAGGATGTGCCGACCCTTCGCCCCTGCCGACGGATGGCCCGTATGCGGAAGCGGTGCCTCGCGGAGAAGAGGTTGAGATTCTCGGCCCCGAGGAAATCGATGCGACGGCGGGTGCGTACCTGCAGGCTATGGCGAACCTTATGCTTGGCGAGACGTCGAGCGAGAAAGCTACCGCGCTTGAGCGGGCCGAGGCGGCAATTCCCGACTCGGAGTTCCAGCGCGATTTGCGCGTGCGGATCGTTGCGTGGAGGGACCAGCTTGCCGAGATGGGCCTGACCTACAAGAGCGCCCGGTCGCGCGTTTGCGCCGATGTGCAAATTCTCGGCGACGATGGCCGGCTGTACCTGTGCGCGCGGGAGGAAACGGGGCTGCTCGCCAACGGCGACGAGGTGGAAGAGGGCATGGCCAGTGCTCATGTCTTCGTCTACGAGAAGGTCGGCGATACCTGGACGCTCGTCGAGGATCGGCAGGTGGAGCCAACGGGCCTTCTTCCGGAAGACGGCTGTTACGAGCGATCCTTCATCAACGAGAAGGGGGAGCTGCAAACCATAACCACCCTGCCCTCCGCGGCCAGCGAAGCGTGATAGCGAAGCTCTGCTCGCCTCCGTCGTGCGAGTGTTTTTGGCCGATCTCAGCTCCGGCCGATCTCCTTTTTCCTCAGCCTGTGCCCTTATTGCGCACAGGCTGAGGTTTTCTGTGAGAGATTTACTTATCGATGATGTTTGACGCTTTGTTTACCGTAAGGTGAGAACCGCGCATCAACGGCTGCGGTCGACTTGCGCGCACTCTATAATGAGCGAACTTGATATTCCGTCGATAAAGGAGGCAGTCATGGCCAACAAATTTGGAATGTTTCTGATCGGTGGCGTCGTCGGTGCCGTCGCAGCTTTGCTGGCTGCGCCGCGTCCGGGCGTGGAGACGCGCGCGATGGTGGCCGACAAGGCCAACGAGTTCGTCGGCAATGCCCAGCAGTGGGGCGATTCGGCAGCGGCCGGCGCCCAGCACATCTACCAGGAGGCTGCCACCAAGGGCGCCGAAGTGGTGAACAACGTGACCGCCCGCGGCCAGGAGATCGCCTCCGAGGCGGCTGCCCGCGGCGCCGATGTGGCCGCTTCCATCCAGGAGGCTGCCAGCAACATTTCCCCCACCATCAACGAGAAGGGCGACGAGCTGCGCGACAAGATCGAGGCTGCCCGTCAGCGCATTGCCGATCAGGTGGCCAAGAACGCCGGCGAGGACGCCGATGCGGTCTCCGATGCCGCTGAAGATGTGAAGGAAGCCGCCGCCGATGCGGGCGAGGCCGTGAAGACCGCCGCCCACGAGGCGAAGGAAACCGCGAAGGACGTGGCCGAGAAGGCCGCCGACAAGAAGGACGAAAAGTAGATCATGGCCAAGCGCTACGGCACCACCGGCGAACTTGTCGGCAAGCGCGTGCTCCGCGACAAGAGCACGCCGAAGAAACCCGAGGCGGTCGGTCGGTTGGGGAAGGTGCGCCACTGCGTGTTCCATCCCAACCAGCGGCGCTTCGTCGGCTTTATCGTGAAGCGGCCCGACCTGCTGTGGATGTTCCGCCGCAAGGACGTGTTCGTGGCCTACAACGGCTACGACGTGATAGACGGCCGCATTGTGGTGCTGCAGAAGCCCGAGGCCACCGACAAAGGGGCCTGCCGGGCGCTCGGCGTCGACTATGACGACTGCGTGCTGTGGGCCGACCTGCCGGTTATCAGCGAGGACGGCACGGTGTACGGCATTGTGGGCGATGTGTCCTTCGACCCGAAGACCGGCGAGGTGCGCTCGCTTACGGTGAGTCAGGGCGCCACGGCCAACGCGCTGCTCGGCGTGAAGGAGATTCCCGGCTCCATGATCCGCGGCTTCAAGCGCGGCATCGGCACGGCGTTGGCCGTGAATGGGGCGGCCGACGAGGAGAACCCGGTGCTCGGCGCCATCCTCGTGGGCGATGAGGTGGCCGAGCTTGCGGCCGAGGGCGGCCTGGCTGCCAAGGCCGGCGAGGCCACGGCGGTGGTGGCCGACCGCGCGCGGGAAACCGTCGAGGCGGTTAAGCCGGCCGTGTCGGGCGCCACCAAGGCGGCGGGCAAGGCCGTGAACGCCGGCGCCTACGCCACGGGCCGCCAGATCAAACGGGCCAGCGGTATGTTCTCCGCCTTCAAGGAGGAGTACGACAAGGCTCGCAAGGACGATTAGGGCGCATGCCGCCTCGCACCGCAGCGCTGGTGACGCAGTTGCTTACAATTCCGTCACCAAGATAAAGACTTTCCGAAGAGTGCCCCGCCCCGCGGGGCGCTCCGTTACACTGGAGCCTATGAATACACACGATAGCAAACCCTCCAAATCCGAGCGCCTCCAGAAGCTGGAGGCCAAGGCCCACCAGGAGAAGTCCGTCGCCGGCCACGAGATGCCCGCGGCGAACATCTTCAAGTTCGCGGGCCTCATCGCGTTTTTCGTCATCATGATCGTGGTGTGCGTGGCCGTTTGGCCCATGATCCACGAGCTGTTCGAGCCCGGCGGGGTGGATCGCGTCACCTCCGACATTCGCAACGCCGGCCCCTGGGGCTTCCTCATTCTGCTGGCTATCCAGTTCCTCCAGATCGTCGTGGCCTTCATCCCCGGCGAGGTGGTGCAGGTGGCCGCCGGCATGATCTACGGTCCGTGGGTGGGCGCGCTCATCATCTGGCTCGGCTGCATCATCTCCAGCTCGTTCATCTTTGTGCTCGTGCACAAGCTGGGTGCCCCCTTCGTGCAGGCCATGGTGCCCGAGAAGTACATGGGCAAGTTCCGCGAGTGGGAAACCTCCGAGAAGTTCAACGTCATCGTGTTCATCCTGTTCCTGATCCCGGGCTTGCCGAAGGATGTGTTCACCTATGTCACGCCGCTCACGCACATGTCCATGCGCAGCTTCGTGCTTATCTCGAACTTTGCCCGCATCCCCGGCATCGTGCTGTCCACCTATGCAGCGTCCGGGCTCGTGTCGGGCAACATCATGGAATCGGTGGCCATCTTCGCGGTGACCGCCGTTGTGGCCGTGGTGGCGCTTATCGTGTACAGCCGCATGACGAAGAAGCCGGGCGCGCCGAAAGAGAGCACGCCGAAGGAGTAGGGCCGTTGCGGGCGCACCGCGGGCACGCTGCAGGTGATGCTGCTCCGAGCGCACTGCGGACGCACCGTGGGACGGTGTGGGAGCCTTGCGGGTGCGCACCGTGGCGAAGGCCAATGGCAGGGTGGTCTACGGCGCTTGGTCGGTTAAGAGGTCCATCGTCGTGCGGTAGCGACGGCTGCCCTTCGCCACTTTCTTTGTGAAAGAATGCGCGGTCAGGGTTTGTTTCTGTACAATAGTCGCCGTTATTGATACGAATTCCAAGGAGGATCCCCATGCCGAAGATCACCCGTGATCAGGTGCGCGTTCCCGCCGACGTCATGCCCGAGGCTCGCGATGAGTACATCTCCAACTACATGAAGGCCACGCGCGAGACCGGTCGTCTCATGCTGTTCGCCTGCGATCAGAAGATCGAGCACCTGAACAAGGACTTCTACGGCGAGGGCATCGACATCGCCGACCTGGATCCGGAGCACCTGTTTAAGATCGGCTCCGAGGGCGTCTGCGGCGTGCTCGCCGGCCAGCGCGGCCTGGTGGCCCAGTACGCGGCCGACTACCCGGAGATCAACTACCTTGTGAAGATGAACTCCAAGACCAACCTCGTGGGCACCAAGCAGGAGGATCCCTACTCTCCGCAGCTGTACGACCTGGACGCCGTGCTGGCTATGAAGGAGGCCGGCGTGAACGTGGTGGGCCTCGGCTACACCATCTACCTCGGCAGCGAGTACGAGGCCACCATGATGGCCGAGGCCGGCGAGCTTATCGCCCAGGCCCATGCCAACGGCCTCATCGTGGTGCTGTGGATCTACCCCCGCGGCAAGGCCGTCACCGCTGAGAAGGATCCGGACCTCATCGCCGGTGCTGCCGGCGTGGCCCTGTGCCTCGGCGCCGACTTCGTGAAGGTGAACCCGCCGAAGCCCGAGGACGGCACCCCGGCTGCCGAGGCCCTGAAGATCGCCTCCACCGCCGCTGGCCGCTGCGGCCTGGTGTGCGCGGGTGGTTCCACGGTGGATGCCGATACCTTCCTCACCCAGCTCTACGATCAGATTCACGTGGGCGGGGCCGTGGGCAACGCCACGGGTCGCAACATCCATCAGCGCTCCCTGGACGAGGCCGTGCGCCTGACCAAGGCCATCTCCGCCATCACCCTGGCCGACTGGACGGTGGCCGACGCCCTGGCCGTGTTCAACGGCGAGCGCGACTTCACCCTGGCCGACATCTAGGTCTGCGAAGGTTTTCCCAGTGCACGAAGGGCTCCCTGCGGGGAGCCCTTTTGCATGGTGGGTTATCAGGCCAGCGATGCGGCGGCGATGGCGGCCTGGCGCCGCGAAAAGACCGCGCCCGCTTCCTCCGCGCTGCGCCTGCCGCGTTCGCTGCGGTTACCAGGCCAGCGAGCTGGCGTTGTCGATGCTCCAATGGGTGTCGCAGATATATCGCTGAAGCGCGGCGCCATCGCGCTGCTCGAAGAGTCGCACGATTTCCGCATGCTCGTCGTTGGCCTTGCGCAGCAGGCGGTCGAGCTCGTCGGGGGCCACGCTCGTGTACTCCCGATTCATGAACGAGCGATTCAGCTGATGGATGAGCGCAATCAGGCGATCATTGCCGCATTTGTCCACGAAGCAGCTGTGGAAGTCGTGCTGCAGCTCATCGTAGCGCGTGTAGAGCCCCTTCTCGATGGCCAGCTGCATGGCGCCGTGGAGAAATTGGAGCTGGGCGATATCCTCGTCGCTGAGCTGGTCGCAGGCGAGAAGCGCCGCGCGGCCCTCCAAAGGCCCCATGATCTCGAGAATGTTCCGGGCGCTGTTCTCGTCGATGCGCTTGATGAAGAACCCGCGGCGGGGGATATTCTCAAGGTAGCCATCGGCGGCAAGCTGGATCAGGGCCTCGCGAACGGGGGTGCGGCTGACATCAAGTGCGTCGCAGATATGCTGCTCGCTTAGCTTGCCCTCGTTGCCAATCATGTCCATGTCGATCATCTTGACGATGTAGTCGTACACATGGTCTTTCAACGAACGGTACTCGCTCACCATAGAGAAACCACCTATCGAATCGAAACTGTATACCAATATACCATAGTGCGGCCTCCCAGGAGGGGGAGAAGCGAAGACTCGGCTCTAAGAATGCTCAGGCTATCGTCTTTTAGGTGCAGACTTGCAGGGTGAAGAAAAAAATTCTGAAGTGTCTCTTGATTGTATACAATATATTGAATACCATATAGGTCAACAATTGGACACGGCAAAGGGCTGGTCCAAAGGAACGTAAGGAGTGAAACCATGACCAAGTTCACCAACGTCATCGTCCGCAAGCCGGGCCGGTCGCTGTGCGACGGCATCACGAGCGCCCCGGAGCTGGGCCAGCCCATTTACGAGCGCGCCGTCGAGGAGCACGACGACTACATCGCCGCCCTGAAGCAGTGCGGCGTGGAAGTGACCGAGCTGCCGGCGTTGGAGGCCTATCCGGACTCCTGCTTCGTTGAGGACCCCGCGGTCATCACCCGCTGCGGCGCCATCATCACCAACCCCGGCGCCGACACGCGCAACGGCGAGAAGGACGAGATCGAGCCGACCATCCGCCAGTTCTTCGACGACGAGCACGTGGCCCACATCGTGGCCCCGGGCACGCTCGACGGCGGCGATGTCATGATGGTGGGCGACCACTTCTTCGTGGGCCGCTCCGCCCGCACCAACGAGGAGGGCATCCGCCAGTTCATCGAGATCCTCGAGGGCTGGGGCCTGTCCGGCTCCGAGGTGCCGCTGGAGGAGGTGCTGCACCTGAAGACCGGCGTGAACTACCTGGAGGACGGCAACATGCTCGTGTCCGGCGAGTTCATCGACAAGCCCGACTTCGCCGAGTACAACAAGGTGATCGTGCCCGAGGACGAGGCCTACGGCGCCAACTGCATCTGGGTGAACGGCACCGTCATCGTGCCCGAGGGCTATCCCACCGTGCTGAAGGCGGTGCAGGACCTCGGCTACAAGACGCTCGTGGTGGACACCTCCGAGTACCGCAAGGTCGACGGCGGCCTGTCCTGCCTGAGCCTGCGCTTCTAGCCGCTGATTGTTCGGTGCTGCGCCGCGCTTTGCGGGCGGCGCAGCACCTCGGCGTTGACCCAAGTTCACGATAGGAGGGGCTATGTCCCATACTGAACTACGTGCGTCGGACCGAGGGGAAATCATCGACCCTAACGGTCTCAATCTGTTCCGCCTGACCATGATGGTCATTACCGCAAGTATCTGCGGCGGAATCTTTTCTCTTGCCGGCGATATGGCCGCCGGGGGCGCCAGCACCGGCGCGGTTCTCATCAGCTGGGCCATTTGCTTTGTCGGCGTCTTCTCGCTCATGATGTGCTTCTACGGTCTCTCGCAAATTCGACCGGACTTGACAGGCGGCATCTACGCCTACGCTGCTGCGGGATTCGGCGATTACGTCGGGTTTAACTCGGCGTGGGGCTACTGGATTTCGGCCTGTCTCTCGAATGTCTCGTTCGCCATTCTGTTGTTCTCGGCCCTGGGGTATTTCTTCCATCCCTTCGAGGGCGGCAACAACCTGCTGTCGTGCATCTGCGCTTCGGTCTTTCTGTGGGTGCTTGTGCTGCTGGTGGCGCGCGGGGTGAAAGAGGCCACGGGCATCAACGTCGTCGTCACCATCGCGAAGCTCATTCCCTTGGCGTTGTTCGTTGTCTCCATTATTCTGCTGGGCAAGTTCAACCCCGACATCTTCTTCGCCAACTTCTGGGGCGAGCCGGGTGGTCCCGACCTGTCGACGCAGATCATCTCCACGATGATCGCGCTCGTGTGGGTGTTCACGGGTATCGAAGGGGCGGTTGTTATCTCTGGCCGCGCCAAGTACGCCAAGGATGTGGGGCGCGCAACGGCCATCGGTTTCATCGCGGTGTTCGTCCTCTACTTCATCATCTCCCTTGAGAGCATGGGCATCATGTCCCGCGCGGAGATGGCGGCGCTGCCCACCCCGTCAATGGCCGGCATTTTGGAGTGCGCTATCGGCCCCATCGGCGCGAGCATTGTGAACCTCGGTGTGGTGCTGTCGCTTTTGGGCGCGATGCTGGGCTACGTCATCATCGCGGCGGAGACGCCGTTCGAGGCTGCCCGCCAGGGGGTGTTCCCCAAGTCCTTCGCGAAGACGAACAAGAACGGCGCTCCCATTGTCACCGTGCTCATTTCGGCGGCCATCGTTCAGCTGTTCCTGATTGTGTCGGTGTTTTCCGAGAGCACTTACCAGTTCTTCTACGCCTGCGCCGTCTCGACGATTCTGATTCCCTACGTATGCTCGGCGGCCTACTACATGAAGATCGCGTGGAAGCGCGAGGCGGTGCCCGCCGATCAGGTGGCCAAGGCGCGTCTGTTCGGCACCGTCGGCTTCGTCTACACGGTGTTCCTCGTGTGGGCGGCAGGAGCGGTGGGCGTTATCATCACCACCATCCTGTTCGCGCCGGGCATCATCGTGTACGCCGTCGGCCAGCGCGAGCGTGGCGAGCGGTTCTTGCCCTACCTTCACGATAAGGTGGTTGCGGCGGTTATCATCGTGCTCATGGTGGTGTCCATCGCCCTTATCGCTACGGGTACCATTCAGGTGCTGTAGCAGCAACAACATCGAGTGCGGTTGGAAGGGGCTGGGGCGCGGGTGCGCTTCGGTCCCTTTCGCGTCTGCGCTGATGGAGGTGCGGGTGTTGCGAGGGGCGCGGCGGTGGGGCCTGGCATTGGTGTCGTGCGGGGCGGGCTGGCGGCTGCGTCATGCGGGGCAATGGCGGGGCTTGGCGGCCGAAGGCGAGGGCGGCCGTATTATAATGGCAGGACGCCAGCGGGCAGAAGGTTCGCTGCGGCTATCGACCGACCAGCAAGAGAGGACGCGCGGATATGAGTGCAGTGGGCACATTGGCCATGCGAGTGACGAGGCCCTATCGGGAAGAGGACGTGCCGGCCATGGTTGAGATTTGGAACGCCGTGGTGGAGGTCGGCCGCGCCTTTCCGCAGGTTGACCCGTTAACGGTGGAGGAGGCGCGGGTGTTTTTCGCCGAGCAGTCCCACACGGCGGTGGCTACGGTGGCCGGGCGCGTGGCGGGGCTGTACATTCTGCATCCTAACAACGTGGGCCGCTGCGGGCACGTGTCGAATGCCAGTTATGCGGTGTCGTCGGAGGTGCGCGGCCACGGGCTCGGGCGCCTCTTGGTGGAGGATTCGCTGCGTCAGGCGGCGCGCCTCGGCTTTCGCGGCCTGCAGTTCAACGCCGTGGTGGCCAGCAACGAGGGCGCCATCGCCCTCTACGAGGACCTGGGCTTCCAGCGTATCGGGCGCATTCCCGGCGGCTTCCTCAACAAGGACGGCGCATACGAAGACACGTTCATCTACTACCACGAGACCGCCTAAGCGCACCGCCGGTACCGGTATACCGCCGGGTTCGTGGAACTGGATCTGCAAACGGAAAACGGCTCCCCGAGGGGAGCCGTTTGAGGTTCGTGGTGCCCGGGGCGGGATTTGAACCCGCACACCTTTCGGCAACGGTTTTTGAGACCGTCGTGTCTGCCGTTCCACCACCCGGGCCTAGGCGCATCTACGCAGTATAGCGGAAACGCGGTGCGCCGTCGAGAAGAAACCGTCGAAGGCCCGCACGCTGGCGCCATGCGGGGTGGGGTTGGCTCGGTCACAGTGGTCCTCGACGCTGGATCGGCTGTGGCAGTCGCGGCTCACAGGCGCGAGGAAGTGCCGGGGCGGTCGTGGCGTTGGCACGGTGCGCCGTCGCACGGTGCCAACGTGTGGGAGAGATTCGCTAGGCCAATCCGCACCACAGCATGATCTTCGGCACGTAGCCCATGATGAAGATGATGATAATGAGCGTCGGCAGGCCGAAGGCAAGCCAGCCGCGGGCCCAGCGGGGGAACTTCGCGCCCGTGCCCGTGTCGGCCTCGGCCAGGAAGTTCTTCCAACCCCAGCCCTTGCGGGACACGCAGAACACCACGTACAGGAGGCTGCCCAAAGGCAGCAGGTTGTTCGACACGATGAAGTCCTCGATGGACTGGATGTCGCCGATGCCCGGCACGGTGACGCCGGCCAGCACGTTGAAGCCCAGCGCGCAGGGCAGGCTGAGCACGGTGACGAGGATGGCCGTGCGCTTGATGGCGTCGCGGCGGGAGAGGTCCCACTTCTCCATGGTGAAGGTGATGAGGTTCTCGAACACGGCGATGATGGTGGACAAGGCCGCGAAGCTCATGAACACGAAGAACAGGGTGCCCCACAGCTGGCCCAAGGGCATCTGGTTGAACACGTTGGGCAGGGTGACGAACACGAGCGAGGGGCCCTGGTCGGGGGCCACGGCGAAGGCGAAGCAGGCAGGGAAGATGATGAGGCCGGCGAGAATGGCCACGAGCGTGTCCAGGCCGCAGATACGCAGGGCCTCGCCGGTGAGCGAGTTCTGCTTGCCGATGCGGCTGCCGAACACCTCCATGGCCGAGATGCCGAGCGACAGCGTGAAGAACGCCTGGCCCATGGCGGCGTACACGGCCTCGCCGAAGCCGCCGATGCCGCCGGCGAACATGCGCCCGAAGTCGGGGACGAGGTAGAAGGCCAGACCCTCGGCGGCGCCGGGCAGGGTGACCGAGCGGACGACCAGCAGGCCCATGACGCCGAGCAGACAGATCATCATGATCTTGGTGATGCGCTCCACGCCCTTCTGCAGGCCGAAGCTGCATACGAAAAAGCCGATGACGATGACGGCGAGCATCCAGCCCACCATCTCGGAGGGGTTCGCCAGCATGGTGCCGAACACGCCGCCGACGCCCTCGGGATCCAGCCCGTTGAAGGTGCCCGTGGCCATCTTGGCGGTGTAGGCGAGCATCCAGCCGCACACGGTGGTGTAGAACATCATGAGCAGCATGCAGCCGATATACCCCCACCAGCTGAACCAGTGCCAACGGCGGGAGGGCTGCAGCACGTCGAAGGCCAGGGCCGCCGAGCGCTGGGAGGCGCGGCCCACGGCGAACTCCATCACCATGACCGGCAGACCCAAAATGACGAGGAAGATCAGGTACAGCAAAATGAACGCCGCGCCGCCGTACTCGCCGGCGATATAGGGGAAGCGCCACACGTTGCCGAGGCCAATGGCGCAGCCGGCTGAGATGAGGATGAAGCCGAGGCGGCTGGCGAAGTGCTCGCGGGGCGCGGCGGCGCTGCCGATGCCGGCGGGGATGTCGGCGCCGGCGGGGTTGCTGTCGGCGGCCGGAACGGCGGCATCGCGGGCCGGCGCGGGGATAGAGGCGGGATCGGTGGACACGGGAACCTCCTGGGTTGGGCGCGCGGGCGCCCCTCGGCACGGCGAGTGACCGGGCGCGACGGCCGCTGCGGGAATGGCAGGGCCGATGGCGGCTCGCGGTCATGGCGGCGGTGCACTCGCCGCGCCGGGAGATGCCCGCATTTGAACGAAATTGCGGTGCCATTGTAGCCGAAGGTGAGAGGTGCGGTCATGGTAAGGCTGCGAAGTGCAGGCAACGGCTTTGTGTCTGGCGGGGTCGGCGCGGTGTGCCTTTCGGCAAGGTGGGGCATAATAGACCCATGAGCGATATACTCACATATCTGGAAACGCAGCTGGCCACCTTCGACGAGGAGCCTTTCAACGCCGTGGACTCGGCGCTGCTCGCCCAATTCTGCATGGCTCGGGGCGAGGGCATCATGCCGCGGGTGCTGGGTTGCGGGGAGGAGGCCGCCGCAGCCGCGGGCGAAGGCGGTAACGGTGCAGAAGCCCAGGGCACGCGACGCTTTCGGGGGTTATCGGCGCTGCGGGCAAAATGGCGCCGCGTGCGCGAGGGCGGCCTGAAGCGGAGCGGCAAGCGAGGGGGAGCGGACAAGGATGAAGACGTCGTGCGCGACCGGTTCGAGGCCGCGCAGATGGCGGACGCTCCGACAAGCCCGGTGCGCTTTGCCGACCTGCTGCGGGCAGAGCTGTTCCCCACCATGTTCTCGGGTATGCATGCGGCGCAGATGAAGCAGCAGCTTTTTCTCATGGCCGCGAGCCCCCGTTTTCGCGACCTGCTCATGTACGATCATGCCGCCGCTTTCGACGAGGATCTGGGGCTCCAGTTCGCCGCCACGACCTATGTGCGCCCGGGGTGTTTCGCCTACGTGGGCTTCCGGGGCACCGACACCACGCTCACCGGCTGGCGGGAAGACTTCAACATGGCCTATATGGTGCCCGTGCCGGCCCAGGATATGGCGGCCCGCTATCTGACGGCCGTGGCGGCCGACCCGCGTCTGCCCGAGACGATCATAGTGGGCGGCCATTCCAAGGGCGGTAACTTGGCCGAGTACGCGGCGCTTACCGCAGCCCCGTCGGTGCAGGCCCGCATCGCGCACTTGTACAGTCACGATGGCCCGGGTTTTATGGCCGCTACGTTCTCGGAAGACGACTACGCGCCCCTGGCCGGCCGCATGACCAAGCACGTGCCAGAGGATTCCATGGTGGGCATCCTCATGGAATCGGGGATGCCCACCCAGGTGGTGAGCGCTGCCGGACGGGGTTTCGAGCAGCACTCGGTGTATCGCTGGGAGGTGGCATCGGGCGAAAGCGCTGTGGCCGAGGGCCCGTTGGGGAAGAAGCCGAAGGCCTCGAAGGCCGCCGACGCCGGGGACGGCGAGACCGTCGGTTCCGCGATTGTCGAAAGCTCTGCGGCCGGGACAGCTTTTGTCACGCTGCCGAGGCTGCCCGAGCGCACTCAGCGCCGGGCTGAGGCGCTGAAACGCTGGCTCGCTTCCATGGACGGAGCCGATCGCGAGCGCATGGTCGATGCCCTCTTCGATGCGGTGCGGGCCGCCGGCGTTACCGATGCGGCGCAGATATTCGAAGGCGGCCGCGAATGGGCGATCTTGCGCGATGGCGTGATGCGTGCGCCTGCCGAGGGCCGCACGACCATGCTGAATGCGCTGCGCGGGCTCACCCGCGCCTTCAGCGATGTGACCGCCGAGCGCAACCACGCCCACCGCGATGCCCAGCGCAAAGCCAAGAGCGGCTAAGCGCAGCCGGCGCCCCTATCGTCTATGGCGCCCGGGCCTAAATCCAATGGACGCGCGTCTCGTCGTAGCGGGTTGAGCCCTTGGGCTCGGGATGGTTCAGGGCGTGGCCCACTGCCACGAGGGCGAACGGTTCCACCTCTCTGGGGCCGCCGAGGGCGACCTTCACCGCCGCGATGCGGTCGGGTTCGGGCGCAATGCCGAGCCAAACTGCGCCAAGGCCTATGTTTGCGGCCTCCAGCAGGATGTTCTCCACGGCGGCGCTCATATCGAGCGGGGTGCAGCGTGGGAAGCGCAGCCCCTTGGTGCGGGTGCATACGGCTATGACGCACGGGGCCAGCTTTGCGGGTGCTGCGTAGGGGGTTGTCGCGGCCAGGGCCATGCGGGTAGTCTCGTCGCGGGCGATGAAGAACTCCCAAGGTTGTTGGTTGCCGGCCGACGGGGCGGCCATGGCGGCGCGCATGAGCCGCTCGATATCATCGATGCTCACCGGCTCGTCGGTGAATTGGCGCACGCTGCACCGCTTGAAAATGGCGTTCATGAAGCAGTCCTCGATCCTTTTCGCCAGTAAAAATGCCGAGCCGACGGGAAAGAGCGTGGCCTCGGCATGAGAGCGCGCTTCGGGGGCGCGCGGATTCGCATCGCACCTTGCCACTGTAACGGGCGCGTGCGTGGTGGGGAGTATGCGGCCGCTCCCCTTTACTGACCTGCGATCTTGTTGCTACGGAACTGAAAGAAAAGCGGACGGCCCCTCGCAGAGCCGCCCGCTTTGCAGCGTATTAGGTGGCAGGGTCGTAAGCGACCCCATTGCCCTACAAGTCGCGCTGGTAGAGGTCCTCATAGGTCTCGCGGCGGGTGACCACGCGTGACACGCCGTCGCGCACGAACACCACGGCGGGACGCGGCTGGCCGTTGTAGTTGCTGGCCATGGTCATGTTGTAGGCGCCGGTGCCGAAGACGCACACGATGTCGCCCACATCGGCCTTCTGCAGCGGCATGTCTACCACCACGGCATCGCCGCTCTCGCAGTGCTTGCCGCACAGCGTGACGATCTCGGTGCGCGGCTGGGATGCCTTGTTGGCGATGGTGGGCTCGTAGTCGGCGTGGTAGAGCGCCGTGCGGATGTTGTCGGACATGCCGCCGTCCACGGCCACGTACTTGCGGATGTCCGGCAGCGTCTTCAGGATGCCCACGGTGTACAGGGTCACGCCGGCGTTGGCTACCAGGCTGCGGCCCGGTTCCACCAAAAGGCGCGGCAACGCCAGGCCGTGGCGCTCGCACAGGTCGCGCACGGCGGTGCAGGTGACCTCGGCGAAGTCGTCGATAGAGGAGGGGGCGTCGTCGGCCAGGTAGGCGATGCCCAGGCCGCCGCCCAAGTCCAGCTCCTCGATCACATAGTCGTAGCGCTCGCGGATGCGCGCCATGAACTCCACCATGACCGCCGCCGCCTCGCGGAAGGAGTGCAGGGCGAAGATCTGCGAGCCGATGTGGCAGTGCAGGCCCGCCAGGCGCACGTTTTCCGCGGCCAGCACGTCGGCGACGCAGGTGAAGGCGAAGTCCTCGCGCATGGTGAAGCCGAACTTGGAATCCTCGCAACCGGTGCGGATGTACTCGTGGGTGTCGGCCTCCACGCCGGGGGTGATGCGCATGTAGATGTCCTGCACCACGCCGAGGCGGCCGGCGATCTCGTTCACGCGGACCAGCTCGATGCGGCTGTCCACCACGATGCGGCCCGCGCCCGCGGCAATGGCCTCTTCCAGCTCGCGCGGCGTCTTGTTGTTCCCGTGCACGAACACGCGCTCCATGGGAAAGCCCACGGCCTGAGCGCAGGCCAGCTCTCCGCCGCCCGACACGTCCAGGCACAGCCCCTCGGCCTGGGCGATGCGCACCACTTCCTTGTTGAGGAAGGCCTTCGAGGCGTAAATGACGTCGGAGTTCTCGTAGCGGCTGCGGAAGGCCTCGCGGTAGGCCTCCATGCGGTGGCGCAGGTCGACCTCGTCGAACACGTAGAGCGCCGTGCCCTCTTCGCGGGCCAGCTGAACCATGTCGACGCCGCCGATGAACAGGTGGTCGTCACGCACTTCCGCAGTCTCGGGCAGTACGGCGCCCAGCTCCATGGTGGTGCGCAGGTCGGGCTTCTTGGTAAGGTCGGAGGCAGGCAGGGCCATTTCCGCTTCCTTTCTTCTCGGCTTCTCGCTTGGGCGGTCGGGTACGACCGCGGGGTATGGGTCGCGCGGGGTTCTGGTCGCGGGCTCGCGGATCGCGCGGGGCTGTACGGCTATGAGCGTGCGCCCATGGTAGCAAGGGTTTATTTCCAACGCGAAACATCGCAGGGTATCCGTATAATATTTCGGAACGAATGGCGCGGAAATTCACGGCGGCGGCCCGGGCGCAGCGATACGGGTGCGGTGGCTGTGGTATATTCTCGCCAGTGAATAATACGGCCCCGTTACTCGGTCCGTGGCGACCGAGGCGAAAGGACGCGACATGGCAAAGACCGAACCTTCCGTGGACCAGTGGCTTGCCGAGGCGAAAGCCGATCCGGCGGCAGCCCAGTGCGGCATGTTCCTCACGCACAACGGCGTGGTACGCGTAACGCCCAAGCAGCAGGTGCGCGAGGGTGTGGAAGGCCTCGGCGAGGTGGTGGCCGTAGAGTTCTCCTACGATGCGGAGGGCCTGGCCGCGGCCGAGGCTGAGGCGCTCACCTGGCCGGGCGTCTACTACGTGCGCACGTGGCTGAACGAGGGTCGCTGTAACGTGGGCGATTCGCTCATGTACGTGCTCATCGGCGCCGACATCCGCCCCAACTGCATCGACGCCCTGCAAAAGCTCGTCGGCCACATCAAAAACGAGCTCGTCGTGGAGAAGGAGATTTTCGCGTAGAAGTCTTTGACGGAGCGGGGGGGAGAAGTTTGGCGAACGGGCCTTCTCCCCCGCTTTGACGTGCGGTTTCCTCCATAGAGCTAGTTGTTATACTTTCAAGTATTATACTTAGAATTATAAAACTTGATGCTGGAAGGATGGCCCAGAGCGGGGCTGGATAAGTGCTCGCGATGTTTGCTTGACTAAGCGCAGACCGTCATCCCTGTCGGCGTTTCTCAATTTCGAACTATGTTTTCTCGCCCGCGACGAGCTCCTCGTGCTCTGCTCGCCTCACCAGACTGCATTCGATTGGTTTCCGCATCTCTTTTATTTCTCTATTTCGCAATTTTGCGCAGTAAACTCCGCGAGATAGACACCTTTGTCGCAAGACCTAACGCGACTCAGTTTTCCGAACTTTTTTACCTGGGAAAACGCCGTCGAAGTATAAGTTTCAACCCACATGTAGCGAAGTCGGCGACGCGCAATATCTATCTCGCGGAGTTTACTGCGCAAAATCGGCCATTTCGGAAACACGCGCCGACGTTCGCCTCCCTTTGACGCTTCAAAGGGAAAGGCGGAGAAACTCAGACGGCCGTGAATACGGCCCTCTCCCCTGAGCCGTCGCGGCTTTTGCGCCGTGCGCCCTTATAATCGTCCGATCAGAGAGAACCTTCGCGCTCGGGAGAGGACGCAATATGGCAGTGAAGATCGGCTTGGTGGGCACCGGCACCGTGGGTGGCGGCTGCATCGACATCATCTTGAAGCACGGTGACGCCTTCCGCCGCCACTTCGGCATCGACCTGGAGCTGGCCCGCGTGTGCTCGCTCTCGCCGGAAGAGGCCGAGGCCCACGGCGTGGGGCACCTGTTCACCGACAACTTCAACAACATCATCAACGACCCCGAGATCGACATCGTGGTGGAGCTCATCGGCGGCACCACCATCGCCCGCACCGTGGTGCTGAACGCGCTGGCGGCGGGGAAGAACGTGGTCACAGCCAACAAGGCGCTCATGGCCACCCATGGCAAGGAGGTCATGGATGCCGCAGCCGCCGCGGGCAAGGAGCTGGCCTTCGAGGCGTCCGTGGGCGGTGGCATTCCCATCATCGACCCGCTGAAGCACTCGCTCATTGCCAACGAGATCACCTCGGTCATGGGCATCGTGAACGGCACCACCAACTACATGCTCACCCGTATGGCCGACAATGGCCTGTCCTACGAGAATGCGCTGGCCGAGGCTCAGGAGAAGGGCTTTGCCGAAGCCGACCCCACGGCCGACGTGGGCGGGTTCGATGCGGCCGCCAAGATCGCCATTCTGGCCTCCATCGCCTTCAACTCGCGCGTGACCTTGGACGACGTGTTCACCGACGGCATCACCAACATCTCGCCCGTGGACATCGAGGCGGCTCGCGACATGGGCTACGTCATCAAGCTTTTGGCCATCGCCCATCGCCGCGAGGGCGGCGTGGACGTGCGTGTGCACCCCACCATGATTCCCGAGAGCCATCAGCTGGCCACGGTGAACGGCGTGTTCAACGCCATCTACGTGGTGGGCGACTTCGTGGGCGAGACCATGTTCTTCGGCGAAGGTGCCGGTGCCGGTGCGGCGGCCAGCGCCGTCATGGGCGATGTGCTGGAAGTGGCGCGTCACATTCAGCAGGGCGTGGCTCCCATCGTGGGCTGCACCTGCACCGATGAGCTGCCCATCCTGCCCATGGACGAGCTGGTCATGCGCTACTACCTGCGTTTCTCGGTGACTGATCGTCCCGGCGTCCTGGAGACCATGGCCGGCGTGTTCGCTCGTCACAACATCTCGGTGAAGTCCATCGTGCAGCGCGGCCGCTCGGGTGCCGAGCGGGTTGACCAGGTAGTGGTCACCCATCGCTGCAGCGAGCGCGACATCCGCGAGGCCTTGGAGGAGGCCCTCTCCCTGGACAACGTGGTGCTGGACACTCCCTCGGTCATCCGCGTGGAGGAGTAACTTGTTCCGTGCGCCCTGACGGGGCGCACGGGCCGCCCGACGTTGCGAGGCTCTGGCCCGTTTCATCTTCACCTTAGTTTTTGGGCGCGGCATTGACCGAAGCCAGCTTGGCCCAAGGGCGGGCGAATCTGAAACGTGCCAGAGCTTCTCGCTGACTTTGCCAGGAATGTGAGGTTGCAGAAAATGAGTGGTATCGGTGTTATCTTCGACTGCGACGGGACGCTCGTGGATTCCATGGGCGCGTGGCACGACGTGGATCGCACGCTGGCGGCCGAGGCGGGCATTACGCTGACCAAGGAAGACGCCGACGCTATCACCACCATGTCGCTGCCCGAGGCCTCCGCCTACCTGCACGAGCAGTGCGGCCTGGGGGCTAGCAGCGAGGACGTGCTCGCCATGATCTTCGAGCGCATGCGCGCCTTCTACGCCAACGAGGTGGAAGCCCGGCCCGGGGCGCTCGCCTTCGTGCAGGGCCTGCACGCGCGCGGCGTGCCCATGGCCGTGGCCTCCTCCACGCCGGCCGACATGCTGGCCATCTGCGTTGAGCGCTGCGGGTTCGCCCCCTATATGAAGGCCGTCGTGTCGGTGGACGACCTGCATACCAGCAAGCGCGAGCCGGCCGTTTACGACCACGCGCGCAGCTTCCTCGGCACCGACCGCGCCCGCACCTGGGGCTTCGAGGACGCCGCCTATGCCCTGGACACCCTGCGGGCCGCGGGCTTTCGTGCCGGCGCCATCTACGACAACGACATCTCCGGCACCCGCGAGGCCCTGCTCGCTCGCGCCGACTTCCTCATCGCAAGCTGGGAAGACCTCAGCCCCGACGAGTTCCTAGAGAAGGTGGCCCTCGGATAGCCTAGGCCGCGTTTTCGGGGATGTTGCACCGCTCGATGGAAACAACTGTGCCGCCGGCTTCCCGGACGGCGGTTTCCACCGCTTTTTGAAGCTGACTTGCACTGACATGACCGTATTCGTCGAAGATCACCTGTGAATTCGCGGCCTCCGCAATATCAGCTGTTCCGAAGCATCCGAAAGCTTGTGAGAGGTCGTTCTCGTCAAGCTGGACGCCAACAGAGTCCCGCACTCCGTCAATCTCATAGGTGATTTGCACGAAGGGGTCGGAGCTTTGTACGGGTGTTCCTCGTATCATGAGGAAGACGAACACGATGGCGGCCAGCACGCCGGCGGCGATGCAAAGGTACCGCACAATCTCGCGGCGCCGTTCCTCCTGGTGGTCGAGGCGCTCGTTGAGGAGTGCTGTCTGCGTTGCAATGTACTCAAGCTCTGCATCGGCAATGGGCTGTTCGTCCAAGAGGGACGAGGCGGAGACTCCGTACAAGGCTGCGATGCGGGCGAGCATATCGGCATCGGGCACTGAGGCGCCGCGCTCCCATTTGGAGACGGTCTGACGCACGACGTGCAACCGTTGGGCCAGCTCGTCTTGGGTCAAGTCGGCCTCTTCGCGAAGGCGCTTCAGATTGTCGCGTAGCATGATTTCGACACCTTTCTCGGACGCGGTTCTACCTTAACCTTAACAAGGGCTCGGGGTGTGGGCAAGCAACGAAAACTAACATGTCCTGCGTCGAATCCACCTTGTGCTTCTGAAAACTATTCCCTATGAGGAACATTTACTTTTCGGAATTCCATCGGAAAAAATATTCCTCATTTGGTATATTTAAGGTGACCATAATGCAAGGGAAAGGCGGTCCTGTGCTGACGACGAAAGAAGCGGCGGCGCTTTTGGGGGTGTCGCCGCGGCGTGTGAACAACCTTATTGAAGTCGGGGCGCTGAAGGCGCAGAAATTCGGCCGCGCCTGGATGGTGGACGAGGCGTCGGTGCGCGAGCGCGTGCAAGCCAAGCCGCAGCGCGGACGCCCCCGGGCTGATGCCGGCGTCGAGACGGCCCGCTACACACTCATGTGCCACGACCACGAGGTGCTGGCGTTCACCTATCACGGGCGCACGGGGAGTGTTGCTGCTGTAGAGCCCTTGGACGGCATTGCCTGGAAGCCTTTCGGCGTGGGTCGTCGCGACAGGGAACCCAACCGCTACGATATGGCGGAATGGCTGCGCGATCGGGCTATTCCCGGTCTGCGCCCGCACCTTCCCTCCGCCCTGCGCGATCTGGCGGTGCGCACGCCCGCAGTGCTCATGTTCCAATCGTGGGGCCTCAGCCTGTCCGACCCGTACTGGTTCCGGCCTGAAGGCGTCGAGGTTTCCTGGGCTGCCGTCAACTACTACGACAATGGCTACGATGAGGATTTCGGCGATCTGATGCTGACGGGCCTCTCGCCGCGCAATGCGGGCGAACCTGCTTTCGCCGACGGTCGCCCAGCATCGGGTGCCAAAGGTGCCCCGGCCATCACCCGCTCGCCCGACACGGCCACGAACGGCATGCTCAGCAAGACCTGGGTGCGCCGCCGCGGGACGGACTACCTCATCAAGGGGGGCACGGGCAACGAGAACCGCGAGCCCTACAACGAGAAACTGGCGACGCGTCTGTTCGAGCGCCTGTTGGATCCGAACGAGTTCGTTCCCTACACCGTCACCGAGCGCCACGGCCGCGCCTATTCGTCGTGCGCGAACATGGCGGGGCCCGACACTGAGCTCATTCCCGCCCAGGACGTGCTGACCGCTTTTGGCATTACCGAGGGCCGCGACCTGCATACGGGCTATCTGCGGGCGCTGGAGGAGCTGGGCGTGGAAGATGGCCGGCGGCTCATCGATAAGATGATCGTGGCCGACTACCTTATGGCCAACTTCGATCGCCATACCCATAACTTCGGGCTCCTCCGCTCGGTGGAAAGCCTCGACGGCTACCGCGTCGCGCCGTTGTTCGACCACGGCTGCGGGTTCTACAGCCGCGCGACGACGGCCGAGCTGGAGGCGCGCCCCTACGTGTGGGAGAGCCACCCGTTTCGCGAATACCCCTCGCAGCAGCTGGCGCTCGTGGAAGATCTTGCCTGGTACGACCCGAGCGCGCTCGATGGGTTTCTGGACGACATCGCCGAGGTGATGGGCGAGAATCCGGAGATCGACAAGCGCTTTATCGCGGCCGTTCAGAAGCAGACGGAGCGCCAGATACAGACGGTGAACGACCTGGCTGCCGAGCGTGGTGTCGTAGTGGCCGGTTGGTAGCGGGGTAGGGGCGTCGCGCTCTCTTCTGGCGGCTCGGCGTAAAGCGACATTATTGTAAGGGACGCGCAACGGGGCGGTAAGTTGCGGCTGTCATAGTGGTCTCATCGAAAATGTTCCGCACGGAAAGGAGATCTACCATGATTGCCATCGTTGCCGGAGTCGCCCTGTTCGCCCTCGCCACCGCCGCCATGGCCGGCTGCATCGGCGCCGCCACCCTGTAGGGCACGCCCCGCCTCCTCCCCCCCCCAAGGACCGATCCGCTGGGTCGGCCCTTTTTTACTGGGCTGATCTCACGTTTTTGCATCCCGCCGCCCGAGTGACGTCCCTTGTCGGACAAGCCGGCGCCGACCCCTCCGCAAGCTCTGCCGTCTCGACTTCGAGCGGCAGGGCTTTTTTGTCGCCAATCGTCGAAAAAGTCAACGATGACGAATTAACTTATGATAGTATTATTCGTTACGAATAATACTATCAAGAAAGGAGGAAGCGTGAACCTGACTTTCAAAGGGTTTCTGCGTTTGCACTGTCGTGAGCTCACCGGCTTGAAGACTGACAACCTGCGGAAACTCCGCGATTCCGTCGCGACGTCCATGCCGGCTGCGGCCGAGGCCCTCATGGTGTTCGCGGCGGTTCAGGGCAAGGCCCGATACCTGGCCGCCATCAGCGAGGGCACGTGGATGGAGCGCAGCTACGCGCAGATGGCCGACTGCCTAGACGACCCCGAAGAGGTGTCGTTCTTCTTGCAGTCGGCAGAAGCGCCGCCGCGGTATCGCGCGGTGTGGAGCGCCTACATAGCCAAGCGCTACGCCATCGCGGGGGAGCGCCTCGTTATTGCGGGTATGAGGGAGAAAACGTTGCAGGCCATGAAGGGCCGCGATGTAACGGTGTACCGCCTCTGCAAGGATTTGGGCCTGAACAAGGGAAACATCTACGCGTTTCTCGGCAAAGGCGACGATACGAAGGTGAGCCAGGGCACCGCGCGGCGCATCCTGGAGTACGCCTGCAAGGCGTCGTAGGGGAGAAAAGAGGGCGCGGGGCGACCGGAAGGAGGCGCCCCGCGCGAGAGAAGAAGGCTATTTGTCGCCGAAGGTGAAGATGCCGACCTGCGTGGTGCCGTCTTCGGCGTACACGGGAATGGCGTCGGAAGCATCCTCGGCGTCGAACTGCTCCCAGTAGGCGTAGCCGTCGATTCCGGAATCGGCCACGATGCCCACCAGATCGGGAACGGCCCCGCGCTCGACATCCTCGTAGGTGCCGAGCGTCTGCCCGTGCTCGTTCACAGAAAGCTCGGGAGCGAGTGAGCGGGTTCTAATGGGGTTGCAAGAAAGCTGTCCCTGAACGTTCTTGATTTGCACTCGACCCCGAGAGGTGCAGCCGAGGGTAACCGCGGGGGTTTGCTTTTTTACGGTAAGGCTCGTTCCTTTGGAGTTGCGCATCCAGTTGCTTGCCGCGGCAATGGCCAGGTTTGTTTCTTTTACTGCGATAGCGCGTGCCTGCATTGTTCCGGCCGAGACGGTCTTGCTTGCAGTTATCTGCGTATATACACAAGGATCCGAGCCTGCGGAGAAACCAGATTTATAAGTATAGGTAACACCGTCCACTGTCTTCTTGAGGGGTGTTCCCCATTTTATTATGGCCGCAAAAGCCGAGGCGGGATGCGCAAAAATACCGAGGCAGGTAATTCCTGCAGCGATTAAAAAGCTTCGGCGATCAATGCCTGTGCGGCGTTTTTCAGAGTTCATTGGTCCTCGTTTCGGTCTAGAGAGAAATAGGCAAGACGGAAGCCGGCGCGGCTATACAACCGATCAGCGATGTCCTCGCGCGTTGGATAGTCGTCAAAGTTGATCGTGTAGGCGATGGGGTCGCCTGCTGGTGGCGTGACGACAATCTCGCAATTGCGAAGGTCTTCTATCATGTTGATGGCATCAGTCGGATCCCATGTCCAGCCCGATGGAACGGTGGTTCCGTTCATGAAGTCTGCATGGGTTAAGCTGGTGCGGTAGATGGCGTAGGCGCTCACCTGCCCAGAAACGATCTTTGTTTGGATCGAGGCCGACCCGGGCTCCGATTCCTCGCCGGGAAACCATTCGGTTGACAAGAGCGTGTTTTCTGCCCCATTAAGACTCACCGTTGCGTCTCCCGCGGGGTTCCCCGGCAGTGCAAGCAGAATAGGCACGGTGATGTAAACACCGTCGTCGGCTTCAAATATCCCCTCGCTATTGTGATCGAACTGGATGCGCTGATACGGAAGGAGGGGAGACGATGCGGTGGCGATGCTGTGTTCTCTATCGACGGTAGGGGCAATGCCCGCCACCGCGAACAGCGCGACGCCTACGGCCACGACGGCGCAGGCGGCGGCCCTCAGCGCGAAGGGCGCTCTCGCGCCGATCCAACTCGGGCGCTTTCTGGGCTTAGGCGTAGGCGAGGCCGTCTTCGTCGCCATCGGGGCGACGGCCGGAGCCTCGGCTGCGGCGGCCTCTCTTTGGGCTTGCTCGGCCCTCAGAGCCCGAATGATCCGCATCGTCTCGTTGCGGGCCTCGTCCCCGAAGGTCAGCGTGCGGGTCTGCTTGCGGTATGTCTCGAATCGTCTTCTTGTCGATCTTCTCACGGTCTTCCTTCTTTCTCTGTTCCAGCTCGGCTTCAACCAAGCGTTTCAGTTTCTGACAGGCGCGGCATAGCCGAGTGCCGGTCGCGCCGTAGGACCACCCGGTGATCTTCGCGATTTCCCGAAGTGATAGATCCTCGGCGTACCGTAAGTGCACGGCGCGCCGGTCATCTTCCGAGAGTGTGGCCACGTGGCGCCAAAGGAAGTGGTCCTCGTCGAGCTCCACCTCGCTTTGGCTGAGCAGTGCCCGGTCGCCTATGAGCCGCTCGATGGCATCGGGCTCGGTCGGGTCTACCAGGTCGATGGCTACCCTTTTCGCACGCCGTTGGCGGTCGATGCAGTCGTTTTGCACTACCCGAATGAGCCAGCAGCGCACGTGGTCGTTGTCCTTGAAGTTCGTCTCGCTTTTGAACAGCTTGATGAATGCCTCCTGCGTCGCATCGCGTGCCTCTTCCTCGGAGTTCAGCATGCTGCATGCGGTGCGAAACAGGGCGTCGCTGTGGGCGCGCATGGCGTCTTCTATGAATTGGTCGCTCCTCAAAGGCCGTCACCTCCTCTCCGGGTTGCGGGCGAGCCGTTGCGCAATGCGCAGGAAGTTTCTTCCTACTCTCTATCACGTTTGGGAAGGCGGTTTTATTACAGAAATCCAAAATATTTTGAAAAAGATCATATTTGGTATCTGAACAGGAAATTTTCGAAATTTTTCACGAAACCTGTAATAATTCCCGCCTCCCGTTCGTGTCTAAGGGTGAGAGGAAAATTTTCCCGAGGACCCAGCCTCGGCCAGTGACGACTGGCTGAGACGATATAACTGCGGAGAGGAAGTTGAAATGAAGTTGAGCAATTTAAGGAAGATGGTTGCTGTGCCAGTGCTTGCGCTGATGCTGGCTCTGTCCGCCGGCTCTGCTGCGTTCGCGGCTGAAAATGAGGAGGGCTCTTCGACGGATTATGCACCTCCTACCCAAGAAGAGATCGACGAGATGTGGGCTACTGTGGACGAGCTGTGTGATGAGCAGTTGGGAGATCGCAATGATAAGGGAGTCAATGCTCTGTCGGTAGCGCAAAAGGCGGCTACTAAAGCAGGCCGAGTGGGTACTTACCCCCGTTCAAAAGGTAGTATCCTCGTTACCAAAGATGCCTACAAGAATTTGATTCCTACGGGCCACGCAGCCATTGTTTACAGCAAGGACGTTGTGATTGAGGCGCTTGCGCAGGGCGTGGTGAAGGGGCGTAATAATTGGAATATGAGCAAGAAGACTTGCTACGGAGCCAAAGTAGTTGCCGCCTCCACGGCCAAGCAGCAGAAAGCCGCAAACTGGGCATATAAGCAGATCGGAAAGAAGTACAATTACAATTTCGCCGACATTAACACTACGAAGAAGTTCTATTGTTCCCAGTTGGTGTGGGCTGCGTATCGCAATGCGGCTATTATTGATATTTGCCCGAAAAAAGTTGCAGGAAGAGCCATCTATCCTCCTGATTTGATTAAAAGCTTGAAGACGACGCAGATTGTGTATCGGCATTAGGTGGAACGAAGGAAGGAGGCCGCCCCGGCGGCTCCCTTCCTTTTGTGAGAGAGGTCTTGTATGAAAAGGATTACGCTGGCGCTCAGCTGCCTCCTGGCGCTTTGCCTCTGCTGTGCCTGCGCGAAAGGCGCAAGTTCATCGCGTCCTCCCGAAGAGCCCGCTCCCTCGGACGCGATAGCAGGAGTTGTGGAGACGTCGGGAACTGCCATGAGCAGCCGCATCGTTCTGTTCGACGAGAAGCTCGACAACGTCGGAGAAATAGCGCTTGACAAGGCTACTGTGGGAGACTTCTTTTATGATGCCTGCACGGTTGGCGATGTGCTTTACATCAGCTCTCTTGGTTACGCCAACGAGAAAGACAACGCTGAGATTCTCGGTGTTTCGCTGAACGATATGTCGTTGAAATCGTACAAAACCAACCGTCCGGCGCTCACTGTCGCCGCAAATGAGAATTGGGTTTATGGCTGCGGCAACGTCGACGGCTCCTCCTATATCGAGGCAGTCAATAAAGAGACAGGGGAAATTCGTCAAGCCGAGTTTTTCGGCCAGTATGTCGACTTGATCCTGTGGGCCGATGATTGCCTACTGGCGTTTGGATCGCGTGAGGGGAATGAAGGCCTTTTCGATGCGAGGATCACGAGGCTCGATGAGGATTTGAGCGTGGTTCGCGACTACGATATCGATGCCTTTGGCTCAGGTTCTTCGCATGCGGTGGTTTATGAGGGCAGGCTCTACTTCACCTACTCTCTCGAGGAGAGCGAAATCGGTGGGGTGGGCGTGCTGGATTTAGAGACCGGTGAGGCGAAGAGCCTCGATCTGGATGTGCCCAATCCGGCAAGCCTTCTCGTGCACGGCGAGAGACTCTATGTTGCTCACCAGGATCTCGTTTCCAATTCGAACGCGAGTAAGGGCGTTGTGAGCATTTATGACCTGCGCGACGGTTTGGTGGAGACGAAAGAGCTCCCCTTCGGGCCCTATCAGATGGTTTTAAGGGGAAGCACGCTGCTCTTCCTCGATGTCGCAGAGCGAACGATTTTTAGCTGCGATATCGACACAATGGATCAGTTCAAGAGTGCGCGGATTGACCCGAAGGGCGAGGATTACATGTACCTTTCCGCTTTGCTTCCCATGAACTAGCTCTAATGTCTCTTCTGTTGAATGGGGAAGGTATGGTCGACGCAAGCTTCTTTTCAAAGAAACTGTATATTCCATGACCGCGACGCGGCCCTGGAGAACGTGAGGCGGGAGGGGCTGGGCGCCGTCATGGCCGACCTTCCCGACCAGAGCACGCTGGCCGGGTCCACCGGCCGAGGGCAATGAGGCCCGCGCCGGCTCAGCTGGTCGGGTTCGATGCGCAGACCGTTGGTGCCGTTGTCGGGATACTGGATCTCTCGCCCCAGTGCCATGGACGGATACGCTAGGAGTCGGGTGCGCGAGGCCTTGGGGGGGCATGGGCCGGCGGCTGGCATGAGGCCTTGCTCGTGTTGTATCTGAACAGGAAATTTTCGAAATTTTTCACGAAACCTGTAATAATTCCCGCCTCCCGTTCGTGTCTAAGGGTGAGAGGAAAATTTTCCCGAGGACCCAGCCTCGGCCAGTGACGACTGGCTGGGGCTATGGAGGGGAGGTAAAAATGCAAGCAAGACTCTTAGGGCATGGTAGCCGCCGCAAATGGACAGCTTGTGCGGTCGGCGCTGTTGTTGTTGCGGTGGTGATGGGAGCGGCCTTTTCCCTGTTCGCGAATTCGACAACAGCTTTGGGCGATGCCGCCTATTCGGATAGCGAGAAGGAGGCGATGGACTTGCGCAGCGAGTGCGTCTACCCCTTCAAGACCAATGAGCTCGGCATGACCTATGGGACGCTGGACGATGCCCCGGACGGTCAGGAGCCCGATCTTATCCTCGCGCGAGCTACGAACGGCAGGTCCGGCTTCATATCGAAGAAAGAATGGGATGAGGCCAGCGCCGCCGATGCGCCTGCGGGCGAGCTCCGTACCGCGCAGGCCGAGCTGGAGTCAGTCGCAGCCAAGATGCTGAAGGACGAGATCGACGAGGACCTCCAGGGCGCTGAAATTTCCCTCGAGGGTGCAGCGGGCATAATTGACGCGATGCATGTGGGTGATGCGCCCGAGATCGACTACGACGCGATCGCGGAGGAGGCGGCGCGCCATGTCGAGCCGCTGGAGGGCGAGCCGACGCAGCAAGATACGGCCCTGACGGCCGAGATAGTGGAAGACGGCTACCTTGACGTGGTCGAGGCCACGACCGTCTACATCCCGGTATACGACGTTGACGGCAGAACGGTGATCGGCGAATTCCCCGTAACGCAGATCTGACATGCTGGCGCGTCCTGCGTCGTAGAAGAGCGAGAGGAGAAGATCATGAAGCGCACGAACTCGTTCGCCTGGTTAGGCAAGGCGGGGCTTGGCTGTCTGGGGGCTGCCCTGATCGTTATGGCTGGCTGGGGCGTATCCTATGCCGCAGAAAACGCCGGGAAGGTCGATCGGGGGCAAGAGGCTGCTATCAGCTATGAGTCGAACGAGGTGGGCCAGACATTCGGATCTTGCGCGGACGCAGCGACGTACGATGATATGCCGGACCTGGTGTTGGTGGTGGCGACGAATGGCAAAGAGGGGTATGTCTATCGTGACGCTTTGGAAGAGGCGGAGGGCGGCTCTGCCGAGCAGTTCGAGGACTTGGCGACTCGAACGCAGGAGCAGGACGAAGCTTTTTCGGAGGCTCTCGTGGAGTCTCTGGAGGAAAGCGGATACCAAGTCAATCAGGAGATGGTCGACGACTTCATCGAGGAATCCCGTTTCGGGGCCGGGAGCGATTGCGCGACGGTTGATCTTGTCGAAGGTATAGAGCGCGCGGACGGTGCAGATGCGGTCTCTTCGGTCGCTCGCAGCGGGTCTAGCGCAGAAAGAGTCGAGCGGGATGTGGAAGAGGCCCTTACCGAGGCCTTGCGGGCATCGGGCGAGGTTATACCCGTCTATGATGCCGATGGGACGACAGTAATAGGCGAGTTTCTCGTGGCAGGAGTGTAGGCTCCGACAGGTTCTGCTAACCTAGTGAGGAGTTGGCCTTTGGAGCTTGGAGTCGAAGGCGGCAGAGTTGGCCGAGCAGCTATGATTGAAATACTGCCAAGCAAAGGGCCCGCGGGCGAAAAGCCGTCCGCGGGCCCATCGGAATAGATGGGAGATTGATGTGAAGCCCCCTTCCTCTCTAATGACCGTGGTGATCGCGGTTGCTTTGGCCGGGTTGTGCGGGTGTGCGGCGGCGCACGGGGAGGTGCGCGTCAGCGAGGTGAACGTGCCCTTCGATATGGGCTCCTCGTTCCAGCCGGTGGGAAGCGCCTCCATCAAGCAGGCGATATCCGACGGCGGCGAGAGCTACTGGCTGCTGCCTACCTTCGACGACCGCGACGCGGCTCTGGAGAACGTGAGACGGGAGGCGCCCGACGCGGTGGCGGCGCTGGAGTCCCGCAACTTCTGGCTCGGGCCGCTCTCGGGGTGGAACTGGGGCTTCTACCGCGACGCCCTGAACGGCTGCGACGACGATCTGGGCGAGGGCGAGGACGTCGCCGAGCAGGTGGCCTTCCTGCGGGCGTTCTTCGACATCTACGAGAACGACGACGAGAACGCCGCCATCGTCGACCGGGCCCGGCGGGAGGGGCTAGGCGCCGTCATGGCCGACCTTCCCGACCAAAGCACGCTGGCCGAGTCCGTCGGCCAAGGGCAATGAGGTCTGCGCCGGCCTGGTAGTGAAGTTTCTGAGAATTCTCAGTTTCCCTGTAATATTTCGGCTCGCTCAAACGTGTTGTGTAGTGAGGGGCTTTTCTCTCGCCGGTCGCGTTGCGTTGCGCGGTCGAGCATGACGGGTTCAGGGCAGGAGGCCGAACAATGAACGGCAAGGGCTTAGACGAGCTCATTCCGAAGCGATGGGTTGCGATTATCGTGGGGGCGGCTGTCGCGTGCGTGGCCGCCATGACGGCGGTAAGCACTTTGGCTGGCTGCACGACCGCCGTGAACACGCGGGTCGATATTCCCATGAACCGGGCGGCTGTGGGTGTGATCGACACGTCCAGCACCGAGGACGTATCGCGCATCGTGTTCTACGACGAGAACTTGGGCGAGCTGGGCGAGCTGCCCTTCCAGAAAGGCGGCATGGGCGACGGATGGGCTGATGCGTGCGTGTGGGGCGATGCGCTCTACGTGGCGCCCCAGGGCATCGACAAGTTCGAGCCCGGCCCTACCGACGAGGTGCTCGAGGTTTCGCTGCGGGATGCGGCGGTGCGTCCCTTCGCGCTCGGCGAGGACCACGCGCGTCTCGATTGCGTGGCGGCCAACGATCGCTATCTTTTCGCCTGCTCCAGCGCTGTGGGCGGCCCGCTGGTCCGCTACGATAAGCAGACCGGCGAGGTGAAGGAGCTGCCGCTGCCCGAGGGGATGGCGACGAAGCTGCTGTGGGCGGACCGCTCGCTGTTCGTGTTCGGCACCGATGACGGAGTGCCTGACGGGGATGCTCAGGCCGATGTGCCGCCGGCCTCCTCGTGGGTGCTTCAGCTGGATGAGAATCTGAATACGGAGCGCGAGTACGACCTGTCATCCTACGGGAGCGAGGTGCGTCGCGCCGTGGCCTGCGACGGGGTGCTGTACGCCGTGTGCTCGGGTGGCGCTGCCGACGCGAACGAGTCGGGCGCCGGGCGTGCGCAGGCTGGCAATATCGTGCTGGTGGACACGAGCACCGGCGAGGTGGCGCCGTATCCGCAGCCGGTGGCGGACGCCCTTGTCGTGGCTGTGCACGACGGGCGCCTGTATATCGTGCGCCAGGATATGGTGGCGCCGACAGGGGCGGCCGTGCTGAGCGTGGGCGACCTGGGCGGCGGCAACCTGGAAAGCTACGAGCTGGAGCACCTGGCCGACCAGATGGCGATACGGGGCGATCGGCTCTACCTGGCCGACGCCGGAGCGCGCATGCTGTATGGCTACGACCTGGCGGCCCTTTCCGGCGGGCAGGCCGCCGTGCCTGCGGCCTCGACCGAGTTCGCCGCGCCCGACGGTACGCACACCTACATCACGAACCTGTTCCCCGCCGGCGCCTGAGCGCGAATACGCCCCGCCCAAACGTCTCGCCGGGCAGGCTGAATATGCGCTGTCCTTATGGCGCCTCGCGTATAATGGCGTTCTAAGCGGCGCGGCGTGCGTCGCATTGGGCGGTGGCGGTCATGCGGGAGGGGCGAGGACGTTGTTCGGCTGGTTGGACAAGATGCGGGGGCGGCCGGAGCGGCAATCGTTTTCCACGCGCTTCGGCGAGGCCACGGTGTACGCCATGCCCGCTGAAGACGGTTCGCTCGTGCGCATGCTGAACGTGGGCGGCGTGCTGCAATCGGCCACCTACACCGACGAGCGCTGGGCATGCTGCCCCTTCGCGTATTTGCGCGCCTTCGACCACCTGTTCGAGGCGACGCTGCCCGAAGCCGCGCGTCCGCTTGTCCCCGAGCGCGTGCTCATGATCGGGGGCGCGGGCTTTGCCTACCCCAAGCAGCTGCTGACCACTCATTCCGGCGTGAAGCTGGATGTGGTGGAGATAGATCCCGCCATGGTGCAGATTGCCCGGGAGCACTTCTTTTTGGATCGGCTGGAAGCGCAGCTGGCCGCCGAGGGGCGTGCCGATAACCTGCGCATTTTCGTGGAAGACGGCGCGGCGTTCCTGCAGGACGGCACGCGCGGCTTCCCCCGCTACGATGCGATTATCGTGGATGCCTTCGTGGGCCGCGAGGCGGTGCCCTTCTTCGCGAGCGATGCGGGCATGGCCGCGGCGCGCAAGCGGCTCGCGCCGGGCGGGCTGCTGATGGCCAACTGTGTGGTGGAGTTCACCGGCGATGCCATGTACCAGCTGTTCAGCCAGGTGGAGCGCTTGCGCGGCCACTTCGCCAACGTGTACGTCATCGACGCCTCCGATGAGGAGTTCGGTGGCGCCGACAACTACCTCGTCATCGCCACCGACGGCACCTACCCCTTCACGGACGTCATTCCCTACGGCGAATAACCCGACGCCCTTCGCACGGGCGCGGAACTGTTTGATCAGAGGCCGAGCTCCTTGCGCAGGTGATCGGCCAAATAGGGAACTGCCATGCGCACGCTCATGCCGTGTTCCTTTCTTTCCTATTTTTCCTTTTCAGTCAAATGGCGGGGCGGGGGGATGCGGGGATGGTCGGCGTCGCTCGGTTCGTTGGCTTGCTGTCAACCGGCTTGTAACGGGGGATTATCGGGTTGGCAGACGTTGGGCGCGGCGGTCATAGTTGGGCGAGACGCCTTTCTATACTGGAGTCGGAAACGGCATCGAACGGGAAGGGAGACGGCCATGGGCGACGGGAAGCGCGCGCGGGACATCAAGCGCGAAGTGGCCTCCGAGCTGGAAAAGGCCGTGGAATTCGAGAAGGCTGATTTAGCCGAGACGCGGCAGGAGTGGCATGACCAGCTGCACAACGACGGCGTGCAGCTGGCAGCTGATGTGGCCCGCGACAAGGAGAAGGTGCGCGAGGCGCTCGATGACGTGCGGCACCCCGAGCGCCTAGCCGAGGCTGCCGAGGAGAAGCTTGCGCAGGCCGCCGAGGATGTGCGCGAGGTGGCGCAGGCCGTGGAGCACCCGAGCGAGATCGTCGCCGAGGCCAAGCATGTGGCCGCCGAGAAGAAGGAGGCCTTCGACGAAACGACGGCCACTATCGCCGCCGAGTTCACGAGCCCCACCGACAAGAAGCGGCTGCCCGCGGTGCTGCGCGTGTTCGGCGTGCTGCTCATCGTGGGCTCCGGCGTGGCGCTGCCCGGCATCGGCAAGGCCATCTATCAGGCCGTGACCATGTTCGGATCCGGCGCCATGAGCGGCGAGGGGATCTCCACCATCGTGGTTACCTTCCTGCATCTGGCGGTGCTCGTGGCCTTGGCCGCGACGTTCATCGTCTTCGGCGTGCGGCTTCTGCGCAACCAGCGGCGCTGGGCGGCGCTTCTGTCCTACGGGCTGTACGTGCTGCTCATCTTGGGCGGCCTGTGCTCCATCATGCTGTCGGGCATGAGCATCGACCTTGCCTTCTACCTGGTCATGCTGGTGCTCACTATCGCGCTGCAGAGCTATCTGGACCCCACGCTTTTGGAAGAGCGCCGCGCCCACCGCAAGGCCCGCGAAGCCGAGGAGCACAAAGAGGGCGAGGACGGCACCCTCGGGCGCGACCCGACGGGTAAGGGCTACATCGCGCTGAACTTCTTCAACCTGTTCTGGATCTTCGTGGTTGCCAGCGTGCTGGGGCTCATCATGGAGGAGATCGTGCACTTCCTGTTCGTGGTGCCGGGCCAGTGGCAAGACCGCGCGGGGCTCCTGTTCGGGCCGTTCTCGCCCATCTACGGCTGCGGCGCGGTGCTCATGACGGTGTTCCTCAACCGCTTCCACAAGAGCAACTGGCTTGTCATCTTCCTGGTGGCGGCGGTCATCGGCGGCGGCTTCGAGGCGCTCACCAGCCTGTTCATGCAGTACGCGTTCGGTGCGGTGGCCTGGGACTACTCCAATATGCCCGGATCGCTGTTCGGCGGCCGCACCTGCCTGCCGTTCATGGCCTGCTGGGGGCTGCTCGGCGTGGTGTGGATCAAGCTGCTTTTGCCCTTCATGCTGCGGCTCGTGAACTTCATCCCATGGAACTGGCGCTACGTGCTCACCACGGTGGCCGCCTGCTTCATGCTGGTTGATGCCGTCATGACGCTGCAGTCGCTCGACTGCTGGTACATGCGCCTGTCCCACGACCCGGTGGACACGCCCATCCAGCAGTTCTACGACCACGAATTCGGCGACACCTACATGGCCGACCGCTTCCAATCCATGACCATCCATCCGTCGGATGCTGTGCGTGGGAAGTAGGTGCGAAAATGGCGCAAAATTGCGGAAATGGTGCAAGGCGAACGCTGTGAGCGTGCGAAAGCGGCGAAGAAGGGCTTCAAAATGCCGTTTTTGCTATGCGAAAGTGCTCTTGATGGGGAAAGATGCGGCGGTTGTGCACCAAAAACGATATTTTGCGCCACATTTGAGCCAATTGACTGACAGCGAACAGCTCGTGCGCGTTGTGCTCGGTGTCACGTTGTGCTCGGTGTCACGTTGTGCGCTCGGTGGCACGCCCCGCGTTCGGTGGCACGCGGGGCGCTGGGGCGGCTGGGGAGCAAAGGCTGGGGTGAGCGGGTTGTCCAGGGGCTCGGGCATCTTTGGAATACTGCCAGTGAAGGTTGCGCTGGTGTGGCTCTCGGCCTAGCCGATGGCGGGGGCTTGGAAGTTCCTATGGTCTGTGGCCGATGGGCGGGCGCGTTCGCGTCGGCGGCTTCCTATAATAGGGGACTGCGATACGGAGAGGGAACCGCGCGGCCGCCTCCGCCCTGCATTCCGGGCGGAAGCGGTGCGCGCTGCAATTGGAGAAGGAGCCCCCCATGACCGAATCCATCGGAACGACCTGCGTGCAGGGCGGCTGGCGTCCCGGCGACGGCGAGCCGCGCCAGGTGCCCATCTATCAGAACACCACGTGGAAATACGACACCTCCGAGCACATGGGCCGTCTGTTCGACCTGGAGGAGTCCGGCTACTTCTACACGCGCCTGGCGAACCCCACCAACGACGCTGTGGCCGCGAAGATCGCCGCGCTGGAGGGCGGCACGGCGGCCATGCTCACCTCGTCGGGCCAGGCGGCGAACTTCTTCGCCGTGTTCAACATCGCCGGCGCGGGCGATCACGTGGTGGCCTCCTCGGCCATTTACGGCGGCACCTACAACCTGTTCGCCCATACCATGGCGCGCATGGGGCTGGAATGCACCTTCGTGGACCCGCACTGCACCGACGAGGAGCTGGCGGCGGCCTTCCGTCCCAACACCAAGTGCGTCTTCGGCGAGACCATCGCCAACCCCGCGCTCGCCGTGCTCGACATCGAGCGCTTCGCTGCGGCGGCCCACGACCACGGGGTGCCGCTCATCGTGGACAACACCTTCCCCACGCCGGTGCTGTGCCGGCCCATCGAGTGGGGCGCCGACATCGTGACGCATTCCACTACCAAGTACATGGACGGCCACGGTGCCTCCGTCGGCGGCGTCATCGTGGACGCGGGCACCTTCGACTGGAACGCCCACGCTGACAAGTTCCCCGGGCTCACCACGCCCGACGAGAGCTACCACGGCGTGGTGTACACCGAGCGCTTCGGGCTGGAAGGTGCCTACATCACCAAGGCCACCGCCCAGCTCATGCGCGATCTGGGGTCTATCCAGGCGCCGCAGAACGCCTTTCTCATCAACCTGGGCCTGGAGAGCCTGCATCTGCGCATGGCCCGTCATGCCGCCAACGGCCGTGCCGTCGCCGAGCACTTGGCCGCGCACCCGAAGGTGTCCTGGGTGCGCCATCCCTCGCTTGAGGGCGATGCGGAGGCGGCCCTGGCCGAGAAGTACCTGCCCGAGGGCAGCTGCGGCGTGGTGAGCTTCGGCGTGGCCGGGGGCCGTGCCGCGGCCGAGACCTTCATGGCGAACCTGAAGTTGGCCCAAATTGCCACCCACGTGGCCGACGCGCGCACCTGCGTGCTGCACCCGGCCAACGCCACCCATCGCCAGATGAACGATGCCGAGTTGGAAGCGGCTGGCATCACCCCCGATCTCATCCGTCTGTCCTGCGGTATCGAGGACGCCGCCGACCTCATCGCCGACATCGATGCGGCCCTGGCCGCTGTGCGATAGACGCGCCGCACCCTTCCGTTCGCGTCGGCGCGGCGTCTCCCGTTCGGTAGGATGCCGCGCCGAGCCCACCGTCAGGCAAAGGAGCCCCTATGCCCATCCGCATTCCCGACGCCCTGCCCGCCACCGCCGCCCTGGAAAGCGAGAACATCTTCGTGATGACGGAGCACCGCGCCATGCACCAGGACATCCGTCCGTTGCGCGTGCTGCTGCTGAACCTCATGCCCACCAAGATCACCACCGAGACGCAGATCCTGCGGCGTCTGTCCAACACGCCCATCCAGGTGGAAGTGGAGCTGCTGCAGACGGCGAGCCACGATGCGAAGAACACGGCCGCCGAGCATTTGGAGGCCTTCTATACCACCTTCGACGAGGTGCGCGACGAGCATTTCGACGGCCTCATTATCACCGGGGCGCCGGTGGAGAAGCTGGATTTCGAGGAAGTGGACTACTGGCCCGAGCTGTGCGAGATCATGGAGTGGTCGAAGACCCACGTGCATTCCACGCTGCACATCTGCTGGGGCGCCCAGGCGGGCATCTACCATCACTACGGGGTGCCCAAGCACGCTCTGCCCGAGAAGATGTTCGGCGTGTTCCCCCACGAGGTCGTGAAGCGCACCTCGCCCCTCGTGCGCGGTTTCGACGACGTGTTTTTCGCGCCGCACTCGCGCTTCACCGAGGTGCGCGCCGCCGACATCGAGGCTCATCCCGAGCTGGAGCTCATCGCCGTGTCCGACGAGGCCGGCGTGTACGTGGCGAAGTCCATCGACTCGCAGAACTTCTTCGTGTTCGGGCATCCCGAATACGACCGCGAGACCTTGAAGGCCGAGTACGACCGCGATGTGGCCCGCGGCATGGCCATGGCGCTGCCGGCTCACTACTATCCGGATGACGATCCGGCGCGCGAGCCCGCGGCCACGTGGTTCTCCCACGCGCAGCTGCTGTACACGAACTGGCTGAACTACTACGTGTACCAGACGACTCCCTACGACATCAGCCGCGCCGGCGAGCGCGCGGGGGAAGAGGAGGCGTCGCGGTGAGCATCGATCCGACGCGCGACCCCCACGCGCGCATCGTGGTGAAGCCGCTGCCGAGCCAGGTGGCAGCCGCGAAGGCGAAGGCGGCGGAGAGTGCGGAAGCCGCCGGCGGGGTTGGGGCTGCCGGGGCTGGCGCGACGGCAGCTGGCGGTCCTGCGGCGGCCGGCGGGGTTGGCGCTGCCGGGGTTGGCGCGAAGACGGCCGGCGGCCCTGCGGCGGCTAGCGGGGTTGGCGCTGCCGGGGTTGGCGCGACGGCGGCCGGCGCGACGGGCCTTGTCCCCCCGCCCTCTGCGTCCCCGCGCATCGCACCCCCGCGCGTTGCGTCCGACGACCCCTTCCTGCGGGCTGCCAACGAGGACGACGACGGCTACGACCCCTATTCTGACCGCCCGGCTCCGCCGGAGCCCCTCTTCCAAGAGGATCCCTGGGCCTAGAGCCCGCTCGCGGTTCGCGAAACGCCTTCGGGCGCGGCCCCTTTACGGGGGTGCGGCGACCTGTCACAATCGCCCTGACGACGACATCTCGAACCGAGAAGGAGGGCGTTCATGGGGAATCGGGGCCAGGCGGACGCGGCGGAGAATCACGCCCTGCGCGGTATTGTCTTTGCGGCCCTGGGCGGCATTTGCTGGGGGTTTTCCGGCAACTGCGCCCAGCTGCTCACGGCCGGCATGGGCGTGCCGGTTATGTGGATCACCCCGTTTCGCCTGACGGCGGCTGCCGTTATCTTCCTGCTTGTCTGCGTGGTGCGCGAGCCGCGCAACCTGTTGGCGGCCCTGCGTGACAGCCGCTCGCTGCTCTACATTGCCGGGTTCGCCCTGCTCGGCGTGCTGCTCACCCAGGTGAGCTACCTCTCGGCCATTGCCTACACCAACGCCGGCACAGGCACCGTGCTCGAGCGCACGGGGCTCGTGCTCATCATGGGCTATGTGTGCCTGCGCACCCGTCGTCTGCCGCATCCCCGCGAGGCGGCCGGTCTCGTGCTAGCCATTGGCGGCACGGTCATCATCGCCACCCAGGGCGATCTCACGGGGCTTTCCATTGCCCCCATGGGGCTCATCTGGGGGCTCGTTTCCGCCGTGGCCCTGGCCTTCTACACGCTGATGCCCGGCAAGCCCCTGGCGAAATGGGGCAGCTTCATCGTGACGGGCATCGCCATGGCCCTGGGCGGCTCGGTGTCCATGGTGGCGGTGCAGCCATGGAATCTGAATGTGACGGTGACGCCGGAAGTGGTGGGCATCATGGCGCTCATGGTGCTCGTCGGTACCTTTGCAGCCTACTTATTTTACCTTCAGGGCATTGCCGATGCGGGGCCGGTGCGCGCCGGCTTGGTTGGGTGCGTAGAACCGGTGTCGGCCACCATCATCTCGGCGGTGTGGCTCGGTACGACGGTGTCGGTGATGGACATTATTGGCTGCGCCATGATCGTGGCCATGGTGTTTTTGGTGACCGAGCGGGAGGATGGCGCCGGTCGCGAGGCCACGCCCTACGACGGTGCCCGCGGGCCCATGTCCCTGTTCCAAGGCCGGGCGAGCGAGCTGGGCTACTACGCCGCCCGCCAGGCCACGCGCGACGATGTGCCACGGCTCAAGGAGCTGCTGGCCGACGGGCGCCACACCATGGCGAAGCTCGGCGTGAAGGAAGGTACGAAGCGCTATCCCTCGTCGCGCCGTCTCTTGCGCGCGGTGGATGCCGGCAGCGTGTACGTGGTGGTGAGCAATCCCGCCTGGCTCGGCGTGGATGATGGCGATACGGTGCCAGAGCCGAAGGGCGAAAGCCGCATCATCGGCATGTTCGACGTGGACGTGGAAGGCGACCCGGCCTACGAGGAGGGGCGCGGGCTTACCTGGATCACCGAGGGCGACGGCAACTACGGGGCGCTGCACTGGGTGAACGTGGCGCCGTCGGCGCGCCGCTGCGGCGTGGGCGCCTACATTCTGGGAACCGCCCAGCGCATCGCCCGCGACGCCGGCTGCCACAACCTGTGCTGCGACGTGTACGAGGCCAACGCCCCCATGCGCGACCTACTCGTCCGCGAGGGCTGGACCGTCGCCGGCACCATCGCCCTGCGCGACTGGCACGGCCATGAGTCCCACCGCCTCATCTACGAGAAGCTCTACTGGTAAGGCTCCGAACTGCCAGAGCGCAAGTCAACCTGCTTCTCCCGCCAAGCTCGTCGGCTGCCCTTCCCCTTTTGTGCCTATTCTAAGTATCGCGGCCATATTGAGCGAAATTGTTATACTGAGAGGGTCTCTTGCGGTTGAATCGCAGGGAGATCTGAGCGCTGTGCATTCATGGCGCCCGTGTTTACTTGACGGGTAATTTAGTGCTTAAGGAAGATGTTCGATGAGAAATAAAGACGAGCTCCCTTCTCCTGCGAGTACCCCGATTTTCGATGAGTGGTCACTCAAAAACCCATGGACGATTGCTGCGCTGATAGTGATAGCGGTCATCGCTTGCATAATGCTGGCGACGTTCCAGTTCGGTATGTCGAGAGATGTTGCGACGGTGATGATCGATGTGCTGTATGGTGGCTTTTGGGCTTGCGTAGTTGTAGATGAAATCAGGAAGAAGCACTACGTAAAAGCACTTGTAGCCCTCGTGCTTTTGATTGTTGGCGTAGTTGGATTCTAGCTTTCAAGGATCGATGTGTCGTTGATGGGCCTTGGTATCTCGCGCCTGTGGCTCGTTGGGTAAACAGGGAGAAAGGTCCGCATGGGTGAAGAAAACGAACGGGTTGGATCGGTGGTCTCGCGCTGAAAAGATCGCAGCTGCTGTTTCGGTGGTTGTGATGGCGTTGCTTGCTGCGCTCTCGCTCTTCGGCTTTCCTGGGGACGTGTGGCGCATTGGCTGGGGTGTCATCACGATGGCCTGGGGCTGTTATCTGGTAGTGCGTGAGATTCGGGCTAAGCGGTATGTCTATGCGGCGCTCGACATGTGCGGTATAGTGATTGGCTACTGGATATTCTTCGTTCTCTTTCAATAGCGCTCGAAATTAGAACGTGCGGCCGACCGAGCAGACTTGAGTTGCCCGGTCGGCCGCATTGCGTAAAAATCTCATTCCTGTGAAAAATTCTTTCCTCCTGAATCGTGTTATAGGTGAAGGGCGGCAGGACTGGTGCCGACGATGCGATTGGAAGGAGGTGCGGCGATGGCCGGGTTCGATGGACGCATCGAAGAACTCGTGCGCGAGTATGGACGCATGCTGGTGCGGCTGGCGGCTTCGCGGCTTTCTTCCGTGGCCGATGCCGAGGACGTGGTGCAGGACGTGTTCTGCGTGCTGGTAAGCAAGCGTCCCGAGTTCTCCGATGCGGAGCACGCGAAGGCGTGGCTCGTTCGCGCCACCATCAACCGGGCGGCTGATGTGCGCCGCCGGGCGGCTAGGCGCAACGTTCCGCTCGACGAGGCGGGTCCGGTGCCCGATGCGGCGGCGGCTTCGGCCCAGAGCGGTCTGGAAATGCTCGCCTGCGTGCGGTCCCTTCCCGATAAATACGCCACCGTGCTGCACCTTCACTATTACGAGGGCTACAGCCTGCGAGAGATAGCCGTCCTGTTGGGCGTGCCTGCGGCCACCGTGGGCACGCGTTTGGCACGGGGCCGGGCGCGATTGCGGGCGATACTCAAGGAGGAATCCCTATGAAAGAGCGCGTGAACTGGAACGACTATCGGGCGGCCATGGACGACCTGCCTATTTCCAACGATTTCGAGGCACGGGTGTGCGCGGTAGCTTCCCGAGTGCCGGCGGCCGCACCCCCTAAGCGCAAGCAGCATGCGGGTTGGGGCGGCCTCGGGCGCTCGCGAGCTGCGTTTGCGAGAGCCGCGGTGGTGGCCGTGGCGTGCCTGGCTCTGGCGGGCACAGCCTATGCGACGGTGTCGCTGGACGATCTTGCCGCCATTGCCGCGGGTGCCGGGGACGAGGAGGCGGCCGTCGCTTTCGCCGAGGCCTTTACCGAAGGAAACGGCGTGGCCGTAGACGAGACCCAGCGGGTGGGCGATTTCGACTTCATGCTGTGCGGGGTGGCGATGGGCCGCAATTTTACTGCGGCGTCGCCCGAGGTGAAGGTGGACCGTACCTATGCCGTGCTGGCCGTGAGCCGCGCCGACGGCGAGCCCATCACTGACGAGGCGCTGGCCCAGGCTGACGAGGCGTGGCTGGCTAGCGGTACGCCGCAGGCGGACGGTTCCATCGAGATAGACCACTCGTCCACCAACCGCAGCGAAGACGGCTTCAGCGCCGGCGGCCCTGCGCTTGCTGATTTGTCTGTCTCGCCGGTAGTTGCGGGCGATGATGACTGGTCGGTCGGAAGAAAGGAATACGGCTTGGTGAGCTATGACGCCGATGGTGTCATGTACCTCCTGGCGGACGTTGCCGACCTGCGCGATGTGAGCGGCCGCGCCTACCTGGCCGTCTATCGTGGATGGGGGCAGTTTCCTGGTGACGAGCTCTTCGTCCAGAACCCCGACGGCACCGTCTCCTTCGCCGAAGGCGTAGCCGGAGCCCTTTTCGAGATACCGAAGTTCTAAGGACCGGCTCTCTTCTAGAAGAAGACCATGGGCATGACCGGAGCCGGCCCCTACAGGTTGTCGGTGTCCAGGCAGAGGGTGAAGGGGCCTCGGTTCACCAGGCTCACGTCCATCATGGCGCCGAAGACGCCGGTGTCCACGCGGGGTACGTCGCGCCGAGCGAGGGAGACGAAGTGCTCGTAGAGCCGCTCGGCCTCATCGGGCGCGGCGGCGTCGGTGAACGAGGGGCGGTTGCCCTTCCGGCAGTTGGCGAAGAGCGTGAACTGGCTGACGACGAGCACCTCGCCTCCCACGTCGGCCAAGCTCAGATTGGTCTTGCCGCTCTCGTCCTCGAACACGCGCATCTTGCGAATCTTCTCCCAGAGCCGCTGTGCCTGGGCCTCGCCGTCGCCGTGGCCCACGCCCAGAAGGATCAGATACCCGCGGCCGATGCGACCGACGACGTTCCCTTCCACGCTCACGCTGGCTTCGCTCACACACTGCACAACAGCTCGCATAGGGATTCCTTTCGGGGAGGGCGCCGCAGGGCGACGGGGTTTCTAGAAGAAGATCATGAGCATGCCCAAGGCCAGGCCGATCATGACGGCGAAGGCGGGCAGCTTGCTGCGGTAGATGAGGTAGCTCTCGGGCATGATCTCGCCGAACACCACATACAGCATGGCGCCCGAGGCGAAGCCGAGGGACAGGGTGAGGCCCAAAGGCCCGATGTCGCCCAGCCAGAAACCGAGCCACGCCCCGAGCACCGTGGGCAGGCCGCAGGCCGCCGTGAGCAGGGTGGCCTTCACGCGGCTCGTGCCGCCGGAGATGAGCGGCACGGCCACGGCCATGCCCTCGGGAATGTTGTGCAGGCCGATGAGCACGGCCATGATCATGCCGGTGCCCCACATAAGGTCGCTCGACACGGCGAAGCTTGCGCCGATGGTCATGCCCTCGGGGATGTTGTGCAGCGCGATGGCGCAGGCCATGACCACGCCAGCCACGAACAGCGACAGCCGCGAATCGTTGTGACGCTTGTGCATGTTCAGATGGTCGGCGTGTACCAGCTCGTCGATATTGTCGTGGGTGTCGGGGTGCGCGGCGTCGGCGGTATGGGACACCTCGGTCCGCGTCTTGCGGTCGATGAGGTGGTTCAGCAGGTACACCACGGCCACGCCCAGGGCCACGGCCAGAATCACCAGCAGCACGCCGTGCTCGACCACCTGGTTGGCGGCCTCCTCGGCCTCGGCCAGCAGGTCGAAGCACACCATGGCGGTCATCACGCCGCCGGCGAAGGCCAGAAGCAGGCTGATGGTGCGGTTGGACTCGCTCTTGAACAGGGCGCCGATCAGGCCTCCGAGCCCCGTGCCTCCCGCGCCGGAGACGAGGGTGACCAACGTGATGAACGCGAACGGCGACATTGCTTCCATAGTATGCAGGCTTCCTTACACCTCAAGGTTTCACACAGCGCCCACCATTGTGCGTCAACCTGTGCGGCTGCGGAAGCGCCTCCTGCCCAAACGTTAGTCGGAGGTAACATTTCCCACGGCAACGGCGGCCGCACGAACGGGCTGCCGGCGAGAGGGGAAGCCACCAGGGGGTATAATTGATGGCGGGTCACCCATTCCGGGGCGCTCGACAAGAGAAGGGGGCTGGCTGTGAGCGAGGGAAAATCGGAGCGGAGAGGTCTTCTGTGGTGGATCGAGCACGAGAACACCAATGCGTTCTGGAGTGCGAGAAACCCCTGGATCGTCATCGCACTTGCCGGGACGGCGATCATTGTGCTCTGCATGGTCGGGATGCATTTCTGGGGCGTGCCTCACGGGGTGGCAGATGTGACGGTAAATATAGTCTTCTACGGTTATCTGGCCGCACTCTTTTTCTGCGAGGTGAAGACCGGGCGTCGTGTCGCGGCCCTCGGCGTTGCAGTCCTCGCGGCGTTCAACCTCCTCCTCTGGGGAATGTGAACCTCCTGGTGCCCACATTGATCAAAATGTTATTTTATGTACATGAAAATGTACATAAAGATAGCTACAATGGGCCTATGATTGACGCGACAAGGAGGAGTCTATGACCGAGATGACCGCAACGGTAGCTGAGACGCGGGCGAACTTCTCGAAGATTGCCGCGACGGTGCGCGAGACCGGGCAGCCTGTGACCGTGTTCAAGAACTCGAAGCCCTGGGTACTGGTTGCGCCCATCGAGAGTGGTTACGGTGATCGCATTCCGCATATCGATTGGGCTGCTCAGGATGTAATTCGGGTGGATCCGGAAACTCGCCGGACCGTTTTGCCCGCTGATTGGGACAACGAAGAGGACGATGGGGTTTACGATGCCCTCGTGTGATCCGAAGCCTGGAGAAATCTGGCTCGCCTACGTGGAGTTTCTCGATCATCCCGGCATCGGCAAGGTTCGTCCGGTGTTCGTGATTGATGTTGAAAGCGAAATGTGCATTGCGATTGCCGCAAAGGTTACATCGAGGGATTTGAGCGCAGATGGATCGGGCAGGTGTGTTCCGATCATCGACTGGCGCGAGTGCGGGCTGCTTAAGCCGTCTTACCTGCGGATTGACCAAAAGCTTGAGGTTGCTTTCGAGAATCTTTTGCGCGATGAACCGCTGGGAACCTTATCCCCGGTGTATCTGGAGCTCGTTGTGGGGGCATTGAGCGCATAAGGTGCGCTGGCCGAACCAGCCATAAAGCCGACGAAGCTGCGAGAGGCATGTCCGTGAAGGTAAGGGCGGCCTTCGCCATCGTCGCAGCCTGCGCTAAGAGGGATCGGGCACCTGCGTCTGATGCGGCCGATCTCGACTCCATCAACGCTTACGTTGGCCCTCCTCGCGCCTCTCAGCGGGAAAGTTTTGACGATTGTGGGTATTCGTCGACCGCCTCCGTTGACATAAACGCGCTCGCGCGTGAAAATGCAAAAGTTCGCTTTCAAAAGCCCCGTAAACGCATGGGTTCAAGGAAACGCAACCGCCAAGGGTTGTCCAGGCCCGCGGCACCGCGTGCTGGCGTAGGAAACCGGCTTCCAAGGATCGTGCACTTTTGAAAACAAACACTCTGGAAGACGGTTCCGCGCTTCCAGGCAGCGCGGCCGCAAGGTCGCAACGCACGGAGAAGCGGAGGCTTCACCCGTCGGACAGAACCTGCAAGTTAATGGAGGAAACAGTGAAGACGTATTATGCAAAGCCCGGTGAGGTTGAGCGCGAATGGGTCATCATCGACGCTGAGGATCAGGTCCTCGGTCGCGTGGCTGCCCGCGCAGCTCAGATTCTGAAGGGCAAGCACAAGCCGCAGTACACCCCCCATGTGGACACCGGCGACTTTGTCATCATCATCAATGCTGACAAGATCAAGGTCACCGGCACCAAGGCTGCCACCAAGACCTACTATCGTCACAGCGGGTTCCCGGGTGGGCTCAAGCAGGAGACGTTCACCGAGGCCATGACCAAGCACCCCGAGCGCGTCATCGAGCATGCTGTCAAGGGCATGCTGCCGAAGAACACGCTGGGCCGTGCGATGGGCAAGAAGCTGAAGGTGTACGTTGGCGCTGAGCATCCCCATATGGCTCAGAAGCCCCGCAAGATTGAGTTGGAGGGTTAATCATGGCAGATGAGGCTTTGTACTACGGCACTGGCCGCCGCAAGAACGCGGTGGCGCGCGTCCGTCTCGTTCCCGGCACCGGCAAGGTGACCATCAATGGCCGCGACGGCGAGGAGTACTTCGGTCGTGAGGCGCTGTTCAACTTCGCGATGACCCCCTTCAAGGTGACCGACACCGCTGGTCACTTCGATGTGAAGGCCCGCATCGACGGCGGCGGCGTGTCCGGCCAGGCCGGCGCTCTGCGTCACGGCATCTCCCGCGCTCTGCTGGAGGCCGGCGACTACCGTGCCGAGCTGAAGAAGGCTGGCTTCCTGACCCGCGACGCCCGTATGGTGGAGCGCAAGAAGTACGGTCTGAAGAAGGCCCGCAAGCGCCCGCAGTTCTCCAAGCGCTAAGTTTGGCCGCGCATCGGCTGCCGATGCTGCGAGATACAACCTGCAGAAAGCCCGCTGTTCGCAGCGGGCTTTTTCGTGTCCGCATCCTTGCGTCTGCAGCTATCTCAAAGGGTAGTAAATACTTTCTAGTGCACGATTAATTGCTTGAAGGAGCGCCGGGGTTTCTGAGAACATAGCCATATCTGGAGGACAAAGGGGACGCGAAAGGGGAGGTTCGTGGAATCCAAACCGGCATATCGCTCGGCGCCGCTGTTTGATCGCGCCTTGCGTATTGCCTCCGAACGCGCCCAGACATGCGAGACGCTGGCCGGCGCCTTGGGTATTACCCCGGAAGACGCGGCGCTGTACTGGTTTTCCGTGAACAGCCTGCGCCGCAGCCTCGGTCACGATCTGCCGCCCCTTGCCGGCGCTTCCGCCCGCTGTTGGTATGATCCTACCTGGCGTCTTGAGGCTACACTGGAGGAATTCCAGGTGAACGAGGCGCTGGCCTCGCACTACGGCCGTATCTTCTACGATCCGGAAGGCGGCCATGTGGAGCTGAACGTGGCGGCCAACGAGGTGGTGTACGCCATTGCGCTGGAGTATCCCGAGGCCGACCTGGATCGTCTGCGCCGGGTGTGCGTGCACGCCTGCGAGCCTGAGAACGGCTTGGAGCTGCTGGCGGCCAATGCGGGAAAGATGCTACTCGCTATTGAGGAATACCGCGACAAGCCCTTTACCCCGGCTTGCATCGAGGGCTTCTACTGGCGCCTGGTGGCAGGCATCGAGTTGCGCGAGGTTGGCGGGAGCGGCTCCCATCCGGAAGGAGGCGGCCCTCGCGCAGAGGAGGGCGCGCCTGAATCGGATGCGCCGGCCGCCGCGCGGGCATCCGCTGCTGAAGGTTGCACGGCGACTATGTCCGAAGGTGTCGCGCCCGAGGCACCCGGGGCACCCGAAGCCTCCGAGGGCGCCCGTGCTCCCAAAGATGCCGAAGGGCTGCTGCTTCTGTGCTCCTTCATCGATGGGCAGGAAGGCCCTCTGGCGGGCCAAAGCGGCGATCACCAGTTGATTGTCGCGTTGACGACGTTGTTGTTCGTGCGTGGAGCCCGCCTGTTTCCGGCGGCCAACGCGACCTTCGCGTTCTTGCTGTACTTGTTCGTCCTCCATCGTGCGGGCTACCACTTCTCCGCCCATGTGCCCATCATGCGGCTGCTGTACGGCGCCGAAGGTGGATCGGCTGCGGTCGACCGCGCCCGCTACGCCGCCCCGGATGGCAGGAGCCTTCCCGCCGATCCCTCTGATTGGGCGGTGGAGTGCGATGGCACCTACGATTGGACGCTCGTGTTCGAGCGGGTGGGAAGGCTGCTTGTCGAGGAGCAGCGCTGGGTGATGACGAAGCTGGAGGGCATGAGCCGGCGCCGCGATCGGCTGCGGGCGATTATCGATGCCGATGGATCGATGAACGCACGGCAGAAGGAGGTGCTGCTGGAGGCCATGCTGCACAGCAACGCCGAGTTCACCTACGATATCCACATGAAGCGCTATGCCATATCCTACCCGAGCGCGCGCAGCGATTTCGGCCGCCTGATCGATCTGGGGTTCCTCCAGCAGGGCGATGACGGCGTGCGCCACTTTTTCTTCGCTGCCGATAACCTCCACGAGGCGTGCACCGCCTATCTGCGCGAGCACTGCGCCGATGCCTATCTGCGCTACTACGACGAGTCCGGCGCCCTGCGACCGGAGTTTCGCGCTACCGACGAGGCGCCGGCGCTCTACAACCGCGACATCGGCTTCTACGAGAAGGCGCTGCTCGACAAGATGTACACCGAGCATTACGACTTCCGTCGCGCGTCCATTGCCGACGCCGACGGGTTAGTGCGGCGCAGTCCCACGCGGGATTAGGCGCTGCGGCCGCCCCTCGGCAGGCCGCAGCGCTTTCCACCCCATCCATCGACGATAGCCCGGAAAGGAGGCGCGAAGGCGTCAGGGTTCGCTATTGCCAACTTCAAAGGAGGAGACATGAGAAAGCAAGCAAGGAAGCAGAGGGGCTTCTCGCGCAAGGCTCGCCTGGGCGCGTTGACGCTGGCCTGCGCGCTGGCGCTCGGCTGCGCGGCGTGGGGGTGCGCTCCCGCCGCATCGACGGCCCCGACCGACGGCGGTGACGAGGGGGCTGCGGAAGCCCCCGCGGTGGAGCCTTCCGACGGCTACAGCGATCAGCTGGCCTCGGCGAGCGGGTATCCTACCGAGGGCCGGTTTGTGGACGGCGTGACGGCGCTGCCCGATTTCTACCAGAACAGCGAGAAGAATGCCGCGAATGCCGAGGCGAACCAGCCTGAGCGCTACACCGATCGCAACGGATTCACCGTGCAGCCGGTGCCGGCTGACGCGCGCGGCTTCAACATCACGTATCTGAACGCCGAGAACCGCGGGTGCACCTCGTGCCACACCATGGAAAACGCCATCATGAGCCTGCCCACCTACCACCGGCTCATCTTCTTCGGCTATCCCACCGAGCAGACCTTCGCCAACTGCATCGCGTGCCATTCGGAAACCTACCAGGGCACCAACTACCTGGGCGAGGCCGTGCACAGCACCCACATGGGCAGCGCGATGTTCGAGAGCCAGGGCGGCAACTGCTTCTCGTGCCACTACAACGACGTGAAGACGAGCACCCTGAAGCGCTGGGACGACGCGAAGTACAACCTGTACCAGGGCTTCACCGACGTGGCGGCCGAGGAGGCCCAGGCGAGCGCAAGCTACGACCAGACCACCATCACGCCGGCCGAGAACCGCTTCTTCAAGACGGTGAAGGACGAGCCGGCCGAGTGGCTCGTCGATGACGCGAACGTGGATCCGTCCATTTACGAGAACTGGACGGTGTCCATCGACGGCGACTGCGAGAACCCCGTTACCATGACCCTGCCCGAGATGGTGGAGCAGTTCGGCACCGTGAAGCAGGTCATGAAGATGGACTGCACCATTAACGGCGTGGGGCAGGCCACCATCATGCAGAGCGAGGTGGAGGGCATTCCGCTGTCGAAGGTGATCGAGTTCGCCAAGCCGAAGGCCGGCGCCAACATCGTGAGCCCCATCGGCTCGGACGGCTACGACTACGCGCAGATGCCCATCGACTGGGTGGTGGATAACGACGCCATCCTGGTGACGAAGATGGATGGCGAAGTGCTGCCGAACACCCAGGGCTATCCCTGCATGGTGTGGGTGTACAACACCTCCGGCGGCAACTTCGTGAAGCGCATCAGCAACCTGACGTTCATGACCCAGCCCGAGGACGCGCTCATGTCCCAGGTGTATCTGGGCGAGTTTGCCGACGACTGCACCGGCGAGGTGTATTCCAAGCCCAACAGCGCCGTGCTGAACTACCCTACGGGCGTGGTGCTTACGGGCGATGAGGCATCCCCGGTGCATCTGGAGGGCTTCGCCGATGCCTTCAACGAGCCTATCAAGAAGATCGAGTTCTCCTTCGATCACGGCGCTACCTGGCAGACGCTGGACACGCCGAACAACGACTCCAAGTACTGGACCTACTGGCGACTCGACTTCACGCCGCCCGAGCCCGGTTCGTACCTGCTGAACATCCGCACGACGAGCATCGCTCCGGACGGCACCGATCATGTGTGTCAGTACGACACCCAGTTCATGTTCACGGTGGAATAGGGGGAAATGATGAAAGACTTGAAAGCGAAGGGGCGCGCGGCGGCCGGTGTGCTTGCGAGCGTGACCATGATCGCGTCGATGTCAGCGGCGCCGGCGTTGGCGGCCCAGCCGGCCGATGGCGCGGCGGGTGCGGACGACGCTCGCGAAGTGGCCGGTGAGAACGCCGCCGCGACGAAGATGGTGAAGGCTCGGGCCGAGGGCACGTTCAGCTACGACCAGGATACGGTGACGCCGAATGCCACCATCCGCACGCTGTTCCAGAAGGCGGTGCGCGCGATTTGCGGCGCCGGCATTCCCGTAGCGTCGGAAAACCCGCTCGGCTGGCAGATTACCGTGTCGGGCGCGGTGGACGATGCCTACACGGCCTCGGTGGGGGAACTGGCCGACGATACGGCGGTGCAGCAGAAGATGACCTGCACCTGCGGCGGCAACCCGGCGGGCGGCCGCGCCATCGTGACGGCCGATGTGAAGGGCGTGCCGGTGGAGGCGATGTTGGCGCGCGCCGGTGTGCAGCCGGGTGCCAACGCGGTGACGTTCGTTTCTGCCGACGGCGCCGAGACCACGCTGCCGCTCGGCTACGTGATCGGGCGCCATGGAGTGCTCAGCTACGAGATCAACGAGGAGGACCTGAGCGCGTCGGTCGGGGGCAACAACCAGCTGTGGATGACCCGCACCCCGGCCAACTACTTCGCCCGCGATGTGGTAGAGATCGTGGTGTCGGTGGAAGACGAAGCGCCGGCAGCTCCCGGCGAGACCGACGAGCATCCGAACAGTCCGAATGCCGGCGTGCTGGCCGGGGCTCAGGAGTAGGGCCATGGCTGTTGCGACGGGCGTCCGCCTTGCGGGGAGCGCTATGATTGTCGTCGCGTCGGCTTGGAGCCTCCGATGATCGCGCCGATGGCCGTGGAAGTGGGGCGCCCGGTGCGCTTCACGGGCTACGCCGAGGACTACGGTGTGCCCATTGCGGCGGTGCAGTTCTCGCTCGACGGGGGCGAGACGTGGACCGACTACGACGTGTCGGGCTCCACGGGCGACCGCTGGGTGCACTGGACCTTCGAGTACACGCCCGAGGTGGCCGGCTCCTACTGCCTGCTTGTGCGCTCGGTGAACGATCGCGGCGAGGTGAGCCCCGAACCTGATACCGCGTCCTTCACGGCCTTCGAGCCTGAGGAGGGCTTGCGGGGGTAGAGTGGCTCGGGCGGCGTGGACGGTGCAGGGTGGCTGCGAGGCGATGCGGCTGGCGCTGGCCGACGCTTTCGGCTGCCGATGGACCTACGGCCGCGCTCGCCACAGCCCGCGACTGTGCTCGCCAATGAGCCGTCACGGAAAGCCCGCTCCCCGGAGCGGGCTTTTTCGTGTCCGAAGCCAGGAGGACTCGTTCCCCGACCTATGGAGTCATTGTTGTTGATTTGCTACAGGCGCGCACCTCTTTGGATGCGTGGGCTTGCGGGGGCTCGCCAACTGGTACACTGTGCCGCGCATTATTTCCGAACGGGTATTTCTCCAGGTGAAAGCTGAGAAATAAGCTCAGAGATAGGACGGCTATGGCGCAGCAAGCGCAAGAAGCGCGAACCGACTGCTATGCGGCGGTGGACATCGGGGCCTCGTCGGGCCGCGTGGTGGTGGGCTACGTGGAAGACGGACTCATCCGCCTTCAGGAGGTGCACCGGTTCGACAATCGCCAGGTGCGCCGCCACGGCCACGACTGCTGGGACGTGGATCTGCTGCACACCGAGCTTCTTCGGGGGCTTGCCTGCTGCAAGGAGGCCGGCTTTGCGCCCAAGACCGTGGGCATCGACACCTGGGGTGTCGATTTCGTGCTGCTGGACGCCGACGACAACCTGGTGGGGGATGCCGTGGCCTATCGCGACGCGCGCACGAACGGCATGTACGAGGTGGCCGATGCCATCATGGCCCCGGAAGAACTATACCGCCGTGTGGGCCTGCAGCGGCAGCCCTTCAACACCATCTATCAGCTGCTGGCCCTGCAGCGCGAACATCCCGAGCAGCTGGAGGAGGCCGACACCTTCCTTATGATTCCCGATTACCTGAACTTCCTGCTCACGGGCGTGAAGGCCGTGGAATATACCAACGCGTCCACCACGGGCCTGCTGAATGCGGAAACCGGTGCGTGGGACGAGACAGTCATGGCCGCCTTCGCCATCCCGCGGCGACTGTTCCCCAACGTGACCCATGCCGGCGCCAGCCTGGGGCCGGTACTGCCTGAGGTAGCCGAGGTCATCGGCTACGAGCCGCGCGTGGTGCTGCCGGCCACCCACGACACCGGTAGCGCGTATCTGGCCGTGCCCGCCTGCGAGCCGCCGGCGGTGTTCCTCTCGTCGGGCACCTGGAGCCTGCTGGGGGTGGAGAACCGCAGCCCCATCTGCTCCGAGGGCGCCTTCCGCGCGAACTTCACCAACGAGGGCGGCTACCACTTCCGCTACCGCTTCCTGAAGAACATCATGGGGCTGTGGATGATCCAGTCCATCCGCCGCGAGCTGAACGGCATCACCTACGTGGTGGACGAGAAGGCCATCCGCAAGGGGCGCCTGCATCAGTACATGCGCGTGGAGGGCCTGGGGCACGAGGTGGGGTTCGCCGACCTCATCAAGGCCGCCGACGAGGCCGAGGCCGCCGGTGTGATCGCCTCCATCGTGAACGTGAACGATGACCGCTTCCTGGCTCCCGACTCCATGATCGAGGAGATCTGCGCGGCCTGCGAGGAGGCGGGCCAGCCGGTGCCCGAGACCTTGGGCGAGCTCATGCTCTGCGTGTACGAGAGCCTCGCGCGCTGCTACCGCGACGCCATCGAGGGGCTCACGGCGCTCGCGGGTCACGACTACGCCTCCATCAACATCGTGGGCGGCGGCTGCCGCGACGATCACCTGAACCGCCGCACCGCCCAGGTGTGTGGGCTGCCCGTGTACGCCGGTCCTGTGGAGGGGACGGCTCTGGGCAACCTGGCGGTGCAGATGCTCGCCGACGGCGTGTTCCCGCACCTCAAAGCCGTGCGGGCTGCCATCGCGGAGAGTTTCGAGGTAACGAAGGTGGAACCGTGATGGGCATCCGCGCTCTGCTCGACCATGGCTGAGCGTAGAGGAAACGGCCGGTGTTCCAACCGAGCGAGTTCCGCAGCGACTGGAACAGGACTTAATGTCCTGTTCCACAAAGCGAGGACTGTCTGAGCGAATTGGAATACCGGGCGGTTCCGACCTCGATGAGTTACTGCCGTAACAGGACGAAACGAAAGGAAGCGTTATGACCACTATGTACGATCTGGCGAAGGACGCCTACGCCGAGCTGGGGATCGATACCGAGGCCGTGATGGCCAAGCTGGCGGAGAAGCCCATCTCGGTGCACTGCTGGCAGGGCGACGACGTGCTCGGCTTCGACCAGGAGGGCGGCCTGTCCGGCGGCATCCAGACCACAGGCAACTATCCCGGCCGCGCCCGCACCTTCGAAGAGCTCACGGCCGACTTCGAGGCGGCCATGGCGCTCGTGCCCGGAGCCAAGCGCATCAACCTGCACGCGAGCTATGCCGTGTTCACCGACGAGAACCCCTGGGTCGACCGCGACGCGCTGGAGTACAAGCACTTCGAGCCCTGGGTGGCCTGGGCGAAGGCGCACGGCTTCGGTATCGATTTCAATCCCACCATCTTCGGTCATCCCATGATGAACAACGAGCTGTCGCTGTCCTCGCCCGACGCGGCCACGCGCGACTTCTGGATTCGCCACTGCAAGGCCTGCCGCAAGATCTCCCAGCAGATCGCCGAGGCGCTCGATGACGAGACGCTCTGCAACATCTGGATTCCCGACGGCCTGAAGGACGTGCCGGCCGACCGCTATGGGCTGCGCGAGCGCCTGCGCGATTCGCTGGACGCCATCTATGCCGAGAAGTACGACCGCGTGATCGACTCCTGCGAGTCGAAGGTGTTCGGCATCGGGCTGGAATCGATGACCGTGGGCTCCAACGAGTTTTACCTGGCCTACGCCGCCACGCACCCCGGTGTGTACGACCTGCTTGACCTGGGGCACTTCCACCCGACCGAGAACGTGGCCGACAAGCTGAGCGCGCTTTTGCTGTTCTTCGACAAGGTGCCGCTGCACGTGACACGCCCCATCCGCTGGGACTCCGACCATGTGGTGCTGTTCGACGACCCGGTAAAGGAGATGGCCATGGAAGTGGCCCACTGCCCCGCTGCCTGGGAGAAGGTCATCATCGGGCTGGACTTCTTCGACGCCTCCATCAACCGCGTGGGCGCCTGGGCCATCGGCACTCGCGCCATGGAGAAGTCGCTGCTCTACGCGCTTTTGCAGCCGGCGGCTCAGCTGAAGGAGATGCAGGACACCTACCGCTTCACCGAGAAGATGGCGCTGTCCGAGCAGGCGAAGTCCATGCCCTTCGGCGCCGTGTGGGACGAGTACTGCCGCCGCGAGGGCTGTCCCACCGACGGCGAGGTGTATCCTCTCGTTGCCGCCTACGAGGCGAAGATTCTGCCGACCCGACAGTAAGAGGAGCAACCATGGCATTTATCGATCAGGCACAGGATTTGTTGGCGAAGGGGGCCAGCGCGGCCCGCGGGGCGGTGTCGGGCGTGGCGGTGGAACAGCTCGGCTTCGTGCGCGGCTTCGTGCGCCTGTGCAGCGACGGCTGGGGCCAGGGTTGGCACGAGCGCAACGGCGGTAACCTCACTTACCGCATGACCGAGGCCGACGCAAGCGCCGCGCGGCCCTTCTTCAACCCGGAGCCGAGTCCGTGGGTACCCATGGGCGTGCAAGCGGCCGATCTGGGCGGGGAGTTTTTCCTCACCACCGGCTCGGGGCGCTACATGCGCAACGTGGCGGGCGATCCGGCCCACAACATCGGCATCGTGGAGATCAACCCCGAGGGCGATGCCTGGCGCATCGTGTGGGGTCTGACTGACGGCGGCCGTCCCACCTCCGAGTTCCCGAGCCACTTCATGTGCCACGCCGTGCGCATGCGGGCGACGGGCGGCACCTCGCGGGTGCTCTACCACGCGCATCCGAACAACGTCATCGCCATGACCTTCGTGCTGCCCCTGGAGTCGCGCGCTTTCACCCGGGCGCTGTGGAAGGCCATGACCGAGTGCGTCGTGGTGTTCCCCGGCGGCGTGGGCGTGGTGCCGTGGATGGTGCCGGGCGGTGCCGACATCGCGCGGGAGACCGCGGCCATGATGGAGACCTTCGACGCCGTCATCTGGGCCCAGCACGGCCTGTTCGCCTCCGGCCCCGACTTCGATACCACCTTCGGCCTCATGCACACCGTGGAGAAGGCCGCCGACATCTACGTGCGCGCCCGTTGTATGAACGGGGGCTCCGACGACTTCATGAACACCATCACCGATGACGGCCTTAAGGCCATCGCCCGCGAGTTCGCCATTCCGCTGAACGAGGCCATGCTGGAATCCCCCGTGGCCGGCGAGGCCATCGACTAGAAAGGTTCCAACCGACTATGGCACTGTCCCAAGAGAAAAAAGGCACCATTGCCGTTTCGCTGACCAACTTCCTCGACTCGGGCTGCATTGTGGCCTCGTCGGTGGCTCTGGCCGCCTGGGCCATCGCCTTCAACTTCGACAACGTGTGGGTGTCCATCTTGGGCGCCGTGGGCGCGAACGCCTTCGGCGCGGCGGTGGGTGCGCTCATCGGCGGCTTTCTGGCCGACCGCTTCGGGCGCAAGTTCATCTACACCTACAACCTGCTCGTATACGCCGCCGGCGTGTTCATCATCATGTGCGCGGTGAACCTGCCCATGCTCTGCCTCGGCATCGTTGTCTCCGGCCTGTCGGTGGGTGCCGGCGTGCCGTCGTCGTGGAGCTACATCTCCGAGATGTCGTCCTCCACGAGCCGTGCCGCCAACATCGGCATCAGCCAGTTCGCCTGGTCCTGCGGCCCGGCGGTCATCTTCGTCATCGCGCTGTTGTTCTCGTTCGCGTTTCCCACGTTCGGGCCGGACGGCGCGCTGCTGCCCGCGGGCACCTACGGGCCCTTCGACGGCCTGTTCGCCATGCGCCTTCTGTTCCTCATCTTGCTCGTGGTGGCGCTCGTGGCGTGGAATTTGCAACGCAAGCTGGAGGAGTCGAAGGACTGGACCGAGAAGCAGCAGGCCGGCGCGCCGCGCGACACGTTTGTGGCTATGATGCGCCGGGCGCTCACGAACTCCGTGAACGTGAAGTCCATCGTGTTCCTCGTGGCGGTATACCTGACCTGGAACATCGTGGCCGGCACCATGGGCCAGTTCATGCCCTACATGTACGCGGCGGCCGGGCACTTGGACGACACCACCATCTCGCTTCTGCAGGCGGTCATGTGGGTGCTCACGGCGGTGGGCTCGCTCGCCATCTTCTCGAAGTTCGGCGACCGCATCCCGCACCGCATCCTGTTCGCGGCCACGGCGCTCATGGCCCTGGCGGCCTGGGTGGTCATGGTGTTCTTCGGCATGCAGCTTGAGGCCGGCACGGCTGATGCGTGGGGTTGGCTGCTGTGGGTGTTCGTGGCGCTGTGGGGCATTTCAGCCGGCTTCTCGGCCCAGTGCTTCTACGCCCTGTGGTCCACCGAGCTGTTCCCGACGCTGTACCGCGGCGGCGTGCAGGGCATCATGTTCTTCCTGGTGCGTGGTGTTTTGGGAATCTGGTCGCTCGTAGCGGTGGCGGGCCTCGGCGTGGAGACGCCCGCGGGCTTCGTGACGGCCGGCATCATCATGTGCGGCTTCCTTCTGGTGTCGCTCGTGGTGGGTGTGGTGTGGTGCCCCAACACCCAGGGCCGCACTTTGGACGAGATCACCGAGGAGCGCTACGGCAAGCACGTCGACTAGGGAAGTCGCGACAATTTTCAGCGCAAATCAGGGGCGACCTTCGGGCCGCCCTTGTTGTCTCCAGAAAACATCGGTTTTCTCCGGACGACGCCCGGTTTGCCCAGCGGATAATCTCTTCACCCGTCGTTGCCTTCCTCCGAATATTCGTCCTATGCCTTTCAGAAAAATAAAACTGATGTTCTATTACTGCTTGCATCGGTCGGTTTGAGAGATTATGATGAAACAAACGTTCGTAGGATATTCATCAGAGGAAATATAGGCTGGGGAGCCCCTAACCCGCTCGCGGGGACAGCCGCCGAGAGAAAGGGGCTGCCATGGCCGGTCGACTTCCTATATCCGACAACTTCATGTTCGGGCGCGTGCTCTGCAATGAGGAGGTATGTCGCGGCTTCCTGGAGCGCGTCTTAGGCATCGATGTGGGCGGCATTGCCTATCTCAACCGGGAGCAGGTGTTCCAGCCGGCCGTCGATGCCCGTGGGGTGCGGCTGGATGTGTACGCCGAGACGGGCGCGGGCGTCGTCGATGTGGAGATGCAGGCGAACCCCCACACTGCTCCAGGGCGCCGGTTGCGCTACTATCAGGCCGGCATCGACTCGGGGCTTATGGACCGTGGTGCCGCATGGAGAGATTTGCGCGACAGCTACATCATCTTTGCCTGCGACTTCGATTGGTTCGGCGCGGGGCTTCCCGTTTACACCTTCGAGAATCTGTGCCGCGAGGATCCGTCGGTTAGTGCCGCTACAGGTGCCGTTTGGAAGATCCTGAATGCCCGGGCAGCCGGCTGCGCTCCCACCGAGGGGATGCGCAATCTGCTAGAATACCTTCGAAAGGGTGCCGTGGCCCCAGGCGACAGGCTCGTTACTGCTATGGATGCCGAGGTTTCCGCAGCCAATGAGGACAGAGAGTGGGTGGGCTCCGTGATGACCGTAAGAGACCTGATGGAGGACGTTCGCCTTGATGCTCAAGAGCAGGGTCTGGCCGAAGGCAGGGCGCAGGGCATGGCTGAGGGTATGGCCCAGGGTATGGCCCAGGGCCGCGAGGAAGGACGTGCGGAGCTTGCTGCCCGTATGGCGGCCCTCGCTGCTCGGCTCGCGGAGGAGGATCGCGCCGAGGACGCCTTTGCCGCTATGGCCGATCCTTCGGCGGCGGAAAGGCTTTTCCGAGCTTATGGTATATAGCGGGGCTCCATCTCGCTTCAGGTAGAAAGCGCACGGCACAACGCCACCGTTGCCTCCCTCCGAAAACCTCCCGAAACAATGCGCCGATAATTTGGTCAATGCGCCGATGAGGGGCAGGGGCGGGGGTGCGTCGTGGTATTCTTGCCCCACCATTTTGCAGCGAAGGAGATAGGGTCCCTATGTCGAAAGTCACCGATATCTACGGATCCATGGTGTTCAACGAGCACACCATGCGCGAGCGCCTTCCCAAGGCCACCTACAAGCAGCTCATGCGCACCATCAAGGAGGGCGCGCCGCTGGACGAGGACGTGGCCAACGTGGTGGCCCACGCCATGAAGGAATGGGCCATCGAGAAGGGCGCCACCCACTACACCCACTGGTTCCAGCCGCTGACGGGCATCACCTCCGAGAAGCACGACAGCTTCATCGACCCGACCGACGACGGCCTGACCATCATGACCTTCTCGGGTAAGGAGCTCATTCAGGGCGAGCCGGATGCCTCCAGCTTCCCTTCCGGCGGCCTGCGCGCCACCTTCGAGGCTCGCGGCTACACTGCGTGGGACCCCACCTCCTACGCCTTCATCAAGGACGAGGTGCTCTGCATCCCCACTGCCTTCTGCAGCTACACCGGCGAGGCGCTCGACAAGAAGACGCCGCTTCTGCGCTCCATGAAGGCCATCGACGTGCAGGCCCGCCGTGTGCTGGCGCTGTTCGGCGACGACTCCTCCGAGCGCGTGACCACCACCCTCGGCGCTGAGCAGGAGTACTTCCTCATCTCCGAGAAGGACTACGAACAGCGCATGGACCTCATGATCTGCGGCCGCACACTGTTCGGCTACTCGCCGTGCAAGGGCCAGGAGCTGGAGGAGCACTACTTCGGCGCCATCCGCCCCACGGTGAACAACTTCATGAAGGAGCTCGACGACGAGCTGTGGAAGCTCGGCGTGTCAGCCCGCACCAAGCACAACGAGGTGGCCCCGGCCCAGCACGAGCTGGCGCCCATCTTCGCCGAGACGAACCGCGGGGTAGACGAGAACCTGCTCACCATGGAGAAGATGCGCCTTCTGGCCAGCCACTACGGTCTGGTGTGCCTGCAGCACGAAAAGCCCTTCGAGTTCATCAACGGAAGCGGCAAGCACAACAACTGGTCCATCGCCGTTGGCGGCAAGAACCTGCTCGATCCGGGCGAGAACCCCATGGAGAACCTGCGCTTTTTGGTGTTCCTCACCTGCGTGATCGAGGCTGTGGACGAGTACCAGGAGCTTCTGCGCATGTCGGCGGCCAGCGCCGGCAACGACCATCGCCTGGGGGCCAACGAGGCGCCCCCGGCCATCGTGTCCATGTTCCTTGGCGACGAGCTGGGGGCTATCGTGGACGCGCTCGTGGACGACCACGACTACACCTCGGCCGAGCGCGTGTCCATGGACCTCGGCGTGGACGTGCTGCCGAACTTCATCAAGGACAACACCGACCGCAACCGCACGAGCCCCTTCGCCTTCACGGGCAACAAGTTCGAGTTCCGCATGCCCGGCAGCGCCCAGAACCTGTCGGACGCGAATATGGTGCTGAACACGGCCATGGCGAAATCGCTCAAGGGCTTCGCCGACCAGATGGAAGGCAAGGAGGGCGAGGCCTTCGAGGCGGCGGCCATCGACTACATCAAGCGCACCCTGACCGATCACGCGCGCATCATCTTCAACGGCGACGGCTACGCCCACGAGTGGGAGGAGGAGGCCGCCCGCCGCGGGCTGGCGAACCACCGCACCACCGCCGATGCGCTGCCGTGCATGGTGGACCAGAAGTCCATCGACCTGTTCGCCGAGTTCGGCGTGCTCACCGAGACCGAGCTGCGTAGCCGCTACGAGGTGAAGCTGGAGAAGTACAACAAGATCATGAACATCGAGTGCCGCACCATGAAGCGCCTCGTGCGCCGCGACTACCTGCCGGCCATCAACCGGTACGCGGCCAAGCTCGCCCACGGCATCACCGCCATCAAGGAGGTGCTGCCCGACGGCGACACTTCGTTCATGGAGGAGAAGCTGCGCCGGCTCGTGGCCGGGGCGGCCGAGATCAACATCCAGCTGGAAAAGCTGCACGGCCTGCACCGCGCCTCAGTTGAGATAGCCGATCAGCAGGAGCGCGCGAACATGAACGCCCACGAGATCGTGCCGGTGATGGATGCCCTGCGCCACGCCGTGGACGAGATGGAGATCATCGTCGAACGCGAGGCGTGGCCCGTGCCCACCTACAACGAGATTCTGTTCTATGCGTAGTGAGGAGGGGATACCCCTCCTCACTACGCCTGACGCTGCGGGTCCGACAGGCACCTGCCTCTGCACCTCAAAGCTTGCCTTCGCGTAGCGAAGTACGCTCAGCCGCTTTTCGGCACAGATGCAGGCGCCTGTCGGACCCTCGCTGACTTCCTGGGGCGCATTCCGGAGACAAAAGGGATGGTATATAGGAAGGGCCCGCATCTGCGGGCCCTTCGTGGGTTCGGAGGTGTTGCCGGGTTGTCTACACGCCCTGGCGGAGGCTGGCGGCGACGGCGTGGAGGATGTCGTTGCGCTGGGTTGAGGCCACGAGGCTCGCGAGCGGGGCGGCGGCGAGCGGCATGTTCTGATCGCACAGCAGCACGAGGGCACGGCCGACCACTTCCATGACATCGTCCAGGGGCGCGAGCGGCACGCCGGCGGTGCGCAGGCAGGCCGTGGGATCCCAGTCGTTGCCGGGCACGTTGTTGCCCATCTCGCTCAGCAGGTCGTTGCGCTCGCGCTGAGCGGCCTCGCCCATGGGGCTTCCTTCGGGCACCCGCAGGTAGCAGGCCAGAGCCTCGCGCAAACGCCCGGTCTGCCAGTAGGCGAAGGCCAGACGATAGAAGACGTAGGAGATATCGTTGCCGGTTACGGCCACGCGCAGGGCGTCTTTGGCCACTTCGATGATGCGGTCGTAGTGGTCGCCTTCCGCAAAGCAGGTGATGAGGTCGTTGTAGGCTGGCGCGCTCGTGGGCGCCAGTTCGATGCACACGCGGGCCTGGGCCTCGGCGGCGTCCAGATCGCCCATGTCGCGGTAGATGCGCGACAGCGACGATCGGGCCGCCTGGCCGATGTCGGACATGCGCTGGTAGCGTACGGCGGGGTCACTCTCCACAACGCTCGTAAGGTAGCGGGCGAAGACATTCTCGCAGTACAGCGGCTTCACCGTCACGCCGGACTCGCGCAGGGCACGGGCGGCTTCCTCTTCCTCGGTGGCCTTGCTCGTCTCGGCCACGATGTCCTCCAGCTGGGCCACGGCCAAAAGCAGGGAATCGTCCTTCTCGTCCATGATGGCGCGGTAGCGGGCGGCCAGGTCGGCATCTTGCTCGCTCATCACATCCAGCTCGCGCACCGTGTCGGCGTGCAGCAGGTCGCGCAGCTCCGGAGAGAGCTCGCGGTCATCCTCGGCCACGGGGGTGCGCACCACGGCCAGCTCCACCTCCAGCGGCTCCACCGGCTGCAGGCTGCCGTCGTCGGCCAGGTTGAAGGCGCTGTTCTGCAGATGCAGCATATCGAAGAGGGCCGCCGGGTCGCATTCGGTCTCAGGCACGCTGAAACGGCCGTCGCGGATGGCGGCCATGGTGCCCATGGTGAAGGGGATGCGGGCGAACTCCAGTGACATGATGGTGGCGCCGGCGATGGAGCCCTCCTTCCCGTTCACGATGACGCGGGTGATGCCCACCGAGGAGCCGAAAGCGGCCGAGGCGATGAGTGCGGCCAGGCGCAGCCCGTAGGCTGCGGCGGCATTGGCGCGCTGGGCGGACACGTCGACCCACTGGCCGGCGGCCTCGTCGAAGCGCGACTTGGGGAATACGTCGGGCGCGGGCATGGACACGTCGGCCACAATGGTGCCGGTGCCGGAGTCGCAGACGAAGCGGTACTCGAGGCGGAAGGGAAGCACCATCTCCTCGCAGGCCGCGGCGAAGCGCGTGGACAGATCCCAGTTGCCGCCGCGGATGCCCGTGGTGCCGTACTGGGTGTCCAACTTGTTGTCGTGGTCGGCGGCGCCGAGGTAGTGGCCGGCGTCGTTGGCGATGGAGCGCAGCACGCGCCAGTCGGCCTCGCCGCACTGGCCCTCGGTGAAGGCGTTCGCCGGCACCGCGCCATTGTCGTCCTCCATGATCATGGAGATCATGGCCAAGCGGTCGAGCACCGATTCGATGCGCAGGATGGTGCCGCGTGCGCCGGCGCTGATGGTGCTGTCGTCGAAGACCGACCAGAAGAGGTTGGTGGTGTTCAGGCGGCGCAGCTCCACCGGGTGCTCCACGGCGATGGCGCGCAGGCTCGGCGCGTCGGCGTCGGACAGGAGTCGGGCGGCGTAGGCCTCGAAGCCCGAGGCGGGGCTGGCGGCATCGGCCATGGACACGCGGAACAACAGCCCGTCCACGGCGTCGGGCAGCGGCGCGGCCGTGAACTCGGCCAGCACGTCGCGGGTGGTCTTATCGCTCGGATCGGGCGTGCTGCCTTCGCCGACGCTGGAGCGCGACGTGCCGTCCGGCCCCCCTTTGCCCTCGTCGTGGCCGCCGTTGTTCTTCTTGCGGAAAAAGTCAAACACCCTGTGCTCCTTCCCATGGGGAAGCTGTAGAAGTCAAGTCGGTCTATTGTCCCATATCCCCGCATTAATAGGAAGGGAGGCTTGGGGAAATCGCCCGACCTCACCACACACCCACAGCGGTCTGCGCGTGATGGAAGGCCTTGCGGGCCGCGGGAGCGGTTGGCCGCGGGGCGCGTTCGCGGCTAATCGAGGGAGAGCTTGTAGCCGAGGCCCCAGACGGTTTGCAGGTAGCCGTCGGTGCCGGTGGGCTTCAGCTTGCGGCGCAGGTTCGAGATGTGCACGTTCACGGTGGAGTCCTCCACGGAATAGGGCTCGCCCCAGGCCAGCTCGAACAGCTCCTGTTTGGTGAACACCTTCTGGGGGCGCGCCATGAGCAGCTCCAAGATGTTGAACTCGGTGCGTGTGAGCGCGACGGGCTCGCCAGCCACGGCGAAGGTGTGGCCGTCGGGATCGAGTTCCCAATCGCGGAAGCGCAGCGAGAGGCGGCTGTTCGCCGGGACGGGGATGTCGGGAGCTGCCGCGCCTAAGGTTGCCGGGCTCCTATCGCCCGCCCTCGCTGCGACGCCTTCGCTGCCTGCCGGTCCTAGCGCTGCGAAGCCTTTGCTGCCCGCCGGCCCCGGCGCCGCGGCGCCCTCGCCCGCTGCGCGCCTGCGATGGCGCATCTGCACGTTCACGCGGGCTGTGAGCTCGTCCAAGTCGAAGGGCTTGGTCAGGTAGTCGTCGGCGCCGAGGGTAAGCAGCATGACCTTATCGGCGGGGGTGATACGGGCCGAGATGACGATGATGGGCAGCGTGGCACTTGCCGCGCGGATACGCCCCACGACGTCCTCGCCGGTCATGCCCGGCAGCATGAGATCGGTAATGACCAGGTCGAACGCCACGCTGCCGTCGCCGTGTTCCAGGTGCAGCATCCCCTCGGTGCCGGAGAACGCCCCGACGCAGCAATGCCCCTGGCGCGTAAGATGGGCGCAGACCACCTCGCTGATGGAGGGATCGTCCTCGATAACCAGTATGCGCAGCGATTCGCTCATGGCGCCAGCATAATACGGCGAAGCGATCTGCGCGACCCTTCTTCAAACTTTCTTAAATCTTCGGCAGAGGTTTCTTAAATTCCGCGCTGCACACTGAGATACGTTGGAAATGCGGTATACCTTGGAGGCGAAAGGAGAGACGCCATGGAGCGTGCGAGGGAAAGGGTCGCATCATGAACGCGATAGAGACGCGCGGGCTGTCGAAGGCCTACGGCGGCCGCCGGGTGGTGAGCGACTTCGACATGACCGTGGCCGCGGGCGACATCTACGGTTTCGTGGGGAAGAACGGCGCGGGAAAATCGACGGTCATGAAGATGATCTGCGGCGTTGCGGCGCCGAGCGGCGGGGAGGTCGTCCTGTTCGGCGGCGCGCTCGAAGGCTCGGGAGCGGGGAGTGCTCCGAGTGACACTGGCGTTGGCGACCTGGTCGCGGGCAGCGCGGCGGTGCGGCGCATCGGCGTGCTCATCGAGGAGCCGGGGCTTTTGCCGAACCTGTCGGCCTACCGCAACCTCATGGCCAAGGCGCTCGCCTGGGGTATCGTGGACGCGCCGGCCCGCTGCGAGGAAGTGCTGCGCCTCGTGGGACTGCAAGGGGCGGGGAAGCGCAAGGTGCGCGGCTTCTCCCTCGGCATGAAGCAGCGGCTGGGGCTCGCCCTGGCGCTGCTGGGCAACCCCGACGTGCTGCTGTTGGACGAGCCGTTCAACGGACTCGACCCCGAGGCGACCCGGGCCATGCGCAACCTCATCGTGCGCCTGAATCAGACGCTGGGCATCACGGTGGTGGTGAGCTCGCACGTGCTCGATCAGCTGGACCGCATGGCCACGCGCTACGGCGTGATCGCCGATGGGCGGCTCGTGCGCCAGATGAGCGCCGAGGAGATGGCGGCGGAATGCGGTCGCAGTCTGCGCGTGCGCACGGCGGACACGGCCCGGGCGCTCGCGCTGCTGCAGGAGGCCTTCCCGACCGTGGCGTTTCGCGCCGAGCCGGATGGCACGCTCGTGGCCACGGGCGCCTACGATGCGGAGGCCGTGGCGCGCCAGCTTCAGGGAGCTGGCCAGGTGGTGCTGGAGTTTTCCCAGGAGCAGCGCGACATCGAGGACTACTTCGTTGAGCTGATGGAAGGGGGCGCGACCCATGTTTAACCTGCTGAAGAGCGATATGTACCGTTTGGTGCATGGGAAGATGTTGTGGGTGGTAACGGCCATCGTGGTGGCGGCGTCCGTTTTCGTGGTCGCCATGATGCATGCGGTGTCGTCGCCGGAGTTTCTTTCCATGACCGCATCGGCCGTGGATATGACGGTGACGGCCGGCGATGACGAAGGAGCCCGTGGCGCGGCTTCGGGCGATGAGACCGAGGGCCCGGCCGCGGCATCGGTGGCAGCTGCGGCGGAAGCGGTCGAGGACGTCGCCGAAAATGCTGCGGAAGCGGAGAAGGGTGCTGCGTCTGGCTCGGCTTCGGCGGAGCTGTGGGCCTCGGTCGCCGAGGACCCCCAGGCCCTGAGCGAGGCCGATTTCGAGGGCGTGTCCCGGGAGATGCGCACCTTCACCACGCCTGCGGACATGTTGGGCGACTCGGTGGTGTCGGGCGGCATGCTGACCCTGATCGTCGCCCTGGTAGCGGCGCTGTTCTGCGCCCAGGACTTCACAACGCGGTTCGCCCGCAACCTCGTGATGGACCGTCGCGGGCGCATGCGCTACTACGGGGGGAAGATCGTGCTCGTGGGGGTGCTGGCGGCATTCTTCCTAGCTGTGGTCTCGCTGACCAGCGTGACGTCCTTCGCGGTGGCGGGCTTTACCTACGAGGCCGTGAACAGCCTGACCGATCTGCTGGTGTTCTTCGGCCTGACGTGGCTCGTCATTTTCGCCTACGGCTGCTCGGCGGCGGTTATCGTGTGGATCAGCCGCAGCGCGGGCGCCGGTGTGGCCTGGGCCATCGTGGTGTGCTCGGGCTTCTTGGGCGCCGCGGTGGGCCAGGTGCTGTTGTCGCTTGCCGTTGTCGCTCCGTGGCTCGGCGCCTTGGAGCCGTGGCTGCTGTCATCCTGCGTGCAGGATCTGGGGGCCTTTGCGGGCGCGCTGCTCGGCACTCCGGCCGCCGCGCCCCTGACCATGGTGCCGGTGGCGGTGCAGGTGCTCATCGCGGGTGCGGTTGCAGCCGGGCTGTGCGGCGCCCTGGCCTTAGGCGTGCTGCGCAAGCGCGACCTGTAGGGGGAGGCTCATGACGCTGGCGGTATGCTTCGGAGGTTTGGCCCTGTGCGCGTTTATCGTGTTGCTGCTGTATGGGCGCGAGCTGAGGCGCATGGCGGTGTGGCTGCGCATGCGCGACGGGCGCTCGAACGGGCGCATGGCCACCGAGATGCCCGGCGCGGGGTTTACCGAACTCGCTCGAGCGGTGAACAACGCGCTGGATGCGGCTGAGGCCGAGCGCCAGGATGCCGCCGCAGAGCGCCGTCAGCTCCAGCGCGACCTGGCGAGCCTCTCCCACGACATCCGCACGCCGCTCATGGGCGCGGCCGGCTACGTCTCGCTGGCTGCCGACGAGGCGGACGAGGATCGTCGCGCCCACTATCTGGGAGCCGCGCGCACGCGCCTGCAGGATATGGAAGGGCTGCTGAACTCGCTTTTCGCCTACACTCAGGCGAGCGATCCCGATGCCGACTTGGATATGCGCCCCGTGGCGGTGGTGCCCGTGCTCGCCACGGTGCTGGCCGGGCAGTTCCCCGCCTTCGAGGGACGCGGCTGGGAGCCGCGGGTGCGCTTCGCTGACGAGTCGTTCACGGTGGAGGCCGACGAGGCGGCCCTTGGGCGCATGGTGGAGAACCTGGTGAGCAATGCCCTGCGCTATGGGGCGGCAGCACCCTCCATCGTCCAGGAGGGCCGCACGCTCGTTTTCTCCAACGCGGTGGCCGACCCCGGGGCCTTGGACGTGAGCCGCCTCTTCGAGCGCTTCTACCGGGCCGATGCCGCTCGGGTCCAAAGCGGCGCGGGGCTCGGCCTCGCCGTAGTGAAGAGCCTCGCCGCCGCCCAGGGTATCGAGGCGACCGCCGCTCTTCAGGGGGATGTGCTCTCCATTGCGTTGGAGTTTCCGGTTTGACGGTTTGAGCGAGCGCAATTGATCGGTTGTTTCCGCTGATCAAAGGTATCGTTTGGGATTTTCGAGGGAATCCACTGGGGATTTTCGAGACACCCTGCACGAAAAGCGGGCCGACCCGGTTGGAGTCGGCCCGCAGGGGGGGGGCGAGGTAGGGCCCGGGCGACCTGAGGGGAGGGGGAGGCCGCCCGGGCGAAAGGGGAGGGAGGGAATGGCTCCGGTTAGAGGGCGCGCCCGGCGTCGTTGCCGGCGCGGACGGCCATGGCGATGTTGAAGGGGCTCGCGCAGTCGCCCACGGCGTAGGTCTCGGCGACCGACACCTGGGAGAGCAGCTCGTCGTTGGGCAGCATGTCGGCCGCATCCACGATGGCATCGCAGGGGATGCGCACGTCGCAGTCCATGTCGCCTGCGTGCACGGTGGCGAAGCCGTCGGCCACCGAGGTGATGGAAGCGTGGGTGTAGGGGCGCACGCCCAAGGCGTACAGGCTCGTGGTCATGAAGCGCTGGGCGTGGTGGGACTGCTGCATATCCAGCTCGTCCACGCCGCTCGGGGTGACGATGGTCACATTCTTCTTGTGCACCGTCAGCCACAGCGCCATATCGAAGGCCTGGGCGTTGGAGCCCCAGACGATCACGTTGCCGCCTTCCACGTTCATGTAGTTCTCCAGGGGCACCACGTTGCCGCCGGACACTTCCAGCGCCCCGCGCAGGCCTCCGGCGGCCAGCACGAGCGCGTCAGGCGCCTCGCTCGCCACCATGTCGGCAGTCACCTCGGTGTCGCAGCGCACGTCCACGCCAGCCAGCTCGCACTGACGCACCAGGTAGGCGCGGTAGTCGTCGAGATTCTCGTGGGGGCCCTTGATCTGGGAGGCGAATGACAGCAGGCCGCCGAGCGACCCCTTCTTCTCGCAAAGGGTTACGGAATGCCCGCGCAGCGCCGCGATGCGGGCGGCCTCCATGCCGGCAGGGCCGCCGCCCACGACGAGCACCTTCTTGGGCGCGGCCGCCGGCTCGAGCTCGTAGGTGGCAGGACCGCCCTCGCGCATGACGCGCTGGGTGAGGGCGTTCACGCGGCAGCAGCCCATGGCGGCGTTCATCTCGTTGCTGCCGATGTGGCAGTGGAAGCAGCGCGTGCAGGGCATGATCTCGTCGGCACGGCCCTCGGCGAGCTTGTTCACGTACTCGGGGTCCACCGTCAGGGGGCGCGTCATCATGTAGAAATCCACCATGCCCGAGGCCAGGGCCTCCTCGAAGAAGTCGGGGGCGTGGGCCGGGTCCATGTAGGTGACGGCGCCGCAGGGGATGGAGAGCGCCTCCTTGTAGCGGGCCACCATGTTCAGCGTCATGCCGGCGCCGCTATGGTCGCCGATGAGCTCGCCGCCGAAATGGCGGCTGAAGTCGAATTGGGTGCCGAAGCCCGTGGCGCCCTCGATGCCATTGACGATGAAGTACAGGTCGCTGCCGAACTGGCAAGGATGGTTGCTCAGGGGGCCGAGACGCAGGTGCATGGAATCGGCGCCGGCAGCCTCGAACTGCTGGGCGAGCGCGATGCCCTCGTCTACCGTGGTGGCTTTGCTAAAGGGCTTGGTCAGGTCGCAATCCAGATCCATGAGCGTGGGGTTGTTGGTGAGGTTGTCGCTCTCTTCGGCCAGGTCGATGAGCACCTGCACGACGAAGTCGTTCCCGCAGGCGGCCTTGATCTGCTGGATGCACTCCACCACGAAGCGGGCGCGGTTCTCGATGCTGCCGGCGCCGTACTCGTCGTCGCGATCGTTGTGGAAGCGGGAGAGGAACTGCTCGCCCTGATTGAAGCCGGCGGCATTGATCTCCATGGCCTCGAAGCCCATGGATTGCAGCTGGGCGGCCAGGGCGGCACCGGCGGCCTCGATGCCCTTGATGGCCTCCACGGTCAGTTCCGAGGGGGCCACGCCGAAAGGCGCCCACTGGAAGCCGACGTGGGCACCGTGGGATTTCAGCTCGTCGGTCAGATCGGTGAAGAAGGCAACGGCTTCCTCGGGCACCGGGCCGCCGTCGGCGGGCATGGCGAAGGCCTCGCCCTCCACCCAGATCATCCCTGCGCCGCCCTGGGCGAAGTTCACGTAGTACTGGCGCAGCTCGTCGGTGTAGCCGGCCAGGTAGGTGGCGCTGCCGGCAGCGCTCTTCACCACGCGGTTCTTGATCTCGAGGTTGCCGAGCTTCCAGGGCGAGAACAGCGTGGCGAAATCGGTGGTGCTTGCGCGGTAGTCGTAGTCCTGGGGGTTCACGAGGGCTTGGTAGATCACGTCGCTCTCGCTGCCGGTACCGGCCGTGCTGGCGAGCTCCCCGTCAGGTGCGGCGGCCGGCGATTGGGGCGCGCAGCCGGCAAGGCCCGCCCCGGCCAGTCCGGCGCCGAGCGCTGCCAGGCCCGTTCCGCGCAGGAACGAACGACGAGATACGGAATGCTGGGTCATGGTTTCTCCTCCTCCTTGGATGGTGCCCGCGGGCACCGGGGACAACGGGGCCATTCAACCATGGGGAGGCGGGGACGGGAAGAAGCGAAGATGTTGGAGGGTGAAACCAAAGGTTTCACCCTGAGCCAGGCAGAATGCGGGACTCCGGGCTCCGAGAAAGCCGCCCAGCTGTGGTGAGGTGCGGAGACGGTGCGGCCGCAGGGGGGGGGTGCGCCGCAGGGCGCTATCGGCTCGCAGGGGGGGGTGCCGCAGGGCGCTATCGGCTCGCAGGCGCGGTGAGGAAGGCGATGACCTGGCGCTCGACCTCGGTGAGCTCCCGCTGCCGGGCGAGCAGCTCGACGCGCCAGCGTACCGTGGGCTCCGGCACGGGGAAGGTGGTCAGCCCGGCTTCGACGAAGGGAGCCAGGGCGCTTTCCGGCGCCAGGGCCGCGCCCTGGCCGGCGATGACCTTCTCGGTAATGAAATCGTAGTCGGTGTACTGGGTGTTCGTTCGGCGTGTGAGTCCCCGCTCGGCCATGGCGCGGCCGAGCCCCAAGTCGTTCGGCCCGCGGTCGCCGGGCAGGAAGAACACGAGGCTTTCAAGGTCTTCTAACGTGCAGGTGTCGGGGTCGAAGTCGATGAGGGCATCGGCGGCGGCCACGAAGACGTCCTCTTCGACCACCGGCCAGCGCTGGTAGGAGCCCTCGCGCGGGGCCGGGCACAGCGCGAAGTCCACCTCGCCCGTTTCGAGGCGATCGAAGCATTCCAGAAAGTAGTGCTTCTCGATGAAGAAGTCCAGTGCGGGGAAGGCCTCCTCCAAGCGGCCGAGCAGGCCCGCAGAGAGCGAGCGGAGTACGCCGTTGGCGATGGCGATGCGAATGGCGGGGTGCTCGGTCTGGGCCGCCTCCGCGCAGGCCCGGCGCAGGGCTCGCTCGTCGGCGACGATGTGCTGGGCGATAGGATAGGCGGCATCGGCGGCGGCTGTGGGGGCCACGCCGGCCTCGCTGCGCTCGAACAGTTGGGCGCCCACCTCGCCCTCCAAGTGGGCCAGGGCCTTGCCCAGAGCTTGACGCGACACGAAAGCGCCCTCGGCCGCCTTGGCGAACGAGCGCGCCTCGTAGGCCAGGCAGAACCACTCCAATTGGTTGATGTTCATGGAGGCCTCCCCTCTTCGACGGGGCATCATACCACGGACGGACGAGTCAAGGGCGAGATTCGGCGAAGGGGGAGGCGGGCGATCTGGATAGGTCGCCCGCCTCGGGGAGGGCGCGGGCTGTCTGAGTGCGCCTCAGGCCGTGCCATATGCGCTACGTGCCGTTTTGGGCCTCGGGGGCGAAAGCGGCCCTCCTGTTACCTTGCAGAAGCAAAATGGCGTGTCCTCCTCGGAGCTGAGGAGGGCGGCGGCGCGCACGACGACCATGTGAGCAACCCTGCTCCGGCGGGAGGTCTCTGGGGAGCATGTGGATGCTCAAGTTGTTCGGCCCCGGCCGCCCGCGCCATCCTGTCAGCCATGCCCACCAAATTATCTGCTCGTTTTTGCTCGATATGCATAGATTGGAGGTGCGGACAAAAACTTGGACCGGCGTCGGTCCGGGAAGGAGTCCGCATG